>MDTA01020912.1_pt1 | contig 19526 bp, 7 predicted proteins | sample 811151 | NCBI WGS metagenome assembly MDTA01 (sample SAMN05326648, study PRJNA326480) | marine metagenome | isolation source: seawater | place: Indian Ocean: South | collected 2010 | reverse complement strand
TTGCTGCCTGATTTTTAGCTGAATCACCAATTAAACGTTCTGTATCAGTAAAAGCTACATATGATGGTGTTGTTCTATTACCCTGATCATTTGCAATAATTTCTACTCTATTATTACTCCATACTCCTACACATGAATAAGTTGTTCCTAGATCTATTCCTATTGCTACCATTTTATATAAAAATATTTATTTAATTTTTAAGTATTTTATATAATATAATTACTTTATCTTTTTCATTTAAAGAAATAAAAATATTGATCGATATTTTTTTTATTGTAACATCTTTATTACCTTTTAATATTGTAAATAAACGTAAAACTTTTGAAATCTTTAAATATAAATTATTATTATTTGATATAAAATTAAATATTAAATTTGATTTTTCTTTTAATTCACCTATATATAAATTTTTTTTATTAAGATTTTTATATAAATATTCTAAAGCAATTCCCATTATAGCCTGATTAGACAGCATAAAAATTATATAAGGTTTTACACTATACTTATACATTGAAAATTCAAAATAATTTGAAAATACATTAATATTTTTCTCAATATTATTATTTATAAAATAATGACATCTATTAAAATCATTCCTAAATTGATTATATACATTTTTTTTAGAACAACTAAAACTTTTATATAAACTATTTATTACCTTTTCATAGTCTAACAATATATAATTTTCCTCATTTACTTTCATCTTGATAATATCTAATGTTTTTTCATTATTAATAATTACAAAATTATTTTTTTTCATATATTATATTATTATATTTTAAGTTATAAATATGCGATTAATTTTATTTTTTTTTATATATATTTTACTATATGTTTTCTATTATTTTAATATATAATTCTACTAATAATATAGATGATATTTATAAATATATTACTCATATTAATAATATTAATATAAAAAACTACAAGATAAATATATTAATTATTAATTGTAATAATGAAATTCCAATAGATACAAAAAAAATAGAAAATGAAAATATCAATGTAAATATATATAATTTTTCTACAGATTTTAATGATTCTTTCTATAATGATATTATAAATAATATTAATACAGATAAAATCCTTTTTACAAGTTTAAATGTATTTTTAACTGATATAACAATTGACTGGATTTCAAATGTAAATCTTGATACTGAATCTTTTATTAAAACAAATACATTTATTATAAATAATATATCACAACAATTCTACGAAAATTTTAATAACAATATATATAATCATATTATAGAAAATATAAATTCAATTTCAAATGAATATGGATTATTACCAATAGAAAAAGATATATTTATTGATATATTTAATAAAAATAAAAACATACATACTATTGAAAATTCTGATTTAATTAAAAATAATTTATATTTTTTAAACGATTCACAAGATTTTTTATTATTAGATAGAAATATAATTAAAAAAATTGGATTTAATATAAATAATAATAATCCAAATTACACATTTCAATATGTTATTTTACAATTAATAGAAAATAACTATAAAATGATTAAATTACCATATATTTTATCTGTCTATAAATTAAATATTAAATATGATAATACTATAATAGATAAATCAAATTTAATAGAAAGTTCAGTAGATTTTAATAAATTTATAAATTATAAAGTATTAAATTTAAATACAAATAAAACTACTTCAATTATTCGAAATCAAATTAAAACTATTAAAGGTTATAATACAGTAGATACAATAAAAGAGAATCAAAAACTTAAAAATAAAATAAATGAATTAGAAAATAATATAAAAAACATTAAAAACCAAAAAATAAATAATAATCAAAATGATGAAATTATTAATAATAAAAATAATCAAAATGATGAAATTATTAATAATCAAAATAATCAAAATGATGAAATTATTAATAATCAAAATAATCAAATAATTAATAAATATAATGATCTTATAAATGATTTTAAAATTTTACAAGAACAATACAACTTTTTAATTTCAAAAAATCAAAAACTACAAGAAGAATATAATATATTAGAATCAAAACTTCAAGATACAATTACAGAAAACAAAATTGGAAAAGAAAATATCTTATTAAAGTTATATGATATAATACATTATGATATTGACAACTAAAAAAAACATATTTTTTTTATTTTTTTTTATTTTTATAATATATAGAATGTTTGATACTCTACAAAATTCTATAAATAATATATCTACTCCAGCAAAAGTTGCATGCTTTTTAGTTTTAATAGCAATTATTTATTATTTCTTCTTTAGTACAGAAACTAAACAAAAAGGTGGAAACAATGTAGTAATAATATATTTATTTAAAGCAGATTGGTGTCCTCATTGTCAAAATTTTATGCCTACCTGGAGAAAAATGAAAAAAAAATATGAAGATCAAATTCAATTTAAAACACTAGATTCAGATAAAGATAAATCTGAAATGAAAAAACATAATATAGAAGGATTCCCCACAATTAAAAATAACAATAATGATGAATATAATGGAGATAGATCAGAAAATGATTTTGAAGACTGGATTAAAACAAAATGTATGTAAACAAACTTATATTATATTTATATTTTTTTTATTTATATAATAATATAATGAATACTCAACAGAGAAAATGGGGTGAATCAATAAAAGATCAAATGTATCCACAAGTTCAAGGACCAGGTAATCCTTCCTGGGAAAGAAATAATCCAGATATGAATCCTGACTCATTCGATTATTTATATAATAGTGCAAAAAAACTTATTAAAACTGAGTTTGATTATATCGAATCAGAAACTAAAGAAAATGATATTCTTATATCACAAATAAAAACTAAAGTTAAAAACTTAAATAAAATTATTGATAATATTTTAAATAATAGAGATGATTATAACAAAATATTTAAAGATTATACTAGTCTCAGAGATAAAATATTAATTAAAATAAATAATATTTATGAAAAAACTAAAACACAAAGAAAATTACAGAATGAAAATAATATTATTTATCTAAAATGTATTAATAAAAATCTAGATAATATTTTAAATAATACTAATATTTCTTCTAAAGATATATTAAATAATTTTAAAAATATTACAAATATATGTTTAAAATCTAATATTGAAGAATATATATTAAAAGAAATATTAGAAAAAAATGATATTCTAGAAAATTTAAAAGACAATATTAATAATTATCCTAATATTACAAAATGTATGATTAAAATAATACTTAAGAATAATAAAATTCATATAACAAATCTTAAAAATTTTGATTGTAATTATGATTTAATTAAAGAAAATAAACAAACAATTAAAAATGAAATAAAAATACCTGATAAAATTCCATCTAGTTTTGGTGGATATCCTAGTAGATATTCTAGATTTCGTTCTAGTATTGCTAATGCACTCGGTCATATGAAGAAAATTCAATCAATAAGTATATCGGACACTGTAGCAGAAGCTACAAAAGTAGCAGACGCTGCAGCAGCGGAAGCTAAAAAAGTAGCAGATGCTAAAGCTGCCGCAGAAGCTAAAAAAGTAGCAGATGCTAAAGCGGCAGCAGAAGCTAAAAAAGTAGCAGATGCTAAAGCTGCAGCAGAAGCTAAAAAAGTAGCAGAAGCTAAAAAAGTAGCAGAAGCTAAAAAAGTAGCAGATGCATTAAACACACTCAATATAGTAATTGATAATAGTGATGATGATATTGAGTTCGAAAAAAGTCACTCGGAAATGGTAAAAGAAACGAGAGCTAAATTCAAGGCGGCTAAAGAAGCCGAAGCCAAGGCGCTTGCAGAAGCTAGAAAAGTAGCAACTGCTAAGCAAAAGCAATACTGGGCTGCGGTTGCTGCTAAAGCGGTTGAAGAAGAGGCTAAAACAGCTGCAGAAGAGATTGCAAAAAAATATAAATTATCAGAAAAAGAAATAAAAGTAAATGATAAAATAAATAGAAATTCAAAATTAAAAAAAACATATGACGATATTGAGAATATTATAAAAAGATCAAATAATAAAAATGAAACATTAAAAAAACTACTAAATACCTTCGTATTTATAAGTAATAATAAAATAAATACACTTAAAAAACTTTATAATAAATAAAAAATAATAAGAGAAAAAAATATATTTTTTTTTAAAATATATATATATATAACTAAAATGATAAATATAATTGAAAATTTACTAAATAATCATTACACAAAAATGATAATACTTATTAGTATGATAATATATATAAGTGTTATTGATTTACCATTAAATAAATTTGATAAAATAATACAAACAATATTTAACAGTATATTAGGTCAATTATTTATTTTAATTCTATTAAATCACTATTTAATAAATAAAGATTATGGAATATCACTGATTTTTATTATTTTATATTGTTTCATAATTAAAATAAAAATGTCAAATAATATAATAAAAGAATACAGTGAAACAAATAAAAATGAAAAAAATAATTTAATTTATGAAAAACTTTCTGATTTAGATAGTGAATCATCAATATCAAATAATATAGAAGAATCATTGTCTGATAAAAATGAGTTAGAATATTTAGATGAAACTCAAAATACTGAAATAAATAATTATATAAATAATATAAATCATGAAAATATAAATAATGATCTATTTGAAACAGAAAAAATTGAAATAAAAGGAGGCAATAAGAAAATATCAGATGATCATAAAGAAAAAGAAAAAGCTAATAAGAACAGTAAAAAAATATCAGATTTATCTGATATAATAAGTAGAAACAACTATAATTTTCCAGAAAATCGATTTTATTATTATACTGATATACTAGATAAAATTGAAAAAACAAAAAATAAAATAAAAAAAAAAGAAGAAAAATATTTAAATATACTAGATAATAATTTAATATATAATGAAGACGACACAAAAATTTTAGATATAAGAAATAAAAACAAAAAAGAAGAATTAATTAATACAATAAAAAAAAATAAAAAACTAGATTGGAAAGATAATAATATATTAGATTGGAAAGATAACTCAAAAATGAGTTTAGAACAATGGGAAAAAGATATAGATAAATGGATGCCTACAAATCAAGTATTAAATGATTGGTCTGAAATGTCTGATAATATGCTTTCAATAAAAAAAGTAGACGAACTAAATAATAATAATAATAAAAATAAATTAGGACAACTAAATAATAATAAAAAAGAAAAGCAATTAGGAGGTACTAACTCTAAAAAAAATGATTTTTTAGAAAGATTAATTAAAATTGAAAAGAAACTTAATAAAGATTTAAATAGCATTTGATTGTATTTTGTTTAAAAAGTTGTTTTTTATAGAAGATATATTTTTTTCATTTGAATCAAAATTATAAAATGCTTGAATTTTAATAATATTAATATCATTATATTTTATAATAGAATGTTGTTCATTATATAATAGATTTAATAATGATTTATAATCATCATTTGTAATTATATTTAATGATGTTGACACTTTATCTTGTAAATATTGATTAACATCAAATAAAGGATCATTAGAATTTAGATTAATTCGATGAATATTATTATTATTTACAACATTAAAATTTAACTTTTGTTCTAAAATAGCATTATTTAAAATATTAAAAATATCATTATCAATTGTATCAAATAATACAACAGTATAAGTATTCATTATTTAATAATAATAAAAAATCAATTTTATAATTATTTTTAGTTATAAAAGTTTTTTTTTTAAAATATATTATTATATGGACCAAACTGAAATGGATTTATATAGATTATTTCAATTTTATGAAGTTTCTTCATATATAACTAAAATGCATACATTAGATGATTCTAATGTTTTATATAATTTTGAAGTTGAATTCAAATACAATAATTTAGATTTAAGAAATATAATTAATAATAAACCAATATTAAAAGAAGGCTATTATAGTTGTAGTTATTTATTATACGATGAAACAAATAAAAATATACAACTAACTTATCCAATAAAAAGTAAAAATGATAAAGGTTATCCATTAAAAAAACCTGAAAATAAAAATTATAGTAATATTTTAATACATCACAAAATTTTAGGAAATATAAAAAATAATGAACTTAACGAAAAATCAATAATTGGTGTGATTTATTATTTTACACCAAGTTTTAAAGAAAATGAAGACAAGTTTTACTATTTAATAGATATAATATTTTATAATAATATTGTAAACAATACAAATAATTATAAATTAAACTATATATTTTATAATAAAAATAATTATTTAAAAATTAGTAATGATGATGTAGTTGACAATTCAAATTTAATAAATTATTTACAAAATGGAAAGAATAATTTTTTAAATATGAAATATATAAATGAAAATAAAATGGACTTACTTTACAATAGTTTTAAAAGTCTAGGAAATAATAAATTATTAACAAAAAAATGTTTAGACTTATCTATAGAAAAAATAGGTATTTTTGAATCATTGAAAATTAATACTATATCAGATATTATAAAATATACAATATCGTTAATTTATGATAATAAAAAAATAGAGTTCGATAATGATAAAAATATTAATTTAAATTTTTGTAATATACAAACAAATATTAATAGTAAGTTTTATAACTATTTAGAAGATATAAAAAAAATTATTGATTTCACAAATAAAATACATAAAAATTTAGAAATAATAGTTTATAATATAAATAAAGTAAAAAGTATATACTTGAAGTTTATATCTGAAATACACAAAATAAGTACAGAAGATTATATAAGTATTATAATAAACAAAACAGACTTTTTAAAGTTAAGTTCAACTTTAAAATCAATGATCGAAATGAGAGGATTCAAAAATGATTCAAGAAAAAAAAATACATTTTATGGTATTAAAAATAATATTATAGAACTTAATGAAGAAATAAATATTTTTATATTAAATATAAATGAAATAGTACTTAGACTAAAAGATACTATGGATGTAAATTTAAAAGATATTAAAGATCAAATAAATATAATCTTTGAAAATATAGAAAAATATAATGATTTATATGAACATAATAGACGTATAATCAATATAAATACGTGTTCTTCAGAAATACTAAAAAGAATAAATATTGAAGAAGAAAATAATATTTTAGAAAATATATTTTATTTAATAAATACAGAATATGAAATAAATAATTCTATTATAGAAAAATTAAATAAAGAAGGATTTATTAATGAACTAGAATTAGAAAAACTACACAAAGCAAATGAAAAAAATCTAAAAGATATAGATAAACATAAAAATAAAATAGATCATAAACATAAGTACTATTTTATTAATAATAAAAATATAGGTAATACTAATGATTATCAAATAATTGAAAATATAAATAGTATAAAATACAGTGAACTACCACTATTAAATCTAGATATGAGTAAGGTTAATCATATATTTAATGAAATAGAAATGTTTTATGAATATTTAAATTTTAACAGTGAGAGTAATAGAGAATTAAAAACACTGTGTGATATTTTCTTCTTTAAAAACAAAACAAATACTAGCAGTGAAGACTATATAATGTTTAATTTAGAAAAAGATAATATTAAAACATATGATATATTAGAAAAAAAATACAAAAATATTGATAAAGAAACAGGAATTCCATCTATAAAAAATGAAGACGAATATAAAAAAATACTACCTCAATTACCTAAAGATAATAATATTTTTATGAGTTTATATAACAAATTATTAGAACCTACAACTAAAACTTTTAAACCAATTAATAATATATTATTTAATGTAGATATTTTAATAAACTATAAAAATAAAATCAATAATTATGAATTAATGAAAGATGATTTAATAAAAATATCAGATAATATTAGAAAACTATGTATTTCATACAATTCAATGATTTTAAATAACAATAAAAAAGAAAGTATTATAAAAAATATAAAAAATATTAAAGAAGGTTTAGAAGAAGATTATTTAAATTATGATTTAAATAGTAAATCTATAAAAACAAAAGAAAATGTAGTAAATCTAAAAAATATTAGTTTGTATTTAAAAAATATTATGAATACAAGAAATATTTTCAGATTTAGTGATAATAATTTATTTAAATTACCAGAAATTAAAAATAATCAATATAATTTATCAATCAGTATTATTAAAAAATTTATAGATAAAATATTAATTGATGAAGAAAAGAATGAAAATTATGATATAAACAATGTATTAGACTTATTAAGTAATATTAATAGACTATTTGATGATAATATTGATAATATTAAAATTAATTTAAAAGATATATCAAAAGAAGAGTTAAATGATTATATTATTATTTTCTATAGTTTTATTATTAGTTGTTTAGCAGTAGAACCTAATATATATTTTAATATACTTTTAAATATTAGTAAAAATAATTCATTAAGCTATTTGTTTAAAAATACTTTGTTAAATAATAAAATTTATATTAGTAATTTATATAATTTTGAATTAGAAGAAACATATATTGAATTAATATCAAGATTAGGTAATATTAAAATGAATAAAACTTTAATTGATTTAAATGAAAAAAGTTTTAAAGATGAGTTACTAAAAATACAAAAAGAAATAGTTGAAGTTTTTAAAAATAAAGATTCTATTAAAAATAAAATAAGTTTAATTTATAAATTTATTAAAAATGATACAAAAGATTTTGAAAATTTGAAAATATTTACAGAAATAATTAATACAAAACTAATTGATAATTCTGAATTAAAAAATAAACAACTTGAACTATGTAAAAACTATTTTCAAAAAAATAATCATTATAATTTGCATTTATCAAACAATATTCAAAAAATATTTGATAAAGAAAATTATTATTCATATAAAACATTTAACAATAATAATAATTTACATTGTATTTATAAAAATAATAATAATTTTGATTGTCGAAATTGTAATGATGATGATAAAAGTAATCTTAAAATCACAGGATTGAATAAATGTCCTATTAATTTACCATCAAATATAGATGATTATACACAAGATAAAATAAATAATAGTTTAAGCGATGATTATTTATATTATATTTTATCTAATGATGATTCATTAAGTGATAAAATGTTGATTTTTAAAGATAATTTAGTAAATAATAAAATAGTATTAGGAAAAATAGAAGAAGATTATAAACTAGTACAACTAAATAATTGGAGATGTATTTTAAATTACAATGATGATACAGTATATAAATCAATAAACGATAAACTAGCAATAATTAAACTATATTCAACTCTTGAATCAGAAAACATATCATTTTATTTAAATAATTTCTATATAAATAATAAAATTTCAAAAACAAATGAGGATAATATATTATATAAATATCCAAACTCTCATCAATTATTTGTAAAAAATATATCGGATAATCTATATAATATATATTTTATTGATAATAGTGAAAAATATTATTTATATTTAAATAAAAAAAGAGAACAAGACAATAAAAAGAATAATATAGATGTTGTATTTAGAAAAAAACCAAAATTAAATGAACAGCTTTCTGAAAAATTTATTGATGACAACATTATTTGGAAATTTATAAAAAAAGCAGATTATGTTGAAGATATATTTGATAAAACAAAAAAATTATTTAATATAAGATGTTTAAATGATATGAAAAAAACAGATGATAATAGTAACTATAAATATAATGAAATAGAAAAAATATTACATATATCGAATAATATGTTTTCTTATAATGATATTCTAAAAAATTTATTTTCAAATAAAAATAAAAATAATGAATCAATATTATCTGAATATTCTTATGAATTTATAGGTAATAATAATAAATATAATATTAAGTCCCTAGTTAATAATGATACAAGTATATTTAATTCTAATAATCCTATGATATTAATAGATTATATAGATTATAATGTTAAAAATAATATAAAACATAATAAATTATGTAGTTTATCTACAGCAAAAGAAAGTGAAAAATTATTATGTAAAAAATATGAAGAAAATCTTTTATTAGAAAAAAAGAAATTAGGATTAAATGATAATGGAAAACAAAATACATATTATTTAATAAAAAAATATAAAGAAAATAAGTATTTATATTTAGATATTGATAATAAAATAATATTTATTGAATTATTTAATAAAATCAAAAAAAAATAAATTATCAAAAGAAGATAAAATAGACAGTAGATTTTTATGGATAATTACATCAAATGAAATAGAAAAAACCCACAGGAAAAATATTAAAACTATTACAGAACAAAATATTAATACGTATATTAAATATTATTTAAAAAGATTTATTTCTAATAAATTAATTACTGGAGGTAATATTTACATAGGATATGATCAAGATAATAGAAATACATTAACAAATTTTTTTAAATTAAAACATAATTATGAATATTTTAGATTTTTACTTACATATTTAAATAATATAATCAAAACTATATATAATAATCCTGATATTTCGGGTTATATTTACTATCCATATAGTAATATGAATTTAGTAAATACAATGAATATAATATATTTAGCTAGAGATGACCTATTAAAAACAGAAGAAAATAAAAATATAATGATTTTATTTAATAAAAAAGGCGATTTTGAATTTGAAACAGAAATAAATGATATTACCGATATTAAAAGAATTGATTTTAAATTTATATTACCAAAAACTGTAGACTCTAAAATAATGGCTCAATTAGAACCAAGTATTAATAAAGATTATTATAATATTACTAGTAATAATGGAAATACAGGAGATGTTGATGAAAACCATACAAATGTAAATATTAATTTCCTAAATAATTCAGATGATATAGATATAAGTTTTAACTTTTCTACAATAAATATAATATTATCTTATTATTCCGAACCATTTAAAAAAATGATAAAATACTTTTATACTATTAATATTAAACATACACCATATACAATTTATTATAATTTAGATATTTTAAATAACTCTTCAGTAAATAAAATAACAGTTAATAAACAAATTACAAACAATAATAAAATTTATAAAAACTTTAATGATATTAAAAATTTACTTAATAATGAATTAGGAGAAAGACTTAGTATTGAAAATCTAAATTTCTATAATACTTCAGTTTTATACAAAAATTACCCATACATAGATAAAGGAAAAACATCTTATAATAATTTGAATGACTTTTATATTGAAAAATATTTACAAAGTGGTATAAATGCATATGAAGAGTTTATTATCGAAAAAAATAAAATAGATAGTTCAAATAAAACAGATTATATAGTTTCAAATAAATTATTCATTACACTAAAAGAATTTTATTTTGTAAAACTAATAATGTGTTATGATGAAATATATGATGAAACTAATAGCAAATATTATACATATACTTTTCCACTTGATTTAAATTTACTTAAAAAGTTTAATTTAGATATCAATGATTTTAATGTAAATACTAAAAATTATAATAAATATAATTTTATTTCTAATATTTTCTTTACTAATTACAATAAATTAAAAGATGAATATTTTTTAAATAAAAAATATTTTAGTGAACTTTATACATTTATTAGTATATTAATTAAAAATTATAATATTAGTAAATTTGAAGATTTATTAATAAAACATAATGGAAACTATATTAACTTAGAAAAAAATTTAAATACTCTAACACTAATTTTCAAAGAAAGTAATTTAAAACAAAAACTTGCTCTTATACAAGATCAAGCTAATATAACTATAATTCTTAATTCAAAAATTAATAATAGACTTATATATTATAATATTCATCAAAAGAAATTTAAATTACTAAAAAATATTATTCATGGATTTATTGGATTACCATTTACAAATATAAATTCATTTTTACAAAATCATAAAGAATTATTAACTACTGTTAAAAATCAAATACATATTGGAGATGATATTAAAAATTTTAGTAACTTTATTAAAAATTTATTTAATTTTAACAAAAATACTAATGAGGAAAAGACAATTGATGATTTATTAGATAATATGGTAAAAGCATTATATAATAAAAATCAACAAAATTATTATAAATTAGACAATAATGATGAAGATTTTAAAATAAATACTAATATTTTTAAAATTTTATTATTTAATATTCTAAATTCCGATATATCAATAATTACTTATTTAGTAGATATTATAAGTAAGTTAATTTATAATATTGATACAATTTATAAAAAATATACTATTGAAATCAATAATCAACTTAAAAATGATTATAGATTTAAAGACCTAGAAATTGAATATAGAGGAATATCAATTATAGATTTATTATATAATATTTATTCAACACCCGATGATAAATTTTTTGTGTATAATTATGGTTATTACTATAAATATAATAATACATTTATTAATTATATTGACTCTGACATGGGTATTAAATATATAACTGATTATAAACAATTATTAGATAATTTAAAAAAAATAACAATAAAAACGAATAAAACATATTATTTAAATGAAAAATTAAATATAAATTATAATAAATTATATTCAAATTATATTAAAGATGTTAAAAATATAATAAATGAAGTATTAGGATTAAATTACTATAATTTAGATAAAAATATTAAAAGTAATATAAATATAGTTCATAATAAAAAATACCTAGTAACAACAACTATTAATGATAAAACATATATTTTAGATTACGAAGATAATTTAGATATAGAAAAATCATATAAACTAATAGAATATAATTCATTAGATGATATATCTAATAAATTTTTAACAATTATTAAAGAAGGTAATACATATAAATTTGCTAATAGTCAAGAAAACTATATTACCTTACCATTTAAACTTTACAATGTAAATAACTTATATCGTATTAAGTTTATTAACAATGAAAAAAGTCTAAATATTAATAATGAAAAAAATATAAAACTAACAGAATCAGGATCATATATTTGGAATTTTAAAATGATAAGTGAGTTTTCTAATGAAAATAAATATTATGACATAATGAATTTTTATAAGATTTTAGACTCATTAGTTAAAGAAGATAATATTAAGTTAAATAATATACATACAAATAAAAATTATCAATCTAAATCATTAGAAAAATACAATTATTATCTTAATGTAGATAAAAATAAACAAAACTTTAAACTTTTAAATAAAACTAATAAAGAACTAACATTACAAAACGATATTGAAACAAATATTACAAGTTTCTCTGTAGAACGTGCAAAATTATCTAATAAATATTATATAGTTGATAGAAAGAAGAATATCGATAAAGATGTTTTATTTAACAAATTATATAATAGTTTATATAAATATTATTACATAATTCTACGGAATAGTAGAGAAATATTTGTATTTAATGAACCTGGTTTAGGATTTATACCCTTAGATCAAACATCTCTTGGGGGGAATTTTGAGGTGATTGAAACAAATATTGTGGTGGATAATGATAGAGAATCTAAAAAACAAATATTTAAAGCTAAAAGTGATACAGAATTAAAATTAAATTTAAATATTTTAAGCACTGAAAAAAAAACTATACAAATAAAAAAAGATGAATTTTACTATATAAAAGAACAAGCACTATACAAAGGTTTATCAAAAGAACTATTTACATATACTTTATTATCAAATAAAATTTATAATAAAAATAATGACGTTTCTATAAATAATGAAAACTTAATGAATGTAATTACTAGCGATAAAATAATATTATCATTAGAACCAGAACATTCATTTGTTATTAATAATGAAGAAACTCAAATACTTGGAACAAATATAGAATCATATAATATAGTAAAGTTAAAGAATATAATAACCGGAGCAAAGAGGAATAAATTTGATGAGAATATAGAGTATAAAATAAAATATGATAATAATCAAAAACTTTATAAAATTTTTGATTTAGATGATATACAAATAAAAATTGGTAATTATTATAATTTTGATATTCATATTCAAAATAATTTATTATTACCAGATAGTTTAATATTTAATAGGCGTGGATCAAAAGGATATATTATAAATAATTATGAAACTGATATAAGTTTAAGTTTTAATCAAGTAAAAAAATTAATTGATTTTAATAAAATAAAACTATATAAAATAGAACAGATAAATGATTTTAATTATAATTTATCATTACTATCAACATTTATAATTAAATCTAAGACATCTAATGAACCTATAGATGTTAATATACTACCAACCAAATCAGAAGTTTTATTATCTAGACAATTAATGAAGATTAATAAATCTACAACACAATATTTAAATTATAATAATATTGTATTACCAATTCAAATTAATAAGAAATTTACAAGATTAATAGATGATAATATTATTAGTGGTGATTTACTATTATTTAACAGTGTAAATTCAAAATATGAAAAATCATTTACAAACTATTTACCAGAATTTACCGAAAAAAATAGCAGAATAAAACACGTAAGACCTACTAATTGGAAACAATTTAATACATATGAAAATGTTTACTACAATAATCCTGATTTTAAAAAATTACTAAATTATAATTTACATATATATACTGTATCCAATTTATATAATATTTTATTTAAAACTAATAATTATGTTTATATAAATAATGAAAACTGTGTATTAAAAGAAATTTATCCATATATAAATAAACAAATAATAAATGATAATAAATGTTACTTTACAATAAGTAACAACAATATATATTTAAATCTTAATAAAAATAGATTTTTAGTTAATTTAGATAGAATAATAAATACAGATTTATATTTAATATATAGAATTCAATATAATACTAAATATTATATTGAATTTGAAACTATCGATAAATTAAATTCTAGATATAAATGGACTAAAGAAAGTTTGTTTAATATTAGAAATAATATCAATAAATTATTATTTATTAAAACTTATGAACCATTAGAAATTACATATGAATCAAACCTTATTTTAAATACACCAAACGTATCTATATTTAGAACATTATTTTATAATTACAATAATTATTTAAATAATACTAATGATATATGTGAATTAGAAAAAATATATTATACTATTCATAATAAAAAATATAACAATATCATGCCTAGCAAAGGTACTTCAATATATTATTATACTGAATATAAATTAGCAATAGATAATAATAGTAATAATGATAATAAGTTCATGTTACAAAATAATTTATATAATAATGAAAAAACACACTTTTATTTACAATATGAAGGATCATTTGATTGTGTTATTTATAATGATTTTAAGAATATAGTTATAAATGCTTACGCTTATCCTAAACGTTTTTCTAATTCTTATATAACTACTTTATCATACTTCTTAAATAATATATCAGATAATTTTATTATTAGATTATCACAAGCAAAAGCATTTGGATTACCAAATACTGATTTTACAGAAGAAGATTTTTTCATAATTGATAAAATAAGTGGAGAACGAATTGAAAATATAATATTAACAATTAAAAATAAATATGAAGCATCTAATGGTAAATTAATTCCTTGTCCAGAAAATAAATATATGATTACTGTAAAAGAATTTAATCAAGGAAGATTCGGCCAAAATAAAATTGATAAAAAAATGAATTTATTTGATAAAACATTTAGTAATGAATTATCTTCAGTAAACAGAATTAATAAAGTTTTTTCGATTATTTGTGTAGATTATAATACTGATAATATTAAATTATTAAATAATAGTAATAATTTAACATATTTTAATTTAAAACCCGTGTCATTAAATTCAAATTATTATTTTATTAAAAATTTTAAAAATCAATTTTTAAAAACTACTAGTATTATTGAAAATAATATTCCACCTCTAATTGGAACAGTTTTAGAATCAAATACGATAGGTGGAATAGATGACGATAGTTATTTATTTTATATAAATAAACACATATTAAATAAAGTAAATGAAAAAGATTATTCCAAATGCATGTTTGGTGGTAAATTAGTATCTGATATTATTTATTACAAAAAAAATGATATATTATTATCAAACCCATTATTTAAAGATAGTAAAAACACTAATATGCCCCTATTATGTAATTCTTATAATAAAATTAATGAATTTAAATATTCATCAAAAACAACATTTTCTACAGATACGCCAAACTATATTAGATGCAAATCTGATAGTTTAGAAGATAATAATTCTATTGGATTTTTTATTAATTTTAATAAAGATACAAATAATTATAATTGTAATTTATTAATCAATACAATTAAACTAAAAGAAGATGATCGTTTAGGTCACGACATATTTCACAATAATGGCTTAAATTATAATTTATTTCCAATTAATAAAGAAGAATTATTATCAGATAGATATAATAGTATATTACATAATATGGAATGGTCTTATAAAACTTATAGTAAAAGCTACGAAGACTTAAAAGAAAATATAGGTTTTTTTGATCCTTTTGCAGAAAATTACATTCCAAGTGCAATAAATGTAAAATATGGGGTATGGACAGACCATTTAGCAGAAATATTCCCAGAAGAAAGTCTTATAGATATTAAAAATTCAACAATAAAATTTGATTTTGATGAAAAACAAATAAAATCTTTAATAAAACGAGTTCCAGGTTCAGGTGAATACGCTACAGAAATTTATTCCCATCTAAAAAGTAAGTCATTAAATAAACATAAACAAAAAATAAAATGTCCACACTGTTCTAAAATTATAAATAATTTAACAAATATTAGTGGAAAGTATTATGACGAAATAATAATAGAAGATTTCCTCAAACAAGAACACAATGTATTGCTTATTAGTATAGCTGATAATAATATAATATCGAAAAAAGGCGAACTGGAAGATATTGAAAACAACTTAAATACAATGCAAGAAAACACAGATGAATATAAAAAATTAAAAACTATTTATAAAAATTTAAAAAATGCAATAAAAGAAATGTCTAATGAATATATTTATTTCCCTTGTTTAGAATTTTATACTAATTTAATTAATTTATCACAAGAAAGAGAAAATATTAAAAACATAAAAAAAACCTTACATGAAATAATTGTAAATAACTTTAACAATCCAAATTTTCAAATTAGAACAGTTAAAATTAATGAAAGAGTTCCTTCTATATATTACACTTGTATTTCTGATTTTAAAAAAGATAGTAACATAGCAATTGGTGAAATTAAAAATATGGGTGATGCAAATCATAATATTACATATAAAATAAATGATTCAGTAACTTTAAAATATAAAAATTATCAAAAAATAAACTTTATTAAAGATAAAATATATAATATTTATAGTAATAGTAGTAGTAGTAGTGATCTTGAGACATCTAAAAAATTTTATATAACTTGGAAAAATAATGGAAATAAATTTAAAGATATTAATAATAATATTAAGTATGATTCTAATTATATTTATGCCATCAATAAAGAAGATTATCATAAAAATCAAAATGAGTCTCTAACACATATAGATAATAAATTAAATGGAAATTTTGTATTTTTAGATAATTTTAATTTAAATGAAAATGATATAACATCAGATATATCATTTAAATTAGATATTAATAATATAGATTCAAGAAATGAAATTAGTTTTTCATTTTTAAGTTGTAATACATCTAATATTTTTAATCCAGATGATATTGTAACAACTTCGGATATGAGTAGTGATACAACAAATAACAAATTATTATTTTCAGATAATAATTTATTATCTGAAAAAGATACTGCAAATACTTTTACAAAATTATATATAGTAAAAGTAGAAGATGACTCAGAAATTGATAAGTACTATATATATACATATTATCGAAATAAAAAATATTTCTTATACTTAGGTAAAAACTATTTTAATGAAAAGGACTATATTAAAATTGTTAAATTCTATGATGTTTCTAGTGAAATAATTGATTCAAGTATCACAAAAGATAGATTTGAATGGTTTATTAATCCTATTGAAAATAAATTATATTCATCTACATCTGTAAATACTAATATTATAAATAATAGTTTACAGAAAAATATTACTAAAGTTGAAGAATTAGTTACTTCATCTTTATATCATATTATAACAACAATAAATGGTGAAGAATATTTAGTTGGATGTAATAAAAGACTTATTAGAGAAAAAAATCAAGTATTATCATATTTATTTTTAATAAACATTAAAAATGATTTATTAAAATATAAAAAGAATAGTAATTTATCGAAATATAATTTCATAAAAGCATCTTATTACAAAAATAATAAAAATAATATATATGATGATATTTCTTGGAAACTTACGAATATTAAAACTAATAATAAAAACTATTTAACTCATTTTTATAATATTAAAAATGATATGTATTTAGGAGATATTAGCACAGATTTAGATTCGATTAATAAAAATATTAAGAAAAAAAATAAAATATTTAACATAAGTAATACTGGTAATTTCTATTTTGAAGTAGATACGACACATATTTTATATTTTACAAAAGGAGATGAACTTTTTAAAAATAAAAATATGAGAGAAATACTAGGTATTGGTTCTGATTATAAAATTAAAGAAGAATATAATAAAATATTCAAACTTGATTTTACAAAAACAGAAAGAAGTGGAAACAAAACTTCAGAGTATTTAAATTTCAAATTTTTAGATATGTTTCCAAAAACACAAAAATATCCAGAACAATATAAACGAGTAATAGAACTTAGTAGTAATAAAGCTTATAGAATAGTTAATGAACATGGATTATATATTATTATGGATATTGATAAAAATGGTTCTCATAGAGAAATTGCAATGCCTTTTAATAAGGAATTATTTACAAATAATTACAAAGAAGATCCTAGTATATGGTTTTGTGTAAAATATGATAATAATAATTATTCATTTATTTCAAATATAAATAATAAACCATTAGCATCAGTTTCAAGACCGTATAAAAACAAAAAATCAAATGAAAAAACTTTATTCGATCATAAAGAAGATACAACATTATATAATAAAATATATCCTATTCAAAAAGAAGAAATAGAATCAGATGAAAATTTTTATCAAACTATTCCAAAATTAAGTATAAAACATATTTATAATAAATATTATACAATTCACAATTATAATAATACTAATTATACAATTTCTTGTTTTAATAATAAAATCAACTATAACTTAAATAAACAAATAATTTATAGAAATACAGATAAAATACAACATATAGTTGGTAATAATAGTTCTTGGTTAATACAGAATGAAGCTTTACTATATCTTAATAAAAATATTATAAATGATGTATATTTATTTAATGATGACTTAAATTATTATATTTTTCCTAAAATAGATAGTAATACTGATAATAAATTTGACTCTATTAATCAAAATAATTCAGTATATACTACAATTGGTAATATAATTAGAAGAAACGAATATACTAATATAAAAATTTTACCTACTATATCAAATAGATTAAATTTAATTTTAGAAAATAATGATATTGGTAATAAAAATGAAATAATTTATAGAAATTTCAACTTACAGTTTAATATTAAAAACTTTAGTAATTTAAATACATTTTCAATATTTTTAGAAGAAAAAATAGA
>MDTA01110492.1_pt1 | contig 19551 bp, 14 predicted proteins | sample 811151 | NCBI WGS metagenome assembly MDTA01 (sample SAMN05326648, study PRJNA326480) | marine metagenome | isolation source: seawater | place: Indian Ocean: South | collected 2010 | reverse complement strand
TGAGAACTCTTTTGTCTTTTTTGTATGCGACTTTAGCTGCTTCAACGTTGAGATATTTGCCCTCTCTGCCATCTGTCCGCTTATCAGTGAAAAACAAGTCAAAGGCGCCTTGCCCCCATTTACGAATCAACCAAGAATATAGAGTGTGCTGCCCTGTTCCCGAGGCGTCATCATTTCCCAAAACAATAGAGGAGTCGAAAGTGATAGTTTGGAGGCCCAGCGCGGATACAGCGGACTCATATGTGTGCCAAGTTACCTTCATGACTTTACCTGTAGTATATTCCCAATATCTGCTCTAGTGGAAGAGGAATTTCCACAACATCGCCCAAACTTAGGTGGGCTTCTGTGGGCTTATTATTGAACCACGCTATAAGCCACCAATGTTTAGAGCTTCCGTAATATTCGTGCGCTAGCTTGTAATACCTGTCTCCCTCTGTCCAGATATGAGACTCTATCACTAGCGATCCAAGATCTTCGTTCGTTATCCTGTTTATGGATGGAGAGTTATAGTGCAAGAATCCCTTTATTCCTCGTTCGCGAGCCTTTCTGGAATATTGTTCTTCTCTATTGAAGAATATCTTTCTGTCGACATATCTGCTCATGGTGTCTTTCCTAGAACGTCGTCATTTGCCCGCTGCGCGCGTCTTTCACCCAACTTAACCTCGGCCAATCTACCCTCCTTTTCGGGACAGTGGCTGTATTTTCCTGTTAAATGATCCACTCCATATGGGAACCTGTCTTCCGGAAAAGTTCCTCGCCATTTGATTCCTGAGCTGCCGCCCTTCTCCCACCCCAGCTTATGAGTATGCAGCACTGTAAATTGACACTGCATTGAGACACTCTTTGGGAACAACTGCCCCTTTCCTGGCATAAAGAACCCCGATTCAAAAGTTGGTGCATAATTAAGCGAATCGACAACCGCAACTAAGCCCCCTGTACCAGCATACGGCTGATCACCTGTGGCACCAGCTTGGCGAATAAAATTTGCAAATTTAATTTTCATCAATGGTGCTGCCTGGATAGTTTCCGGACTACTTGAACCTTTCTTTGAGGCACTATATACTGGATACATGAGAGACATAAGATGTTCTATCCTATGTAGATTCGCAATTGATTCCTCTAGAGATACCGCTACGATGTCCCAACTTATACTTATCATTCTCTTTGTGCCCTGATATGTCATTATGGGATCCATTCTGCCATATACGTCTTGTGAGTTCCAGCCAGCTATGTACTGATCATCAAAAGCCGTAACAAACCCCTTGAATGATACACACTTTCCTGTGGCTATATGAAAGAAGTCGATATATAAATCCTTATTGGCGGTTAAAAGCTGATCTCCTACCGATCCTTCCATGTGAACTGGAAAATGCGTTGTATGTTTATCGTATTTTTTTGCCATTTATCTAACCCCCCAGGTTCCTGAGTTATATTTGTTCACCGCCTTTGCTAAAACGTCTTCACCCACCTTAACTGTTGTGTCTTTGCCTGCTATTACGCTAAGCAATCTCACTACCTCTTTCATAATGTTGTCATCCGTCCCTGCCGATTCTGCTGGCCCGCCTAGCTTGTGCCCAATCATTGTGAATTGCTCTCTGTTGTGTATCGGCGTTATTTTCCCTCTCTTAGCCGTTCCGTCGCCCTGATATATAAAATCGTTGACTGCTGGACTAGTGTCCGCAAGTGCAGCTCCTCCTGCTACGAGTGCTGCACCGCCTGCAGACATACCTAGTCCGGCGCCGAGGGCGGCGCCGCCAGATGTAAAGGTTAGTACTCCCGCACCGATTTCTAAACCGCCTCCGATTACTTGCATTAGTCCTGCCATAAAGTTTCCAGTCAGCATGTTACCTATGCCCTGTATCACATGATATATTCCGAACAGTGCTCCAAATATAGTCCCAAAAACCTTACTAACAAACTTAAGAACGGGTGTCATGATAGTCCATGCCCTTGTCATCACTCCAGCCGCCTCCTTCGTATGCGCAAGCCAGGATGCCGTCACGCCGAGTGCAGTACCCAAGGCACCCACCACTGTACCTAGATGTCCGCCGACGCTCATTAGAGCGGCGAAACCCTTAAACGCAGACTTTGCTGCAGGGAAAACATCCTCTACAAGTGTCGTCTTAAATTCGTAAAATTTCTTTCTCAGTCCCTCAACAAGCTCTGCCGGTTTCGCGTTTGCACCTACGCCTGCAAATGCTGCAAGCGTCTCCATTGCCAAATCTCTAAAAAGAAGATTTAACTGCTGCATAAAAGGCACTGTTTCTTGTATTTTCTTTTTATAATCTGCCTCTCTCTTCGCTGATATCTCCATTGCCTTAGATCGCTGCAAAATTGCAGATTCATTTGAATTAAAGAGGGCTGTAGCTTCTGCCACATCCATGTTTAGCGCTTTTGCGACACCTTTTTGCTTGTATCTTGACATTTGACTGAAACTTTGTCCTGCCGCTTCCATGCTTCTCTTTATCGCTATAAGCCTATCTGCCTCTGTCATGCCAACCAACTCAACAGTGTTCAAGTATGGACCACCCAAAAAGGCGTTCAAAGTACCGGCGATACCGGCGGCGCCCTCAAAAGTGTCCATCATCCCTGCTAAGCCGAGCAACTTGCCCATTTCAAGCCCAGCTTCCTTCGACACTGCAGCCATACGCCTAAATTCAGACGTCATCTTTCCGCCATACACAGCCAACATCGGGGACGCTGCCTGAAAGTCTGCCGCAAGTTCTTTAACCCCCTTGCCGGATGCTGCAGACATGTTGTACAGTTCAGCTGTCGCCTTAGTTGATTGAGCCATTGTCTCTCCAATAACAAGATTCATGAACTGCATTATCTTTACCTGATCTTGGTTTGCCAATCCCAACTTATCCAACATCGCCATCTGTCTAGACAAGCTCTTCTGAGCTTCTTCTGAAATTTTCGAAAAGTTAGACATCCCGCTCCAGGCTGCGAACAAGTTTTGCGTTAATTCTGCAAATTCCATATGAGTGCCCATTGTCTCGGCTCTCAAGTCATCCATAACCCCCTGTAAGTGCTCTGAGCTACCTGCCAGCGTTGTCATTTGCCATGTTGCTTGATCTAAGTCATTTACTGCTTGAATTAGGACGCCTGCGAAAGCGCCGAACAAGTCCACAACGCCGGCAGGACTAAACGCCTTTGCCATCGCCATTCCAACACCCCTCAGTGCGCCCTTCATACTGTCTAAACTTGTAATGGCATCGCCCAAGCCGCCTCGAAAACCCAATATACTAGTAGCCATCGAAGATATTGCTACTTGCGTCTTTTTAGATGCCTTTTGCTGATCCTGCAGAGATTTGAGTACTTTTCCATTCTCTTTTATGAACTCGTCCCACTCTTCTGTGGCTTCCCTTACGGCTGCAGCTGTTTCCCTTACTGTTTCTGTGGATTTATCAAGCTGCACGTTAAGCTTACTTAGTTCTAGTCGCGCTTTTCTTTTCTGCTCTTCGTTTGCGCTTTCTTCGTCTCTCAGTCTTTCTTGAATTTGTATACTTTCTTTGAGAGCCTCTATACGGTTCAGTTCCGCCTGATGTTGGCTTTGGGACAACTCAAGACTTCTTCTTCTTTCAGCGATGTCTTCTTTCGTCTTTTCAATGCTCTTATCGAGGTGATCCAAGTCAGCGCGTTCTACGTCCTCTTGAGCTTTACGAGCCTGATCTCTCAAGGTTCGTAACTCACTTATTAGATTTTGAAGTTCCTGATCTTCGATAGCCACTTAGGGTACCCTCCGACTACTTAAATGGCCAGGGTATGTTGGTATCCTTTTCGAACTGAGATACTGCCCTATCCAGTGTCACTCTGCTTTTAAACGTGCGAGGGTTATTGAGCCCGTGATTGTTGAAGGCATCCATGTACCTTTTCTCGGCTGCAAGCGCTGTTGCAAATCTCTTTATTTGCTGTGGGCTTCCCTTAATAACACCAGAAAAAGGATTCAATGTCGAATTCGAGCCGAACATGAGCCAAAGCATTTGCTTTATCTTTTCACCCATAACAACAGCATTGTAGAACTCATTCAACTGATTTCCTTTTGTCAAATCAATTTCAATAATCTCTTCTTCTTTCATAATGCAAACCTCCGCTAAGATAAGTAGTTTTGAGATATAAAATAAACAAAGCCGATATTAAATCGGCTTTGTTATTACTTTCTTCTTTGTCTTTGTGCTTTTTCCATTTCTTCTTTTTGTTCTTCGAAGTGCTTCACCAACCTATCAACAAACCAGAGTCTTATCTTGATTGGGAGATTGTATGCCTCCCAGAAACTCCAGCCACCGTGATGCTTCAAAGCAAAGAACTGTTCATAAACACTTTCGATATAGTTATGATCTAGGCCAAAAGAAATCGCCCGTGAAAGGCACCTCCACGACTGATCCGGTTCCACACTCCGGACAGGTAATGTCCTGTGTCAAGTCGACATCAGGAGATATATTCGTATAGGTAGTTCTCAATGCTCTAGAATCGCGTGCAGGCATAACGTCGACAAACTGAGATATCAAAGCTTTGTCTTCGCTTCCATTGGCGCTTACTATAATCGTTTTAAGCAAGTCTGTTAGGGTTGCTTCTGGAAGATTATACTTTTTCTTCTTTTCTGCAACTCTTGCAAGCTCTTTTTCCTCTTTTCCAGTCAAAAGTTGAATTCCGACTGTAACTTTGGAAGTAGGAAGTTCAAAAAAGAACAGTCCATTGTCCAAAGTAACTCCAAGCTCCTCAAAATCGGGCTCTTCGTTAACCTCTATCTCATCTAGCTCAAATGCGTGAGTAAAACTAGCAGCACAATTTGGGCAATTGACTGCAGCCTCATATCTAGAGCCATAACCAGTTGTCCTAGCGGCTACAAGAAGTGCATTCTTATCACCAACCAGCAAATCATCTGGATTTACGTTTTTATCCATTATAATACTGGACAATAGTCTATCTAGCACAATACCCTTGTTAACCAAAGTCTTAGATGTGAGGATATCTTCCTCTTTTGCTGTCATATACTTAATTTCAACTGTCGACTTGCCGTGTAGAGGGTGGTTTTCCGGATAGAAAGTCCCTCTTGAAGGCAAATCAACAATTTCTGTTGGCATAACAAAGGAAAACATCGAATCTTTCGATTCGGTGCTTCCTTCTAAAACATTTGGTGGGGGAGTAGGTGCGTCAGTAACAGAATTGATTCTGTTTTCATTTCGTTTTCTTGACATGTTCTCCTCTTCTTGTCATGTAATCTTAGATATCACCAGCGGCGTCGGGGTGAATACGTGGATGTCCTGGCAACATGTTGATTCTTCCTCTTGAAGAGCTGTCGATGAGTCTTGCCCAGTCGTAACGAAGTCCGACTTCAATCTCAACGATAGCATCATCCTCGTAAGAAAGATCTCCAAAGTTAATGCTCTTTATCCACGGGTTCTTAAGTTCCCAAGCTTCAATGATGCCCTGTCCATCAGCGTCTATCTGCTTAATAAAGATGGATCCACCGACAGCACCGATTGACTTTTTCTTCGATATGGTTACTGGGCCGTCCATATCAATATTGTCTGGATAAACATAACCAGCATCTTTCAAAAGCTTCATCAGTGTTGCGGAAGCATCGGGCGAAATAGGATCGACAAGCGTACATGTAATGTCGTTCCACTCCACTCTACCGGGATAGTAGAACTTGTAATTGAGGAAAGCGTGCTCAGCCTCACTTACAGTGAAGTTAGGCTTGGTCACCTTCTTCATTACCCACTGGTCAATCCCTCGAAAGTTCATGACCCATCTATACGCTCTCTTTGGCTCTGTTACGGCATCTGCCCAAAATCCTGCCATTTTTTAAGTCTCCTATAAAGTCTATTATATACCATAATTAGAGTTTGTTTAATGTTTTTCTCTAATTAATCCTCAAATGCAGCACCCGTGTTAGTGATAACAAAGTCAACCGCGATGAACTCCACTGCGCGGGCTGGCTTCAAGAATATCTTAGCATACATGATATTTCTATCTACCAAATCCGGCGTTGTAGTGCTAGCATCTAGCACAACCTTAAAGTCCGACAAACCAAAACCAATCTTAACACCCTCAAGGAAAGGAGTAACTTGCTTAACAAAACGTTCCCAAGTAACCTGGACATTCTGATCGAAAAGTAGTCTCGCAGCAATTCTGGAAACCTCTTTCTTTACGAATATCATCAGTCTTCTAACATTGATTCTGTCGAGAGCAGAAGGCGTTACTTGTAGCGTCTTCTGTCCGAATACCACGATACCCTCTGATGGGAAAGAAGCTATCGGGTTTATGTTTGCATCATAAAGAACATCCCGCTCCTTAGCTGTCAATCTCTCTGTGACACCAAGAACTGGGATGCCAGCGGAACCCTCTGTCAAGCCACCGCGATTAAAGCCGGCGGGAGCGAACCAAAGAGCGTCGCGATTTTCTGTGTTTGCCATAACTCCAAGAGCAACAACCGAAGGAGGTGCCCACACAGACTGATCGTTTATCTCGTCGTGTATCTTTACCCATGGGTAGTATGCACAACCGTAACTGGAGTTGATACCTCTTAGCTCAAAAGTCTTTGCAACCGACTCTGCGCCGTTGCCCAATCTAGCCTTGAACGAGGATGCTATAGCCTCGTAAGGAGAGGTATATACGCTGTCGATATCAATGACTGCCAGTGCATCTGCTCTGCTTTCGCAAATTGTCAACATCTGCTTTGTCAAGCCATCTGCAGTAATACCAGGCATTGCCATCATATTACACTCAACAACCTCTGGATCCGAAACAGAATCAAGTGCTCGCCTCACCGAAGCGAACTCGTAACTATCTCTTTCGTTCTGATCTCTGAGCAGCCCATTTCTGAATGGCTCAGACTCCGTAATGTCCAATCCGTCACAACCACCATAAACAGGTGCTGTAAACTTGTTTATTCCTGCAGCCAACACTGATCTGTAGCCTGCATCTGCATGGTCGACACTTGCACTGAGGGAAGTGATGGACTTAGTTCCTGATGCAGTCTGTCTTGATCCAGATATATGGGAGAACAACTTTCCAGTTCCACTTCCATTGTTTGCATCAGTCTGGCAAATATCGTCTAGAGTAAATACGTAAGAATACTGCGTCAAGCTGCCAGGCACGAGAGTTTCGCCACTAGCATCGACTGGCAACCTTGAGGCGAAGTCGACGTAAGAGTCGCTGTGTCTAATACTGGATGTGTGCCTGTGTGTCCAAATTCCGAAATATGCGTCCTTTGGATTTGCTATCGAACCATGAGAGGCTGAAACCCTTGTTCTCATCGATGGCCATCTGACTCCCAGCTCCTGCATTGAGCCTGTGTACGGTCCGGTGTTGGCATTCTTTGTATTCGCCTGCTCATCACCAAGCCAAGTTGACGCGCTCTCGACTCCAACCTTTAGATCAACGTCTTTAAGCTTTGGTGTGCCCAAAAATCCGAACGGAAGCAGTTCTGGATCCGAAACACCCATATCGACGTCTGTATCCACAACTACCCTAAAGTACTTAGAGAGGTTTGGGTGACTGCCATATGTCTTATAACGTCGAGCATCCGCGTCCCACTCCTGATACATATCTCCTATCTTTCTCGCAACATAATTGGAAGAATTGGGGTTAAGATTACAGTTCGAGAACTGCTCCACTATCTTCATCGCCAAATCGGAATCTTCTGCCTTTCTGACTACAACTGTGAAGGAGCCATATGGATCCGCGCTGTCTTTTCGAGCAGCCACAATGTTGCTTATTGATACTTTGTAATTCTTTTGTGCGTCTTCACCGGAGTCAAGAGCCACAAGCCTGAACAGCTTTTGCATGTTAGCTGCATCGAAGCTCGTAGGTGTTGCTCCCATATCCTGACTTATAAACCAGTTAGTTCCTGCGGGCTGGGATGCCTCTCTTCTGTCTTCGCCGTCAAATGTTCCGCTGAGTCCAAACGGTAGCGTAACTGCGAATGGTAGTGGACCACCACCTCCAGTGAAGCTTGCCGCCACAGTGCCGTCGACTGCGCTATCCCAACTGGCTCCATCGGTGGCTGCAGTGTTACCGCATCCAGCAGATGATTGAGTTAAGGTTACCGAGGCGCCTGTTACTGATGCCGTTACCTTACCGCTAAGATTATGTCCTGCGGCATTTACCGCAGCTGCGAAGTTGGTTGCTGCTACCGCAGCTTTCGCGGCCGCGGATCCTGCTGTGTCGTTCGCGCGTCTAAAGGATACCGCTGTAACACTATTAACAACGACTACCGATGCAAGATCTGCGTCGCTCTCCGCTTTAAATGTCACGCTTGTGCCGTCTTTAGCTGTGAGCAACAATGTTCCGTCGTCTGTGGCTTTGTCACTAAAGGTGAAAGACAAAGTAGCAGCCTGCAGTCCATTGCCTGCCGAATATGATATAACGTCCTGCTGAATATTGTCTTCAAATGATTCACCGAGCCAGTACTTTTTCGGATTTGAAGTTATAGTCGCATTTGTAAGTGTCGGGTTAGTGTTGAAAACCTTCCTTATAAACTTGGGAGAAGACTTATCAAAGTTAAATGTTATTGCCTCCAAGAGAGTCTCTGATTCGTATATTTCTGCCTTCCACTCTGGGCGGGTGCCCGCAGCATAACTTGCTGTTGTCGCACAGCCTCTTATCAGAGTGTTAACTGACGAGGTGGTTATCAGGTGAGCGACGTCGCTGTCTCCATGTCCTAGTACTGGGTGATTGTGGTGAGAACCGCTAAGCCTAACCTTGACATTGGAGTTGGCACCATAAAATATGGCTGCAACAGAACCAGTCAATCCGCCGAGCGTTTGAGTGGCCTGAGATGATGTACCCTGCCCAACAACGAGCGCATATGCGCTGCCTGCCTGCCAGCCGGCTTCACCTTTGTTAGCAGCTGCTTCAGAATCCTGAATACCTAAAAGCCTAACGAAGTTGACTGGGGCGGAGTTTCTAAGGTATGCCTGAACTGCATATGCGGCATATGAAGGAGCGAGATTCTCACTGCCTTCGCGCCACACGTCGGAACCTTCACCACCTGCAATGGGATCACCAAATATCTCGACAAATTCGGAAAACGAATCAAGTCGAACAGGGCGTAGTGATGGTCCTCTTCGGGCTCTACCAATTATAACTGGGCCCAAGGCGTCGGACGTCTTAGATAACTGTGAATTGTCTATTTCATTTAGAAATACACCGGGGGATACAAACTTAAATTTCTTGGCTGACATATTTTAACTCTCCTTTTATAAGAAAAATATTTTCAAGGAAATAATTATAAACTTTTTCTCTTAGTAAATAGTTTATCAAGAAGCAAAAGGAATATCTTTTCGGAAAAGAAAAAGGGCTCCCCGAAGGGAGCCCCCAAAGCAAAAGCTTTATCGCATATACAAGAGATTACTGCTTGATATACTGAACACTAATGACATCATCAGAATCCATAAGATCGACAACCTCAGACTCGAAAGTGATAACTGCACCAGATATCGCATAATCGAAGTCGCCTGCAGAGTTCGAAGACTCTTCAGCAGTTAGAAGCATACCATTCAAGAATACCATTTCTGAACTACCGAGTGGTGTCTGTGCAAGCTGAATAGTCAATGCTGCACCACCGCCAGGATTACCTGCTGTGGTAGCGTCAACGTTAGCCTTTGTGAATCTCTCGGACTGCCAAGAAACCGTCAAAGCGCCAGACGATGCCGTCAAACCGTTACCTGCTATCGCCGAAGCGAAGTCAGCTGCCGATTCACGCTTAAGCTTAGAGTCTGTTGCATCAAAGAAAACAACAGAGTCAGCGCCAATAGCGTAACCTGCATCAGCGAAGCCATCGAGGAAGTTAAGCTCTGCAGCAGTCGAAGAAACCGCTGTCGAACCAAGAACAAGCTGTCCGTCTGGAACAACAGCTCTTGCCGCACCACCAAGAATCAAGTCATCTGCAGATGTGTCCCACATCATGTAAGCACTTGCTGTGTCACCGTAGAACTTGACGTCATAACCCTGATCGTCAGCACCAACAGTTATCGTGTTGTCAACCTGTACAGCTCCGTCAATGTCAACTGCGTCAAGGTTTGCAGTACCATCAACATCGAGATCGGTACCAACATACAGCTTCTTAGCAACACCCATACCACCAGCAACGGTGAGAACACCGCTTGTTGAGCTAGTAGCGTCAGTGGTTGCAGAAACAGATACAACACCACCAGACGAAATCGCCATGGCGTCAGTGTCACTTGCGGAACCAATGGTACCCGCATCAGGAATAATTAGAGCCCCAGAGCCTCCGTTAAGAGTTAGGACACCCGTGCTAGAAAGCGCCATCTTCTCAGCTGCAGCTTCAGAAGCAGCAGTCTTAAAAGAGAGCTTAGTGGCGTTGTTGGAAGCCGAAAAATCACCTTCAGAAACAGCCTCAATACCAGCTGCTACTAAAACAGCGTCTGTACCAGCGCCTTCGTCTGGAGCCTGGAAGTTCAAAACACCCAACTTATCGTTGGCTGCGATGTCTGTATCACCAGCCTGCATTGTAAGTGTGAAAAACTTGTCGTCAGCTGTTGCAGCATGCTTCATTACGAGGCCTGCGTCAGCAGAGTGAGTCAAAGTAATTTCTTGATCGGCACCCATGTAGATGACACTGCCGTCAGCAAGGTACAAGTCCGACCATTCTGCCGATGCAGAACCTAGAGCGGCGCCGTCAGCAGCAGCGGGTGTAACTCCACCTGCGAACGTTGATGTACCAGTCGAAGTGATTGCACCACAACCAACCGTACCCAAGCCCGAGACGTTGCCAGAAGTATCAAATGTGTAGTTGCCATCTGTAAACACACCATCAATGGTAAGGTTACGAATTGTACCAATGTCCTTGTTGCTGTCAAGAACAAGAGCCTTGTTAGCTGCAGCAGTACCATCAGTGATACCGTCAAGCTTCTCCAAGTCCGCTTCGTTCATGCTAGCGTTACCAATGACAAAGCTGCCAGCAGTCTCAATGTTACCGTCTGCCTGAATGACACCAGCTGTCGAGATTGTAGCACCAGTAGAGCCGTAGCCACCGCCGAAAGTACCAGCAGCAGTACAAACCAAGCTTGCAACTGTTGCAGCACCAGTGTCGAGAGTACTCGAGCCGTTGTCGATGTTACCGAAACCGGAGCTGATAGCACCCGAGTTAAGAGTACCTACCGTTGTCAAGCTAGAAGTAACAACTCCAGAACCTAGTGTATTATTGCTGAGAACAGAAGTTCCTGCAATCTTGTACACCTTGCCCGAAACAACGTCCATGTGCTCCGATGATGTCCAAGCGTCAGTGCTGTCAATCCAGTTAAAAGTCTTATCACTGTCTGAAGACTTGAGAGTAATACCACCGCCATCAACAGCTGCATCATTGCCCTCAGAACCAGACGGTGATACAGCAAGTTCGATATTCTTATCGTCGAGCTGGACTGTAGTCGAATTCACAGTAACTGTCGTACCGTTAACTACAAGATCACCTGCAATTGTCGTAACCGATGAAGATCCTGAACCGATAGTGATATCAAGTTCGCCGTCTGCATTTCCGTCTTGAATGACAAGTCCTGCCTCTAGTCCGCCATCGTGAGATGCAACTCCGAGAGTCAACTTACCACCTTCAGCACCGTTTGATGCGTCAGCAACTTCAGCCAAGACTCTAGCATACAATACCTGATCTTGGTTGTCGTCGTCACCATAAAACTCGATAAGACCGACGTCATCGCCGTCAGCACCAGCAGCACCCTTGTCCTTGACAAAGCGCAAGCGAGCACCATTAGCATCATTGGTTGTATTCTTGATAGTGACGAGAGGATCTGTAGAGTTAGCAGAGCCAAAAGTCACAGTGTCAGAATCGATAGTAACCGCTGTTGAAGCATTAATATCAACCGTTGGTGCTGTCATGTCAAGTGTTGTTCCAGCATTGACTTCCAGATGTCCGTCAGCTGAAGCAACAATGTTTTCTCCACCTGCAGCATCATGGAACGACAACTTAGAGTCGCCAGCAAGAACCAGTTCATCAGCAGACTCATCCCACAGCATGTACTGTCCGGATGTAGCACCGAAGAACTTAACGTCATAGCCATCGCCGGCACCACCGACAGTTACAGTGCCGTCAATCTGCGTTGCACCATCAATGTCAACAGCGTCAAGGTTAGCTGTACCGTCAACATCAATGTTTCCAGAAATGTCAAGAGTTGCTGCATCAAGCTCACCAGAAATGGTGACGTTGCGAGCACCTGTGATATCAGCACTGGCATCCAAAACCATTGCCTTACTAGCTGCTGCAGTACCTGCAGTAACGCCATCAAGGAAACCAATTTCTGTTGCGTTGATTACAACCGAATCAAGCGTAAAGCTGGTATCACAAGCCAAAGTACCGCCGACATTCAAGGAGCCCATACTAGATGCGCCAGTTGATGTAATGGCACCACAGCCAATTGTTCCAATTGTTGCAATGTTCTTGCTTCCGTCGAGGACGACAGCTTTGCTAGCTGCAGCAGTACCATTAGTAATACCATCAAGCTTTTCCAAGTCAGCCTCGTCCATATCGGCAGAGCCAATAATAAAAGAGCTACCAGCCGTTACACTACCAGATGTTGTAAGATTACCAGCAGATGAGAGGCTCATTGTCTCTGCAGCTGCGGCAGATGAAGCAGTCTTGAAAGAGAGCTTCGTTGCGTTACTGGAAGCCGAAAAATCGCCTTCAGAAACAGCTTCGATACCAGCCGCCACCAAAACAGCGTCTGTACCGGCACCTTCGTCTGGAGCCTGGAAATTAATAACACCCAACTTGTCGTTGGCTGCAATATCCGTGTCACCAGTCTGTAGTGTCATTGTAAAATACGAATCGTCAGCAGTTGCGGCATGCTTAAAAGTAATACCTGAATCTGCGACGTGAGTCATTGTGATCTCTTGATCAGAACCCATCTTGATGATAGCGCCGTCGCCGAGGTAGATGTCGTTCCACTCCAGCGAGGTGCTACCCAAGTCAACCGCGTTTGCCGAACTTGGCAAAAGTGCAGTTGTAATGCTTATTTGTTTGTTATTGATAAAAGTTTTAGCCACTTCATCTCCTCCTGCGGCGTTGCTCATTCCCGATACTGAAAATAAGGCGCCTTCATTTGTTGTTGTTATTGATACGTTACCACTATCACCATCATTATCGTTTGTTAAATTAACTGTACTTCCTGAACGTGATGCTGTAATTTCAAGAACAGAGCCATTAACCATGTCCTTGATAGCTTCTGCTATTTGTGCTGTGCTGAGTGATGCGTCCGAACCAGATCCAGCTATCGTACCTTGACGAAAGTAAATCTTAGTATTTTCGGCACCGTGCCAAAATTGAGCGTTTGTTGGACTAAGCGTGTGTCTGGTAATATCATCGATAGCCGAACCTTGAGTGTACTCATCGTAACCCCAAGAGACATACTTTAATGCACTACCACCTATATCGCCACCGGGATCCTTAAATTCCATGCTACTAGCATTTCCTTTGTATCCTGCGTCTTCTGCCTGCAAAAGAACTCCGTATATCTCGTTAGAGGTATAGGTGTCGTTTCCAACGCTGCCTAGTGATTCGAGAGAGCCCGTAATACCAATACCTTTCGCTTCAACCTTTATCAAGCTATTGTCATTAGCATGCTTAATCGCAGCCATAAATGCTACGTTAAGCTTCCAACGGTTTGAGCCTGTGTTGACAGTGCGAATAAAGTAGTTTCTACTACTGTTTGTTTCGCGGTACAAAAAGTATCTAGGCGAACCACTTGAGCCATACTTTGCAAGAAGAACAGAACCTTCTCCCGTCAACGCAGACGCATTTGAATTACCAAAGCCTATCTTTATCTCTTCACCATCTACATCTCTAATGACATAGTGGGGGCGAGAACCGATAGCTACCAATCCAGAAGTTCCATCGTTTGCGGTTACGCTGTTCCACGTGCTAGTTAGATTCCCATAATCAGTTGGGATCCACGCTAAAAGTGCTTTTTTGGCGCCGTCAGCTTCATCATAAGTTGGGACGACTAGTCTGCCTTGTTGTGAGTCTTCGAATGGCAAGTCGCTTGCAGAACTATATCCTGCTGCGTCGCCACCACCTGACAATTTTAGGCCTCTAGCGTCGTTGTCTATAACAAAAGTTAGTGTATTAGTTCCGTCTCCAAGTACAAATCTAGGATAAGTAGCGGAATCGAAACTAGAACCACCCGATGCTATGACAACTGTTCCAGTTGCTGCTGCCATATGTAAAATCCTCCTTACATATTTCTATTGTGAGGACTATAATATTATCAAATGTAATGTAATGTGAATTGTCTAGAATTAACGAACGTCATACCTATATATGATCAAACTTACTTAAGAGAACAAAACTTTTTTCAAGTTTCTTACAATATTGTCAAACTTGCAAAAATCTGATTCTAAAAATTCGAGGGATTTTAGCTTACAAACGCCTTCAGAGTCTTCAAATTCAAAGTAAAACTTACCGTTTTCGAGTCGTTTGCAGTTCACAAGCTTTACCCCATGCAGCTGCAAAAAAGCAGCAATTCCAATATCGCTCGTAATATAATTTGAATTTTCCAACTCTTTATCCCTCCAATATTCTTTCATACCTTAAATAGTCTAATCTGACTGTTTCTTCATAAATGATCCCTTTTCGCCTCGCACCTGCGGTACGTTCAAGACATAATCAACATCATCAGAAAGATTGTTTTGATTTCGCAAGCCCATAACATGCTCTGACAACCTTTCTTTACCTTCAGCTATCGCTTTTCGAATCTTGAGCTTACTTTCTTCGAAATTAGCGCACATAACCCCTAACTGCTCATGAAGAGACTTTATGTGTGCCTGAATATCCACTACTGGTTGCATTCCCTCCCACTCTATCTCTACAAACTCTGGAGAATCTTCTGCAGAAACCCCAACTGGAGGTAATGGGGGCGGTGACACTGCGTTTGCGTTCTCTCTTATGATATCTTCATCTGCAACAGTTGTCGCGCTCTCGTCATTTTCGGCATCAGCCTCTACCTCACCCAATAGAGATGATAATTCTTCCATATCAGATGCTTCCAGGCTGGAATCTTTAAGCTTGTCCTTAAGACGTCTGATTTTATCTGCTAAACTCATTTTTTTACTCCTTTATATTATGCTTTTACGTAAGTTATTCTTATTTGATCGTCGATGGCGTCGCCGCCGCCTTTTTCTGCTGCAGTTTCTGGTGTATAGTCTGCATGAAACGTTATTGTGCTGCCTCCAGATATCTCATAGTCGAATCCCGAAGCTATTGGGCCAGGATACAACAACATACCATTGAAAAACAGAGTTTCTGTGTTTTCTCTTATCGAGTTTTCTGTCGTGAATACTCTATTTCCCCCTCCAATAACCCCTGCGGGGACTTCACCTATCGCATATGCCTCCACCAAGAGCGTATTGAAGACGGACTTTGTTACCGTACCCCCACCTGCGCCGCCCAGAGAGTGCGTTCCTGCTGCTCCGACGTTACTAAAGTATGGCAAGCCAGGACAGGGCATGTATCCTCCGCCGAAAGAGAATCCTGAAAGTCCATAATAGTTTCCAAGCTCATGTTCAGGTATCTCGCCGAGCACTATTCTTTCTCTAGGTATCTTTACTTCAACTGCGTTCTCTCTATACACAAACTTAGGCTTTACTTGGTTTTTATCATCGCCAATAAGGTAGCCGAGTATCTCAATCTGTATCTTGGTTTCAAACTTTCTTTCGTCGTTTGTATAATCTGAGATATTGTTGTTTTGTGAAAAATCCTGCTGTATAAAGCCTTCGTATCTATGTCCATTGCTAGATATCAAAATATAGTTTACGCCGCCTGGACGGGTTGCAAAGGGCACTACAAGCTCATTCATTTGCTGCTGATACTCTGTCCTTATGGTTATTTCGTACGTAACAGTGACGTACACGGGAATCGGTGTTGTAACCGTTGAATAAACAATCTTTTGGTTCGGGCGAGGAAAGTTGATTTGTCCTCTCTTTCTTTGCATATCTGCGTTTGCAAAGTTTGATGTCTTCACTTGCTTCAAAAGTCTAGCAACAGGAATCGCGCCACCCTTGTGATCGCTTTCCTCCGGAACATTCGCCCAAATTGTACCTTTTTTAGAGGGATCTTTCACAACCGACGATCTCTCGATAGTCATTATCGGGAGAATTAACATTCCATTTTTATCTCTTACTTCTTCGCCCTGCTTGCTTTGATAGCCGCGTTCGGCAGATGCCCACATGACAGGAACCTTTCTCCAGCCCGAGTTTGTAGATGAAAATAAGTTCATCTCATCCCTCAAGTACCGGAGCATCGCTAAGTCTATATTCTCCATTGTAGATGCTGGAAAGGGTATTTCCTTTATATCAAGCGCACAATCTTTTTTACTTGCCATTGAATAATCCCTCTCTTGCTCTCACGCACGTAGCGGCGATTTCGAAGCTGCTTTCTGCTTGTCCGAAAAGCCATCTAGGTTCTGTTAGTGTAAGTATCTCATAATATTTATCAGAAAACAAGACAAAATCACCCTCTCTTACAAAAAGATTTTGATCCTCTGTTAATCTGCGCTTATGAAAGTTAACAGTTATTCTCTCTACCCTGTCGACACCCAATCCAGTTGTCGTAGTTTCCTGTGATTCGAACTTTACAAAAGCATGAACCCTTATTGGACTAAGAAAGTTCTTTTCAATTGCCTCTCCATACACCTCGTTGAAAGAAGTATGCTCGAGACTAACTGGATAATACAGAATCGTTTGCCCTACCACCCTCTCTATTATTTCATCATTGACTTGCTTAACGAAATCCTTCTCTTTCTTTCCGGTAAACAAGGGGGCTGGTGGACGTGCTGGTTGACTCCATTTATTGTCTTCAGACATTTGCTATTCTCCTATCCAACAAAAATGTGCATTGGCATTTGTTCCATAACACGGTTTGAGTTCTCTGCCAGAGTAGCATCACCCTCAGATAGCTTGACATATGTCATCTCGGACAAAGTAGTCTTTAGTTCTTCTCTAAGTTTATCTTGCTCTTCTCTTGCTTGGTTGACAAGATCTGTGCCGTTTAACGTTACAGACTCGCCAGGTATCGGGACTTGAGAAAATTTGCTTCTAACTTGTCCTAATATTTCCTTACTTAGCGACAGAGAAAATCTTCTTATCCACTGCTTACCTATCGAGTTGATATTCTCAAACGGAAGATTGGCAAGAGGCAGTGTATTCATATTGTTTATTCCATCAATACCTGCAGAGCCGTTCGCGTCATCTGTAAAGGAGTCAGACGGAATAGAAAATTCAACCCACATCTTTGTTGGTGAGAAATTCTGAGGTATTGGGAACAACCTTAAATTGTTATCATGTATCTCATATGAAAAATGAGACATTCTTGTATAAATTGCGTCTTCAAATGCCAACGCTTGGGCTTTATTTTGCCATGTTGGAACAAGCTGAAATGATGAATCATCCGAAAACTGTCCATAATTATGAAGGTTACCCACAACGTTGAGCCCACCATAGTATCCATAAAACCTCCACATTGCATGAGGAGTCTTGTAATAAACCTTCTTGACAAGTATTCTTTTGCCTGCAAGCTTTTCAGCATAAGGAGTTGTAGTAACACCATTGACAAAATTTGTTACTGTCAAGCCGGATGCAGCGTCAATTATTGTTGTGTTTCCATCTGCACTGGCAGTGTCTTGTGTCAATGTCACCACCTTATCATCAACTGTTGCTGTTATCTTTATAGCGTGGGCGTTTATTTCATCTGCTGTTTGCGAAGCTGCACGAGCTGCTTTCAGAGCATCCGTTGCCTGCACAGCCGCTGCAGAGACTCCTATTGATCCGTTTCCAGTAGTGTTGTTGTCCTCGGTATTGAACTGAAACTCTACTGTAAGTCCCGATGTGTCTACCAAAGTTATCTTCTCATCGTCTGCGGGACATGAAGTGAAAGTTATACTACCAGTAGCTGAAACGTTTGTTACTGATGCCATTATTGACTGTAAGTCGTAGTCCTGCTTGCCGGCTGTCACATCAAACGATCCTGAATACTGCACAGAACTGTTAAGTCCCACCTCTGATGAAACTCCCTCTGCTGCCCTGCGAGAGAAACCATAGTCGAACTTCGGGTATTTAAGCGCCACGTGAGAGCCGCTAACGGTGGCTAGAGGCGTGTTTCCCGGTGTTGTCTCCTTGATGTGCCCCTTATGATCAAAAGAGCCTGTAGAGTCCCCTAGAGCGTTCGAGAGGAGGTTTGTAGCCTGGTGTACATTAAGGATATAGGAGTATTCTAGGCACGCTTCTTCATATGAAGCGTATACATTTCCCGGAGTCAGCTCTATGTCTAACACATCGCCGCCAAGCTTCTTATAGACATACGATACCTGCTCAGCTGCTCCTGATAAAAAGTCTGAAGAATATAGCGGAGAAGTTTCGTCCGAATAAATCCGATAAGGTAGAGCTGCGTCGACAAGCGCTGCTGAACCAGTGGCTGTCAGCACAACCGCACTGGTTGTACTGGCAGGCGTTAACGTTGGATAAGACATATAGGGATCCTCTTTTAGCTAAAAGTATATCAGTTTAATTAGTTCTGAGCTAAAAGAAAAGCGGATCGATATATTATTTCTTGGTTCGACGGGTTCTGGTGTTTGTCTTTCTTGTCGTGTTCGTAGTATTTTCGTTAGTCGTCGTTGTCGTTGTCGTCGTTGTTGTATCCGTGTTCGTATTAGTGTTTGTATCTGTCGTTGTGTCAGTGTTGGTGTTTGTGTTGGTATCTGTGTTTGTTGTAGTTGTTGTATCTGTGTTTGTTGTTGTGTCTGTGTTTGTTGTTGTAGTAGTCACAGTGTTGTTCTCCTTTTTGCTTGTTGTCTTTCTCTTTCTCTTTGTTGTAGTTTTCTTTTTTGTCGCCTTAAGAGCATTGGGCTTCTTAGTGGTTTCGAGAGTTGGTTCAACTATTTCGGTTTCTACTATGGTTGTCTCTTCCGTTATAGTTGGCTCTACTGTGGTTGTCGTCTCTTCCGTTGTTCCGAAAAGAGCCGCCCTCTTTTTAGCATACTTTTTTGCATACTTTTTCATTGTCAATCTTTTTCTTGTCTTGCCCATTGTGTTCTCCTTTGTCTAGGCTATACAATAAATAGTTTATAAAATAGAAAACCCCAAGCCATAAGACTTGGGGTTAATTCTTTGATAAGGCGAATTAGTTATTAGGTTGTCACTAATATCATTCCGTTGCCGCCGGCACCCTCAATAAACCAAGTGGAGCCATCTGTCCAGAATGTCAAGTGAGTGCCTTTAATAGCAGTATGATCGAACGCAACCGTGTCTGCTGCTATATCTGCAGAGAGTGCATCGTTAATATCAATATGTACGCAGATTGCATCAGTGTTATCATCTGTATGAAACAATACATCATCGCCACCGTGGGTAGCAAGCTGGGCAGAATTAACAACAAACTTAGCCCACCATCCTTTGCCAGCAACCGCTGGCGCTGGCAATGTAACTGTGTAGCCTGCATCGCCCGAATCCGTAACCATGAAAATGGTGCCGCAGTCTGCAACCTCCACAGTCTTGGCAGCGTCCAAATTTTCAATCTTCTTTCTA
>MDTA01125831.1_pt1 | contig 19552 bp, 20 predicted proteins | sample 811151 | NCBI WGS metagenome assembly MDTA01 (sample SAMN05326648, study PRJNA326480) | marine metagenome | isolation source: seawater | place: Indian Ocean: South | collected 2010 | reverse complement strand
GAAGAAAAGATGTAGGAGCGGCTTTATGCCGCGATACGACAAGAATAATCGCGGCGTAAAGCTGCTCCTACACTCGATTTGAAATGCCTCCAGCTACAGAAAAGCCGCGACCTGAGTCGCGGCTTTCCAAATCGAAGTTTTTACCGAACCTCGGCTTAGCCTTTTTGATCCGTTAGCACGAGCCACAGGGCGTGAATCAGCGCGCCGATACCGAAGGTTAGAAAGCAGCACGATGTTAATCCAGAAGTGCTTGGTTGCTCCAACTTGCAGGAAGGCTCCCAAAGGTGGAATGAGGATAGCGAGGATGATTTTAACGACTTTGTTGACCATTAGTTGATTGGGGGTTTGGTTTTTTATTCTGCAACCTGATGCATGTATACATCTTGTTGTGGGAAAGGTACGGATACACCTTCGCTGTCGAGGCGTCGCTTGATGGCTTTTTGGAAATCGAAGTAGACTCCCCAGTAGTCGCCAGTCGCGCACCAAGGGCGTACATGGAAATTGACGCTGCTATCGGCCAGTTCGGAAACGACTACCTGTGGAGCGGGATCTTTGAGAATACGATCGTCAGCGTTGAGTACGTCCATGATGATATTCTGCACCTTGTCTAGGTCGTCAGTGTAGCTTACGCCTACCGACATATCAACGCGTCGCGTATCATTGGCGGTAACGTTTACGATGCTGCCCGCCATGATGGCTGAATTGGGCTGGATGATCTTCTTGTTGTCAGGCGTTTTTAGGATGGTGACGAGAACGCCAATTTCTTGAACCGTTCCCGCTTGTCCACCGGCATCAATAAAATCGCCAATCTTGAAAGGGCGGAACATGATGATCAGCACTCTAGAGGCGAAGTTGGAGAGAGAGCCCTGCAAAGGCCAAGCCTACTGCCAGACCTGCGGCACTAAGTACAGCTACCAGAGATGTGGTCTGAAAGCCTACTTGCTGAACGGCCGCTAGAACGACGGCGATCATCAAAATGTAGTAAGCTATGCTAGTACCGAATGAAACGAGAGCCGGATCGACTTCCCGCTTTTGCATCGTCGAGCGCAACTTGTTCCTGATCGCGCCGGCTATCCATTTACCAACGACAAATATGATCGGGGCCATCAGGATGGCTTTGGCGATTTCGATACCGTCTTGAACCAGCCATTCTGTGGCAGTCGCGACGAGTTCTTGGGTCCAAGTTAAAGTATCTTTCTCATTCATAGGAGTCTCATCGTGAGACTCTTAAAATGTTTATCAATACATGCGATGGCGAGAAGCGGCCCGCTTTGAAACGATATTGGCGCGCGTTCAAGCGTGATGAAGCATGTCCTCTGCCACGACCCCGATCCGGGTCAAGTCGAGGGCGTCTTCATCGGCATCTTCCTCAACCGCGTCTTTCTTCATGGGATAGTCGACAACGAAGTCGTGGAAGTAGACGAGTTCCATCTTTCCGTCGAAGTGCTCGACGATTGCGGAAAGGGATTCTACCCAATCGCCGGAATTCAAATACCGAAAATCGCCGATCTTCTTGTCAGCGGGTGTATGAATGTGTCCGCAAATTACCCCATTGCAGCCCTTGGCTTGAGCCAGTTTAGCCAGTTTTTCCTCAAAACTGGATACAAAATTTACAGCAGCCTTGACTTTGGCTTTGATCGCTTTGCTGAGGGAGTAGTACTCCTTGCCGCGCCAGGCTCGATACTTGTTGTACCATCGATTCAACGACATGAGAAGTTTGTATCCCCAGTCTCCGAGATGGGCGAGGAATACGAAATTCTTGGTTATAGTATCGAAAACGTCTCCATGCAGGACGAGAAATTTCCCGTTGGGAGTATCGTGGATAAAGTCGTCAACGATAGATAGCGTGCCGAATTTCATGGGAAGAAAGCGGCTTAGGATGTCGTCGTGGTTGCCGCGGAGATAAATGACCTCGAGCTTTTTCTTTTCGATCTTCTTGAGAATATGGCGGATGAACTTTGTGTGCTCTTTTGTCCATACGCTACCGCGGTTGAGTTGCCAACCATCGATAATGTCGCCATTGAGTACCAGTTTTTCGCAACGCGTGTTTTTAAGGAAGTGAATCGCTTCTTTGACCTTGCTGTTCAGCGTACCCAAGTGCACGTCCGAAATAAATATGGTCTTATATTTGCGCGGCGGTTTCTTCATGGAGCGAATTTGATTGATTTGAAGGAAAAATGAGCTCTTGGCAACGTGGTTGTGGCTTGTGGGAAATAGTATTCTATAAATGTCGTTGCAACTCGACATCAAGGAGTTCTGAAACATGAATCTAGCGAGCAAAATGAAGTGTATTTGCGTAATTGTAACAAACCGATTGTGTTGCGCTTCACCCGCAAAGTATTGAGGTTGGATAGCGTATTTTCAGATAGATGGTGGAGAAAAGCGATTCCCTGTTCGTATTAACCGGCTGTACCGCGGTCGGTAAGACGGATTTGGCGCTCGCCTGGGCGGAGGCCCATGATGCGGAGATCGTGTCTTGCGACTCCTTGCTATTTTATCGGCAAATGGACATCGGAACTGCCAAACCTACGCTTCTAGAACGAGAGCGGGTGCCTCATCATTTGATCGACATCCGGCCACCCTCCGAGCAGATGGATATTGGCGAATACGTCGAAATGGCGATACAAGTAGTCGAGGAAATTCGGGGGCGGGGACGGAACGTGTTGGTCGTCGGAGGAAGCGGCTTTTATTTGAAAGCGTTTTTCGGGCCCGTTGTGGATGATGTGGTCGTATCCCCGGAAACCCGCGCCAAGGTTCGCGGGATAGAGAGAGAAACCGGTTTGGAGGGGATGTTGAAAGCTCTACGGGCAATCGATCCAAACTGTGAGGAAAACATCGATACAAAGAATCCGCGAAGAGTGGTGAAAGCGTTAGAGCGATGTTTGGAGACTGGAGAAACGTTGCCCGAATTGAAACTCCGTTTTCAAAGCCAGCGAAATCGGCTAATCGATTCCGAGAAGCATCTAGTTGTTCTCGAAAGAGAGAAGAACGATCTCAATGTTCGTATCGAAAGGCGAGTGGTCGAGATGCTGGACCGAGGATTGATAGAAGAAGTAGATAGTTTGAAAGAAGCTGGTTTAGAATCAAACTCGAGCGCAGCCAATGCCATAGGCTATCGAGAGACGCTAGAGTATCTTTCCGGCGAATGTGATCGCGACTCTCTCATTGATCGTATTGCCACAAATACGCGGCAATTGGCGAAGAAGCAGAGAACTTGGTTTAGAACGCAGTTGCCTGCCGGAGCGCGGGTTGATTTGACTCATTTCGATTCGCTGGATACCGGATCTCTGTTTATATGAAAGAGCTAGCCCCGTTGAACGTTGCATTGATTGGCCTGGGTAGAGCTGGCCAGTTCCAATTGGAAAGCATTCGCGCTTTGCCAGAAGTAACATTGAAATACGCGATTGATACCAACTTGGATAGAGCTAACGAGGTTGCTTCCGAATTTGGTTGCGGAGCGATATCGAGTCCCGAGCAAGCATATTCTGATGACAGGGTCGATGCCGTGATTGTGGCGACGCCAACCGGCGAGCATTATGGCCAAATTCTAGCGTCTTTGAATGCGGGAAAGGCGGTATTCACGGAGAAGCCCTTGGGAAAAGGGATCGAAGAGATTGACGCGTGTTTTCAATTGGCGGACGAGAAAAGTACACCACTGTTTGTGGGCTTCAATCGACGCTTCGATCCCTCTCATGCTCGAGTAGCTAGAGAAGTTGCGGAAGGAAGCATCGGGCAGCTTCAGATGCTGCGGCTCACGTCAAGAGACTCGCCACTGCCCAGTATTGACTATATCAAGACATCGCATGGCATATTTCACGACTGCATCGTTCATGATTTGGACATGGCCCGGTTTATCGCCCGAGAGGATCCGATTGAGGTTTACTCGATCGGAAGTAATTTTAATTCGGACATAGAGGCAACCGGAGACTTGGACAATGTAGTCGTCACGCTGCGATTTGCCAGCGGCTTGCTCGCCAGTATCGACGTTAACCGGTTTTCCGCCTATGGATACGACCAGCGTATCGAGGCATTTGGAGATCGCGGGATGCTCCAATCGGAAAACCGGTTGCAAGATGCGACGCTACTATCCACTGAGGCCGGTTTACGACGACCGGCGATTGAGTTTTCCTTTCCGCAGCGATATCGTGAAGCCTATCTAAGGGAACTTCGTTCGTTTGCTCGGTGCGTACGCCAGGGCGACGAATTGCCTATTACCTATCAGGATGTACGCATGAGCTACTTGCTGTCCGATTTAGCGGAAAGGTCTTTTAGAGAGAGAAAACCCTTGCCGGTTCCATCGCAATGAAGGAGCCGAAGATTGGAGATAACCGCGCTAATAGGTTCCGAAGATACTCAGGAATGGCTTTGGGTGGAGGGATTTGCGGGAGCATCTTGGTTACAGGAGTTTTACTGATTGCGCTTTTCGATTGGGACTGTGGGAGCGGGATTTTCTCTCATCTTTGCCATCAACATAGTGATCGCTGCCTAACGTTTGGAGGAACCGCCTTGGCCGTGTGCGCTCGCTGTTTTGGAATTTATTGTGGCATCGCCATAGGCTGCTTTAGCCACTTGATTCTAGGTGCCCGCAATAAGATTTCTTCTCCTTGGTTGTGGATAATCATAGGTGTGGCAGTATTTGCCAACGGATTGGACAGTCTGTTGGAAGCGCTGGGCATTTACGGCAACCTGCCAGGGATGCGATTCGCTTTGGGACTTATTTTAGGAGTAGCTTTGGCTCTTTTCGTTTTGGGAAGAGCTGAGGCTGTCTTGCCAGCAACTAGAGAGCGTCGCTCAAATCGCTTGCTCAGCAGCGCTAGCTAGGAATGATGATTGAATGACTGAGGATCAGGAAATCGTAAACCTGCATGATTGTCCGCCGAAACCTGCGTTGATGATTGGGGCAGCTGTGTCATTCGTTCTGACACTCTTCCCCTTAAGCTATGCGTTGTGTTGCCTACCGTTGGTGATTGGAGGCTTTGTGGCGACAGCGACTTATATTTCCAAATACAGTATTCGAATTGAGTTAAAGGTTGGGATGAAAGTAGCCATCCTTTCTTGTATGGCGGGGTTTGGAACGTCGACGTTTTTGTACGATATTTTTTGGGTAGCGTTCAACTATCGCATCGGGCTAAATTGGTACCTGGAACTGTTGAGCAGTTTAGCCGATTCCGCTCCGGAGTCTTCAAGAGACCAATTGCTGGAATCGATTGATTTGTTAAAATCGCAAAAAATCGGAATAGGAGTCGTCGTTCAACAGGGGCTGACTGTGATCGTTACCTCTGGCATAGGCGGAGCTATCGGCGGGGCTGTCGCAAGTTCGTTGTTCAAAAAAGGCTCGCTCGCCCAGTAGAGCGAACGAGCCTTTAGGAAGAGTATCGGGGAAATATTACATCTTCTCGGAAGCCTGGGAAAGAATTTCGTAAGTTCGCGTGACCATCTCCCTGGGATCTTCGAGCAAACCAGCGGCAATCAGTGAATTGTCAAAGGCTTGAAGGGCGATAAGCTTGGCTAGATCGGGATTCGATTCGCGCTGTCGATTGAGATTGATCATCAACGAATGCCTCGGATTGACCTCGAATAGAACTTCGTTGGGCATTCCGGAATCCTGCCCCATTTGACGCATCATGCGTCGCATTTGAGAGGACATAGCATCGGGAGATAGGGCCATCGACGGGCTATCCACTAGTCGAGTAGAAACTTTCACTTCCTTGACGCGATCGCCAATAGTTTCCTTGAGCCACGAGCAGAGACCCTTGCTTTCATCTTCCGATAGGCTGCCTTCTTCGTTTGGTTCGGGAGCGTCATCGAGTTTCAAATCGCCCTGATCGGCAGATACGAGCTTGTTCTCCTCGTATTCACTCAAATTGGACATGACATATTCATCCACGGCTTCGTAGAGAAATAATACTTCTACACCTCTCGCCTTGAATCCTTCCAAATAAGGTCCACTCTCGATGGCTTCCCGATTCTGACCGAGTATGTAGTAGATTTCTTTTTGGTCTTCCTTCATGCGGGATACGTAGTCCACCAAGGAAGTCCGTTTACCTTTTTCCAAGGTCGACGACTCGAAGTAGAGGAGTTTTGAGAGTTCGTCTTTGTAGTTGAAATCGATGGCTACGCCTTCCTTGATAAAGAATCCGAATTTGTCGAAAAATTCTTGATACTGCTCCGGTCGTTTCTTGGCTTCCTCGGCGAGGAACTTCAGGAAGCGTTTGGTGACAACTTTGCCCAGCTTCTGGAGCAAGGATTTGTCCTGCATGGTTTCCCGAGAAATGTTGAGAGGCAAATCCTCGCAGTCGACGACTCCTTTCGCGAACCGCATCCATTCTGGAAGGAGCTCATCTGGCTTTGAGTCGATCAGCACTTTTCGGCAATAGAGGGAGACTCCGGGATCGATACGACCTAGCCCGGCCCGCTCAGGATTTTCCTGGGGAACGAAGAGCAGAGCGTTGATGGCAAGAGGGGCATCCGCGCTGAAGTGCAACCGGTATCGAGGCTCGTCCCATGCATTGGCTTGGAACTTGTAAAACTCAGTGTATTCCTCGTCTTTGATTTCGGATTTGCTCCGTAGCCAAAGGGCGTCGATGGTATTGACCACATCGCCATTCAACTTGATGGGGAATTGAACGAAGCTCGAGTAGCGCTTGACGATTTCCTTAATTGTGGAGTCGCTGGCGAATTGCTTATCGTCGTCCTTCAAGAAAACGACGATCTTCGTTCCTCTTCGCTGACCTTCGACTTCTTCTATTTCGTATTCCCCGGCGCCGGAGCTGGTCCACACGTGTCCGGCTTCGTCCTCCTTCCAGGAGCGAGAATAGACTTTGACCTCCTTGGCTACCATGAATGCGGAATAAAATCCGACTCCGAACTGGCCGATCAGATTTTCGTTCTTTTCGCCCCCCTGTTTCAGAGCCTCGAGGAATTGCTTGGAGCCTGAGTGGGCGATCGTTCCGAGGCTCTTGACCAGCTCGTCCTTGGTCATCCCTATGCCGAAATCCTGGATAGTGATGGTGTTGGCCGTGTCGTCGGTGCTGATCTTGACTTCCAGATCTAGATCCTTGTCGAAGATATTCTTCTCCGTTAGTTTGACGTGCCGCAGTTTTTCCAGGGCATCCGAACCATTGGATATCAATTCGCGGACGAAGATCTCTTTCTCCGTGTATAGCGAATGGATAACGATATCCAAAAGCTGTTTTATTTCCGCTTGGAACTCATGTTTTTCTACGTTTGGAGCGCTCATTAGAGTGTGTGTTTATTCGTTTTGAATCTCTTATTCGGTTACGCGCGGAGGAGTGGGCTTCAAGCCCATTTTTTGAATGACGGTTTGGAAAAGAGATCGCTTTTCTCAGGCCCGTTTGCAAAACGGAGCGGCTGGTTGAGGACAACCAGCCCTACCATCGGCTATAGAAGTTCCGAAAAGGTAGGGTCGACTATCCCGAGTCGACCGCAGAGGTAGGGGACAATCTTAGCCGAGCTGAAGCGCCGGCCTACACTGCTTTACTTATGCTCGGTATCTGGTGTCTCGATTTCGAATCCGTGCATCTTCTCCTCTTCTTCAGGAGTTGTCAGTACTTTGTAAATACACCAGCAGAATAGCGTTGTGACGCATCCCACAGAGAACAGCATTATGATCCATCCACCTAGAGTCATGACTTTTTTCCTCTCTCGTCCTGGAATTTGAATTTTTTAGCGATCGTCGCGAGAATGGCGATGAATGCCGCTACAATGACTATCAGGAATACGCTGAACCAGGCTACGCCATTGGGTTCGATAAAGAGATCTTTCCAATAGGAAGAGTATTCCTGCTGTCCTGTTAATATATTGTATCCAAAAACATTTTGCGTCGTCCAAAGGGCGAAAATTGTGAGCAGAAACGTGGGTGTAACGTACTTCATAATGAATCCGTAGATTTTGGGCACGGGAAATAGAGCCCCTTGATTGGCCATCTTCAATCCGCGATTGATTCCGATTACCCAGCCGAAAATAATAATTTGCACGGTTGCCAAGACGAAAATCAAGAAGGTGCCTACCCAGAAATCGATCGTATCCAGAGCCTTCAAGTCCTTGCTGAAATAGACGACGAATCCGCTCCCGATAGCAGTGATGATGCCGAGCGCGGTGACCGACCGATGCCGGTCGATCTCCATGGCTTCCTCGAGGAACGCGATTCCTGGCTGAAGCATGGACAGCGAACTCGTGACTGCAGCCAGGAAAAGTAGAAAGAAGAACAGGAAACCAAATAGTTGCCCGGCAGGCATCGAGCTAAACACCATTGGCAATGCATTGAAGCCCAAGCCCAAAGTCGAGCCAGTTGCTCCGGCTATTCCGAGAAACGTAAAGGCAGCCGGAACGGTCATCAATCCCCCGAGACCCACTTCACAGAATTCATTGGCGGAAGTCGCTGCAAGTCCACTGAGCACCACATCGTCCTTTCGCTTCAAGTAGCTAGCATAGTTGATGATGACCCCAAATCCGATGCTGAGGGAGAAGAATATCTGTCCTGCGGCATCGAGCCATAGTTGGAAATTCGTTAATTGTTCAGGCAGTGATATTTCTCGCACGCGAAGATCGGAGCTGGCTGATGCCTCCTCTTGAGCGGCGCTTAGTGAGCGTTCACCGACGATCTCCTTCAATTTCTGCCAATCGCCTTCCGCCGTTCGTTCTTCAACGAACACTTTAGTGGGATTCCACATGTAGCCGAGACCGTTCGATACGTTTAAGTCTGGATTGCCTGGATCAGGCGTGCCCAGCGTCATAACCCTCACCAGAACCACGAGCGCCAGAATCATGAGAGCGGGCATCGCATATTTGCAGAAAAGCTCGATTCCTCGCGAAAGGCCTCGGTAGATGAGGAAAAAGTTGAGGATGAAAACGGCGACTAGGAAAAACCCAACTTGCCTGATGCCGAAACCGAACGCGGCCCCATTCTCGGTGATGCCGACAAAGCTCCCAAAAAAGGCGCTCGCCTCTTCGCCGCTTTGGAATTCGAGATTTCCGGCCATGAAATTTACCGCGTAGCCGAGGCACCACGCTTCAATATAGACGTAGTACATGTAAATCATCACGGGTACTAACACCCCGAGGACGCCTAGGTATTTCAGGTTTTTACGACCGGTTATGGCTCCCAGGATTCCGGGGCTGGAATTGTAGCCTTTTTGGCCGCCAGCCCGTCCCATCGCCCATTCTGCCCAGCAGATCGAGAGGCCAATGATCAGGAATGAGACAAAGTAGGCCAGCATGAACGCTCCTCCGCCGTGCTTGGATGCCAGCCCGGGGAATCGGAGGAAGTTGCCGAGGCCCACGGCGCTGCCAGATACGGCAAGTATGATCCCGATACGGGAATTCCAATACTCTTTGGGGTTAGAGGCGGTCATGGGTTGAGGTTTCTAAAGATGGTCAACTTGAAGGCCAGTAAAAAGAATGGAGGCGAACTATTGCACATGACGCTGGACTTCGCTGCCTAGTATTCTCTTTATGGCGTTTGGCGTCTTCATGTTTCCAGTTGTCGACAGATACGTTTTACTCGAGTGGCTAAAGATTTTCGGGCTCGTCCTTGGGGCCATGTTTGGCTTGCAACTGATTGTCGAGGTGCAAGACAGCTTCTCCGATCTGCTCTATTACGACGCGGATTTTGGCCAGATCATTTTCTACTACATGGTACTGGCGCCTAGCTTTCTTACAATATCTCTGCCGGCCGCTATATTGGTATCCATTTTATACGCGCTGGGACTATTGCACCGAAACAATGAATTTATCGCATTTCGAGTAGCCGGAATGAGCGTGTCGCGAATCACACGAACATTGTGGTTTGCCGGGCTGGGTCTTTCGGTAGGCTTGTGGTATTTGAATGCCAGCCTGATTCCGTGGTCGGTTGAAGCGTCGCGCAAACTAATGGATACGCTCGAATGGGATCGGCAGGCAGAAGTAGAAGGCTCGGAAAAGGTGGGCCTTGTCTACAATCTCGCATTCGATAACCGGAAGGATCATCGAATGTGGTTCATCAACCGTTTTAGCGAATACAAGCAGATGGGCTTTGGGCTTACCGTTTCTCTGATGGATGATGAACGGCACGAAATACGCCGTATCACGGCAGAAACGGGCTACTATAGTGAGGATGACCGGTATTGGATTTTCTTGGAAGGAAGGGATAGCCAATACTCCGCCGAAGATGGCGAACTGTTACGTACCTTGCCCTTCGAAAAGCTCGAGGCGGAAGAACTTAATGATGACCCTAGCCTGATGTTGCTCTTTGGTGAGCGACCCAAGGATCTCTCCTTCTTGGAATTAAAGAAGATAACCGATAATTTCTCGATCTTGGAAAATCCGAAAGTGCTCGACTATCAAGTGAGAATGCACGCTTTGATGGCGGGAGCCGCTAGTTGCCTGATTGTTACGGGGTTGGCCATTCCTTTCGCTGTTTCCGGCGTGCGAGTCAATCCAGCGGTAGGCGTGTCAAAGTCGATAGCGTTATTTTTTGGATACTACATTATGACAAGCGTTTTAAATTCGTTGGGCAAGCAGCAGGTCCTGTCGCCAGAGGTTGCGGCATGGGCCCCAAATATCCTTATGGTCGTTCTAACCTATGTCCTCGTTAGGCGTGTACGTTAGGATCGAACTATGACACAGGAACGCGCGGAAATCGCTAGTTTGCTGGAAAGCGAATCGGAACGAAAGGATGTTCTTATCCAAGGGTGGGTTCGAACGAGAAGGGATTCTAAAAGCTTCTTTTTCCTCGAACTCAACGATGGGTCCTGTCTGAAAAACATTCAAGTGGTGGTGACGGAAGAAACGCCTGGGTACGAGGAACTGAAAGCGGTTCGTACGGGAGCGTCCGTTTCCGTGCTGGGGGATCTCGTTCCTTCGCAAGGGAAAGGGCAAAAATGGGAGGCGGCGGCCAAAGAAATATCGTTGATTGGCGATTCTTGCGAAACGTATCCGCTCCAGAAAAAGCGCCACTCCATGGAGTTTCTCCGGGAGATATCCCATCTCCGTCCGAGAGCCAATCTTTTTGGAGCTGTATTCAGAGTTAGAAGCCGATTGTCTTTTGCTATTCACCGCTTTTTCCAGGAGCATGGCTTCTTCTACGTCAATACTCCGATAATAACCGCGAGCGATTGCGAGGGCGCGGGAGATCTTTTCAAAGTGACAACGCTGGACATGCACGAGCCCCCGAGATCCGAGGATGGGCTCTTGGATTTCTCCCAAGACTTCTTTTCTCAGCCAACCTATCTGACTGTTAGCGGGCAGTTAGAAGGTGAAGCCTTCGCTACATCCCTAGGAAAAATCTATACATTCGGGCCCACTTTTCGCGCGGAGAATTCAAATACATCTAGGCATGCCAGCGAGTTTTGGATGGTCGAGCCTGAAATCGCCTTTTGTGATCTGGAGCAAGACATGGGTTGGGCGGAAGACTTTGTGAAATGGGTAATCAAGGATATTCTAGATTATTGTCAGGACGATCTGTCGTTGTTTTTTCAATTCGTTGACAAAACCTTGGAAGAACGACTGAAGTTCGTCGTCGAGCGTCCATTTCATCGAGTATCCTACACAGAAGCTATTCACATTCTTCATAATTCGGATAAAAAATGGGAGTACCCGGTAATGTGGGGAGCGAATTTGCAGTCGGAACACGAACGTTTTTTGACCGAAGAGCACTTCAAAAGCCCCGTGACGGTCTATGACTATCCCAGGGACGTAAAACCCTTCTATATGCGAGGCAATGACGATGGCGAGACAGTGGCCGCGATGGACGTGCTAGTGCCTGGTATCGGTGAGATTATTGGGGGAAGCCAGCGCGAGGAAAGACTGGATCGGCTTCTAGATAACATGAAGGCTCACGGCATTAGTCACGAGGAGTATAGCTGGTACGTGGATTTGCGACGGTACGGTAGCGTTCCGCATGCGGGCTTCGGGCTCGGATTCGAGCGCTTACTGATGTTTGTGACTGGCGTTGCGAACATACGAGATGTCATTCCCTTCGCTCGTACGCCGGGTACTGTTTAGACAAGTCTGATAAGCCTTGGCCAATCCCATCCAGTACTACAATCGATACACTAAATCGATAGAATCGGAATCGATTTATGGCGAATCGTATTTGAGGTGGACCTACGAGAATCCGTTTGGTCGACTTGCCTTATGGTTGCTCGTTAAGCGTTCGCTGTTTAGCGCCTGGTACGGCTGGAGAATGGATCGCCCAGCGAGTCGAGATAAGATCGAACCCTTTATCGAGCAGTACGAGATTGCCATGGGCGATTACAAGGAGCGTCGGGAAGTGTACCGCACTTTCAATGAGTTTTTCTTTCGGGAATTGGGGCCAGGCGCTCGGCCGATCGCTGGAGATGAGGATACAATTGTTTTCCCTGCTGATGGGCGGCACCTAGCGATTCCCGACCTTTCACAAGTAGAGCGAATTTATGCCAAAGGGCAAAGTTTTGATTTACAGGGATTTCTCGGAAGCTTGGAACAGGCGGAGCGATTCGCCGACGGATCTGTAGTGATCTCCAGGCTTTGCCCTGTAGACTATCACCGATTTCATTCTCCAGTAGAGGGGAAGTTGATTCAGATCGAGCAGATCCCAGGCCCGCTATACAGCGTGAGTCCCATAGCCCTCAGAAACCGGATGGCTTATCTCTGGAGCAACAAACGGGTTCTCGCCCTAATTGAGTCCCAGAAATTTGGTAGGGTGGCATTCGTTGCCATTGGAGCGACCTGCGTCGGTCGTGTCCATATGAGTGTTCAAGAAGAAGCTAATTTGGGCAAAGGCGATGAGATTGGCTATTTTGCCTTCGGAGGCTCGTGCGTAGCAACGATTTTCGAGAAGGGTCGCGTGCAATTGGCGGAAGACCTGGTCAGCCACTCGGCGAATTCAACAGAAGTCTACGCGAAAATGGGCGACGTATTGGCAATGAGAAGTGCGTAGGGCGAGCTTTAAGGGGGATCGATGTCATAGCTAACCATGCGTTTCTTTTTCCAGTCAGTATCTTAAAATTGTTAGGTGGTAGGGCTGCTTGTCCTCAAGCAGCCGAATAACGTTCTTTCCAATAAGATTGTTGAAACTGCCTACCTTAGAATCAGATTTGACGTATCGGCTGGACGCGGCTGCTTAGGGACAAGCAGCCCTACCATTGAACGCAAGACCCGCTTCCAAGCGGATAGCATTAAGAACAAGTTCTACGCCTCTTCCTGAGCTGCTTGCTTTTCCTTTTCGAGACAGACGTTGCAAATGCAAGTTTCACCTCGATAGCGGAAGTCGCGGTCTGGATCGGATTTATCGGTTGCTCCGCAGACAGAGCAAGTGTGGAAGGCCTCTGCTTCAAATTTTTCTTTCTCCGCTTTAATATTGGCGATTCGCTTTTTCGATTGGAGAGTTTGCAGTATGTCCTTGGTAAAAAATAGGAAGTAATTGGATACGCTGGCGATCAGAAAGATCTTTGTTTGCCAAAACGGATTCGAAAAGAATATGAGAACGAGGTACCCCCATGCGATCCAGCCGAGCCATCTGACTTTAACGGGAAGAATGAAAAACAGCCGCAGCTCGAAATCCGGGAAGAGATATGCGAAAGCTAAGAAAATGGTTTGTCCCCAAATAGCGTTTGAAATCGGAACGCCTGGCAACAGAAAGCCAGCGGCCATGCCCAAGATCGCCCCGATCAGCATGTAGAGGTTTAGTCGGAATGCCCCCCATTGGCTTTCTAAGGCGCTGGAGATCATGTAGAAAATGTACCAAGCAAAAATGAGAAAAATGGGGTGAGCGAAAGGGGGGATCAGAGGGAAAGTGAATACACGCCAAATCTCTCCTTCAAGGACGAGCTTGGAGTCGAACAGCATGCGCTCTAGAAGAGCGTTCGAGCCATTCGAGTTGACATAGCCAAATGACAGAAGCCAAATGCCGACCTGCCCTGCCACGATGTAAATGGCGATGTTATGGATCGCTAGCGATCCAAATTTCCTTTCGAGCTTATCCAGAAAATTCATACAGAAGTGCTCTTTGAATCAGCCATTCGTTTACTCGGGGTTTGGATACTCTGCTACGGTTTCGATGCTAATGCCGCCTCGCGGTTTTTGAATTGTCGTAACGCGACAGGTCATTGGCACTATATCGCTCACTACTCGATCGCGTATCTCAGCCGCCAGTTTCTCCGCGAAAACGGGTGTATTTGCGAATCGCCACAAGTAGAGTTTCAAGCTCTTGGATTCGATGCAGCGTTCGTTCGGACGGTAATCGATCTTGACCGTATAGAAGTCGGGTTGACCGGTAATCGGGCAAGAGCTGGCAACCTCGTCTGACGTCAACGTAACGCTGCCGATCCCGTCAGGGGCAGGGAACGAATCCAATTCGTCAATGGGTTGAGCGATTTGCTTACCGAGGTATTTCGAGTCCATGGTTGTAACAAAGATTCACAGGTAGGTATGAGCTCTTGCTGAGGCAAGCTTGGTTTTTGGCGGGTATGGCTTGAATAGGGTTCAATGTCGATTTAGCCGTTGCAAAGTCCGAGATGAGCAGCACACAGGCTAGGCATGAAACCGACTTTGCTGGTATTAGCGGCTGGAATGGGTAGTCGCTTTGGAGGGCTAAAGCAGATCGAGCCCATCGGACCAAATGGGGAATGGATTCTCGATTTTTCTGTGCATGACGCAGTCCGGAGCGGATTTGGGAAGGCGATTTTCGTGATACGCGAGGAAATGTCGGAGGCTTTTGAGTCAGTTAAGCGGCGCTATGCCGATCGCATCGAAGTGGAATTCGCGTATCAACGCTTGAAAGATTTGCCTACTCGGAAAGAGCTAGCGGATGGACGTATGAAGCCATGGGGTACTGGGCACGCTGTTTACTCTGCCCGAGATTTGATTGTGGACCCGTTTGCGGTGATCAATGCCGACGATTTCTACGGACGCGATGCTTTCCAGTCACTTGGGAAGTTTTTGAGTACTCCGCCGAAAGACGACGAGTTTGCGTTGGTAGGATACGAACTGGAGAACACATTATCAAAGCATGGATCCGTTTCTCGCGGGATCTGCCATACGAATGCAGATTTCATGTTGAAAGGGGTAGAAGAGCATACCGAGATCAAGAGATGCGAGGTTTCAGGTCCTATTCGAGGAGTTAATGGAGCGGGCGACAAAATAGAGTTGAGAGCAGATACCCGAGTATCGCTGAATTGCTGGGGATTTCCAGCCGCGTTTCTTGCTACACTCGAAGAATCGCTATCAGGATTCCTTGCCAACTACAACGCGGATCGAGGAGGGGAATTTTATCTCCCATTCGCTGTAGATGCGCTCATCCAAGCTGGAAAGCCGACCGCTCGTGTTCTCAGTTGCTCGAGTCGTTGGCTAGGAGTGACTCATCGGGAGGACCTGCCTTTGGTGAAAACGGAAATCCAGTCTCTGTTCGATAGCGGTGAATACGAATCCCCACTTTGGATATAGACTGTCGTCGCTACTGTTTAGGTACAGTTTTAACGCGATCGCCCTCGTCAAACAGATGTAGATCTTCGACGATGACTTGTTCGCCGTCCGATAGTCCTTCAAGGACTTCTATCGAGGTTACGCTTGTATAGCCGGTCTCGATTTCCCTGCGCTCGACAACGCCACCTTTCACAACTAATACGCTGTCGCTGACAACCGCTTGCCGCGGAATCAGCAATGCATCTTCGCGTTCGTCTAAGGTAATCGTAGCGTCGCCAGTCAGACCAGGGTCGAGACGTTCGCGATCGATGTTGACCTCCAGGTGAACAGTGAAGCGTTGAGTACTCGAATCGGCAACGGGTATTATCTTCTTAACCGTTGCTTTGAATTGTTCGCCATCGATTCCGAGAAACGCCACTTGGGCTGGCATGCCTGCCTCAAGTCCAACAAAATGTTCTTCGCTGACCTTGACCTCAACGATTCGCGTTTGTGAGACAACTTTGGCGAGAGTGGCTCCGCCTCCGATCAAGTCGCCCTCGTAAGCGAACACGTCGGTTACGATGCCGGTAATTGGCGAGATGATCGTCATCTGCTCCTTTCGTCGCTTCAACCGTTTTAGGGCATTTTCCAGGTTTTGAAGCGAAGCCTCGTTTCTCAAATCCTCGCGAGCGATATCATCCTTGATCTTGTTCACAGCTCTTTGCGCCTTGGTCACATCGAGCTCTCGGACGCCCCCTCTTTCGAAACGGAATTTCAGATCGTCCAGAGTATCCATGCTGGTTTCTAGCGATAATTCGAGAGGGGAACGAATTTCCAGGCTGCGCTTTTCACGGGCGTATTCGTTTTCTGATTTCTCGATGTCGAGATCAATATCGCCTGTATCCAATTGAATGAGTATGTCGCCTTTTGACACCACGCCTCCCTTCTCGAGACTTGACTCGATCACCCGTCCCCCATGCTCGCCTTTTATTAGCATTTCTTGTTCCGCGAGGACGCTGACCGTGCCGGGAACTGCATTCACCGCGATGCCTCTTTGGGTTGTTGCAACGACAGCTGTGGGAACGGATCGTGTTAATATAAAATAGCCAGCAACTGCCGCGATTGCTATTGGAAACAATATTTTGAATACAGTTGATATTTTCATTTTGACTTGATCGGCAGGGATCTTTCTTGAGTTCTTCGCTCTATGAATTCCTGAGCAAACGGATCGAGCCCTAGAAGCGAGGTCATATTGGCAAGGGCGTTGTGGTAATCGGATCGCGAACGATTGGTTCTCACTTCTTGGGAGGCTAGCGAGATAATCGAGTTATCCAAGCTGGATTCGGTCGCGATTCCTGCACTAATCTGGGATCGTACTTCCTCGACGAGTTCACGCGCTCGACTCAGAGCGACCTCGTCGCGTTCTAGGATGCGACGATTCAGACCCAGAAGATTCTGGGCCCGCTGAAGGTCGAATAAGTAGTTCGACTTCGCCGATTCGAATTGATGTTTCATTTGCTCGATACGGGCCGCAGCGGAAACGATACTCCCTTTAGTCGATCCACTATCGAAAATATTCCATGTAATCGTAACCCCTCCAAAAAAGATCTCCTCGGCTCGATTTCGTCCGGTTTCAGCTAATTCGAACTGAGTTATGCCTACCGAAACGCCTAATTTTGGCTTATTCCGTTGCCTGGCGATGTGCAGGTCCTTTTGAAATAGGTCGATCGATTTCCGACTCTGATCTATGGATACATTGCTGGTGACTCCCTGTTCAAACAAAACAGTCAGCGAATCGATTTGGCTTGAATCCAGTGTGACCGGCACTGGCACTTCGCTAGGAAGTTTTTCGATTATAGATCCAGTATCGATACTCACGAGTCGGGCTAAGGTGTCCACTTGATCTTGAAGAGTGTTTTCCGACCTCAGTAGATCTAGATCAGCGGCATTGGACTGCAGCTCCAAATTGTATACTTCTACCGCAGAAGCATTACCCGTTTCCAGTCGCCTCCGTTCTAAATCTAGTCTATTGTTTCGAACCTCTAGAGTCTTTTGCTTAAGCTCCACGTCGCGCTTGGATACAACGATTTGCAAATATTGCCTGCGCACATCTAGCGCCAGGATGCGATAGGTTTCGAATGTGCTGAGTTCCTGTATTTCGAGATTCAGCTCTCCTATCTCACGATTGGCTTTGAGAGCTCCCCAATGGTAGAGGGCTTTGGATAGGGAAAGCGAGTAAGAGAGACGGTCTCCGAGCTCGGCATCGTCTCTCTCGATATCCTGTTCCTTGCGATAAGTCGCGCGTCCTCCAAGCTGCAGTTTCTTTGGAGCGGCTGCTACGATCCGGCGACCTTCGTATTCCTTTTCGACGATATCTCTAAGTTGGATGCTATCGGCTCCAGTCATCGCTGAATCGAGAACCTCGCTTAGTCCACTCATAGAGGTTTCCGGAAGATGACTGGCCAGGTCGACTTGGGCAAATGTCCAATGAGGTCCGAGCACCGCAAGCGCGAAAGTTGTTAATGCAATCCGGGGCAAACAGGGCGTGCTCAGTGTGGTCCTCTCCAGCATACGATTGTGATGCCAATTGAGAGAATGTCCCTCGAGTGCAATGGCGAGTGGAAAATTTCGGGAGGCGGAATTCACAATTTATCTACATGCCCCTAGAGTATCTCACTTAGTGAAGCTAAAACCCCGATATCGGGAAATCACTATAAATCCAAGCGTTTGCGAGAATTTCGTTTACAGGCCACATGACAGGAACACTCTGTAGGGCAATGCGTTCGCTTCCGACAGCTGAGACCTCTTTTTGGTTTTTCTACTTCTGGAATTACCCAGAGGCGAGTTGAGAGCGCGTTAGTATAACGATCACATCGATGAAAAGCCCTGGGACCCATTTGGAGCCCAGGGCTTTTCGCTTATTTCAAACCCTTTGTTTATAAATGAAAAATCTAGAATTGCTCTCTCACCCAGCCGAGCAGAACGCATCGCGATCGACTTCGATTCCGATCGGCACTCCAAACGAGATAAAGTCGGAAATGCCTTTATCGCTAGAAGCGTCATCGACTGTCACCCAGGCGCGGCTCGATGCTCGACGAATCTTGTCTGGCGAGGACGATCAAAGGCTCATATTTCTGTGCGGGCCTTGTTCGATACACGATATAGATGCGGCCTTAGAGTACGCTTCGAGGCTTTAAAAATTGATCGGCTTAGTGGAGGATCAGCTCGTTTTGATTATGCGGGTTTGCTTCGAAAAGCCGAGAACAGTACTAGGCTGGAAGGGATTGATATACGATAAAGATTTATCGGGATTACCCGCGTCTCCATCGGGATTGCCGCGAGCGAGAGAACTCCTCTGCGAAATTTCTCATCTAGGTGTGCCATGCGCCACTGAGTTTCTTAATCCTATGGTCGCATCCTACTTCAATGACTGTATGGCTTACGGCTCGATTGGCGCCCGCACTGTGGAAAGCCAGATTCATCGAGAGCTGGCATCTACTCTGGAGATGCCTGTAGGTATCAAAAACAGTACCGATGGGAGTCTAGATGCAGCGATTAATGCGGTCAAAGCCGCACGCCACCCTCACTCCGCCTTTGCATTCGATGAGGAAGGCAGACCCGCGATAGTGGAGACTTCGGGTAATCCTTATGCTCACGTCTGCCTCAGAGGAGGGCGTCCCGGCTCGAACTTGAATCTAGCGGCAGCCCGCGAGGTTGAGGCTCGATTGCCCAACGGATCTCTAGAGCGACCTGTTATGATGGACTGTTCTCACGCCAACTCTCAAAAGGACTACCGGCGGCAAAGCCAAAATGCCAAAGATGTCGCTCGAATGTTTGAGGTCGGAGATAACCCCATTGCGGGTGTCATGATTGAGAGCCATCTTAAAGAAGGCAGTCAGAATTTGGGAGCTGAAGGGCAGCTTGTTTATGGGCAGTCGATCACGGATGGATGTATCGGTTGGGAAGAAACTGAGGAACTAGTAGCGGAGGTCGCCCAATTGCTTAATTAAAGACTATCGACAAAAATAAGTTGCCATCAGTTTGAAATCCGATCTCTTTGGGCCCTTCGAATTTCACAGGCCCAGGTGGTGGAATTGGTAGACACGCTAGATTTAGGCTCTAGTGCCGAGAGGTGTGCGAGTTCGACTCTCGCCCTGGGCACCAATTCGCT
>MDTA01102223.1_pt1 | contig 19553 bp, 30 predicted proteins | sample 811151 | NCBI WGS metagenome assembly MDTA01 (sample SAMN05326648, study PRJNA326480) | marine metagenome | isolation source: seawater | place: Indian Ocean: South | collected 2010 | reverse complement strand
TTTAAAATTGCATCGCCTGTACCTCTTGGCTTATTTTGATAAACAAATTTTATCATTTTTTGATATTTTTTTATTTTTTTGTACTCTTTAATTAGTCTTTGATCTTTGTTCTTTTTTATTATTTTTTTATATAAATTATCGTTAAAAAAATATTTTTTAATCGCAAGTTTTTTTTTTGAAATTATAAATATGAATTCCTTTACACCTGCATCAACACATTCCTCTAAAATATATTGTAAATTTGGTTTGCCATTGATAGGCATTAACTCTTTTGGTATTACACTTGTTAAAGGAAGCATTCTTGTACCAAGACCTGCTAGTGGAATAATGGCTTGTTTTATCATATGATTCTTATAATAGTTAATATCATTACACAAAATAGATGAAAATATTTAAAAGTAAAGAAAGTTTAAAAAAAGAGATTTCTAAAGTTAGAAATATATCTTTTATTCCTACAATGGGAGGCTTACATAAAGGTCATATTTCATTAATAAAAAAATCTAAAAAATTTAAAGGAAAAACCTTAGTATCTATATTCGTTAATCCGACTCAATTTGAAGACAAAAAAGATTTTAAAGATTATCCTCGTAATATAAAAAAAGATTTAAATATTCTAAAAGAATTAAGAATAAACTACGTATTTTTACCAATAAAAAAAGAGATTTTAAATTTCAACACTTCAAAGAAAGTGTATTTAAGTAGTTTTTCAAAAAAGTTATGTGGCAAAACTAGAAAAAGTCATTTTAAAGGTGTTTTAAACATTGTTAATAGATTTTTAGAAATTATAAGACCAAAATATATTTTTTTAGGATTAAAAGATTTTCAGCAATTTTGTTTAATAAAAAAACATATAATTAAGAGAAAAATTAATACAAAAGTAATTGCTTGCCCGACAATAAGAGAAAAAAATGGAATTGCTTGTTCCACAAGAAATAATAATCTAACCTTAAAACAGAAGAAAATAGCCTCTCGGGTATACAACTATTTAAAAAATAAAAAAAAATTATTTAATATTCCCTTCCTGGACGTTAGAAAAAAATTATATAATTTAGGGGTTGATAAAATTGATTATCTAGAATTTTTAAATTTAAAGAGTTTAAGGTATCCAAAAAATCGAAATGAAAAATTTAATGTTTTTATTGCCTATTACCTAAAAAAAACTAGATTAATTGATAATTTTTAGTTTAAAAAATAGTAAGATCCTAGACCAAGAAAAGAAAGGAAACCTATTACATCTGTTATAGTTGTAACAAAAACGCTTGAGGCTAAGGCAGGATCTATATTTAATTTTTTTAGTGATACAGGTACTAAAATTCCAAATAATCCAGCCACAATCATATTCAACACCATTGAAATTCCAATTAATAAGGAAAGACTTGTTTCTTGAAACCAGAACTGAACGATAACTGCTGTGATAAATGCAAAAATTACTCCATTTAAAATACCAATTATAAATTCTTTTCCAACGACTCTGTTAAAATTATTAGTTGATAATTCTTTTTTAGCTATTGCTCTTATTGTAACTGCTAATGTTTGCATACCTGCATTTCCACCCATTGAAGCTACTATTGGCATCAAGAATGCTAAAGCAACCATTTGTTCTATTGATGCACCAAAATTACTTATAACCCACGTTGCTAATAATGCTGTAAATAAATTTAATAAAAGCCAGTTGAACCTTCTTTTCGTTTTAACCACAACGGTATCTGTAATTTCCTCATCACCTACACCTGCTAGTCTTAAAGCATCTTCTTCAGCCTCTTCTTGTACCACAGTTACTACATCGTCTGCTGTTATCATTCCTACCAACTTGTTATCTTTGTTCACAACACCTGCGGATACAAGATTGTAGTTTTCGAATGTAAGACCAACTTCCTCTTTATCCATATTTACTGAAATTAAAACAGGCATTTCTGCCATTATTGAATTCATCTTGGCATCTCTGGGAGTTCTTAAAACTCTAGATGAAGGTACAGTTCCAACTGGTTTAAAATCATTGTTAACAATAAAAATTTCTAAAAACTCTTTTGGTAAATCCTTATTTTCTCTTAGATAATCAATAGTTTGGCCTACAGTCCAATTGCTTGGCACAGCTGTGAATTCTCTTTGCATAATTCTGGCTGCGGAGTCCTCTGGATAGCTCAAGCCCTCCTCTAATAAAAACTTATCTTTAGGTGGAAGTTTTTCTAAAATGGAACTTTTTTTCTCTTTGTCTAAGTTTTCTAATATCTTAATAGAATCATCTGATTCAAGCCTTCTTATGATGTTAATTATTGACTCTATAGATAGTATTTGAAGTACTTCACTCTGTACAGACTCATTTAATTCTATAAAGATATCTGGATTTAAATTAAATCCCTCAATCTCGATTAATTTAGTTCTAGTTTCATTTGATAAATTTTCTATAAGGTTCGCAACATCAGACTCGTGCAAATCTTTAAGTGTTTGATTAATAAATTGAATATCTGAAGTTTGTATTTTCTCAGAGAAAGTATTGATAAATTCTTTATTAAAATCAAGATTTACCTTTTTATTACCTGTTGATTTTACTAAAGTCATAAATACCCTGATTGTTTTTTGAGACTAATAGTCCATAATAGAGTAAATTTCAAATTAAATGAATATTGATATAAAAATCAGTAAAAGGCCAATTTCCTACAAATACGCAATGAATTTTCTTCATAAACGTGTTGAACAATTAAAAAAAAATAGGGGTAAGGAATTATTATGGATATTAGAACATCAAACCACTTATACAGCGGGCATCAGAGCACAAAATAACGAAATTTTAGACAAAACAATTAAAGTGATCAGAACTAATAGAGGTGGTAAAATTACGCTTCACAATCCAGGTCAAAAAATAGTTTATTTTGTAATAAATCTGAATAAGAGAAAAAAAGATATAAGATTATTAATATCTAAAGTTGAAAAAAGTATTATGGAATACTTAAGTAAATATAAGATTAAGGGATTAACTGACAGAAAAAATATTGGTATTTGGGTTAATGGAAAGAAAATTGCAGCTATAGGTATAAAAGTTTCTAGGTGGATTGCTTTTCACGGTTGTTCAATAAATATAAACAATAATCTTAATCAATATAAAAAAATTGTTCCCTGTGGCCTAGACAACAAAATGGTTACATCTATATATAATGAAAAAAAAAGTATACCAAAAGATATAAATGTGAATTTAAGTAAAATTTTTATAAAGAATTTAAATAAAATTTAAATTTTAGACTTTAAAAATTCAGCGAAAGATTCATTATAATCTGCTTTGAAATTATACTGAACATTATTGATCATAAATTTAATTTTATAGGCATGTAACATTAAAATCTTTTTTTTGTATTTTACTTTAGTATTTTTGTATAAAAAGTACTTCTCATCACCTATTATTGGATTTCCTATATTATAAAGTTGTTTTCTCAATTGGTGTTTTCTGCCAGTTATTGGATTTAATTCAAGAAATGAATAGCTATCTGAATTTTTAATCACTTTTACATGTGTTATAGCTTTTTGTACCAATTTTTTATTTTTTTCAAAGGTTATTAGATTATCGATGAGTATTTTTTTTGATTTTGATACGTTTCCATGAACTATAGCTAAATATGTTTTATGTATTTTTCTAATCCTAAAAAGTGAGGTAAAAAGTTGAGCATACTCTCTTGTTTTGGCAATTATCAAAACTCCAGATGTATCCTTATCTATTCTGTGAACAATATAAGGTTTATTTTTTTCAAATATTTTAGAATCTTTAAGAATGTCTATTATATTTCTAAATGATTTAGTGCCAGATTGTACAGGAATACCAGAAGGCTTATTGATGACTATGAAATTTTCATTATCTTCAATTATATAGTTATTATAAACATTTATTTCCTTTTTAGCTGGTCTATATTTAATTGTTTTGGATCTGATTAATTCTTTAAACTTAGAAATATCATAAACCTCAACTTTATCACCACTTTGTAGCCTGTATGATGATCTAACTTTTTTTTTGTTAATTTTTACTTTGTTTTGTCTTATTAATTTTTCTATTAATGATTGAGGTAACTTTTTAATGTTATTTTTAAACCATCTATCAAAACGAGAGTTATGATATTCTTTATCTACAATATATGTTTGGGACATTTAGAGCCGAATTATTTACCAGCTACCTTTTGCTCTGTCTTTTTTTCTTCTTTTTCAATTTTTTTTGGTTTATCTACAAGCTTTGCTTTAGTGTCTCTATCTACTAATTCTATTACTGCCATTGGTGCATCATCGCCCGTTCTAAAACCAGCTTTTAGCACTCTCGAATAGCCGCCTTTTCTAGAGCTATATCTTTTGGAAAGTTCGTTAAATACTTTTGTTACTGATTTTTTATCTTGTAGTTTAGAGAACAATCTTTTTTTATTACTAAGCAAGTTTTTTTTTCCTAAAGTTATTACTTTATCAATCTGAGGTTTTAATTCTTTAGCCTTCGGCAATGTTGTAATTATTTGCTCATACTTAATTAAAGAGTTAAGCATGTTTTTAAACAAAGCTTTCCTGTGTTCACCAGTCTTATTAAGTTTTCTAAAGCCTAAACCGTGTCTCATTAGTAGTTATTTTCCTCAAGTTTTTTTGATAATTCAGCAATATTATCTGGTGGCCAATTAGGTATTTCCATTCCTAGATATAAGGACATAGTATTTAAAACCTCTTTAATTTCATTAAGAGATTTTCTTCCAAAGTTAGGAGTTCTAAGCATTTCAGGTTCAGTTTTTTGCACTAAATCTCCAATATAAATTATGTTATCATTTTTTAAGCAATTCATTGATCTTACTGATAGTTCAAGCTCTTCAACTCTTTTCAATAAATTTCTGTTAAATTCTGGCTCTGAGGATTTTACTTCTTTTATAACTTCTTTTGGATCTTCAAAGTTAACGAACATTGACAATTGATCTTGAAATATTCTAGCTGAGTACGCTACAGCATCTTCAGCAGCTACCGTTCCGTTAGTTTCAACTGTCATTACTAACTTGTCATAATCAAGAGCGCTTCCAGCTCTTGTATTTTCAACAGCAAAAGAAACTTTTTTCACTGGACTAAATAATGAATCAATTGATATCAGGCCAAGAGGACTATCCTCAGATCTATTTTTAGGTGCAGGAATATAACCTTTACCAGTACTAATCATTAATTCCATATGAAAATTTGTTTTTTCATCTAAATTACAAATTGTTTGTTCTGGATTAAGTATTTCTATCTCCGGTACAAGAGTAATATCCTTAGCTTTTACCTCTTTAGGTCCTTTAATATCTAAAATAATTTTTTTTGGACTAGTAGAGGAAGATTTAATTGCTAAATTTTTAACATTTAAAACAATATCTGTTACATCCTCTCTTACTCCTTTAATTGATGAAAATTCATGCAAAACTCCATCAATTTGTATTGCTGTTACTGCAGCGCCTTGTATTGAGGATAATAGAATTCTTCTTAAAGAATTACCTATAGTTTGGCCAAAGCCCTTTTCTAGAGGTTCTGCTATAACTTTTGCTATAGTTTTGTCTTCATTGCTTGAAATTTCAAGTTTTTCAGGTTTAATTAAAGCTTTCCAATTTTTGTCAATTATATTTGATGTTGTTTGCATTATACTCTCCTTCTTTTTGGTGGTCTTGCTCCGTTATGTGGCATAGGTGTTGTATCTTTTATTGATAAAATTCTGAAACCTCTCGACTGTAAAGATCTCAACGCTGTTTCTCGGCCTGATCCAGGTCCCTTAACTTGAACTGTCAATGTTCTTAATCCTTGTTCATAAGCTTTTGCACCAGCATCATCAGCTGCAATTTGAGCTGCATATGGTGTTGACTTTCTAGATCCTTTAAATCCTTTAGCCCCTGCAGAAGACCAAGAAATAACATTGCCATTTTCATCAGCAATTGAAATTATAGTATTATTAAATGTTGAGTAAACATAAGCTATTCCAGAAGATATATTCTTTTTTGTTTTTTTCTTTTTCTTAAAAGAGCTTTCTTTTTTAACAATATCAGGCTTTTTTATTTCAGGTTTTTTTTCTGCTTTTAAATTTTTTTTATTCATCTTAATAAGGAACTATTTTTTTAACGGTGTTAATTTTTTACCTGCTATAGCTATAGCTTTTCCTTTACGAGTCCTTGCATTACATTGAGTTCTTTGACCTCTAACAGGTAATTTTTTTTTGTGCCTAGTTCCTCTATAACAAGCAAGATCAACTAAACGTTTTATATTAACTGAAACTTCTCTTCTTAAATCTCCCTCTACTTTGTGATTAGCATCTATATATTCCCTTATTTTTAAAACTTGCTCTTCTGTTAAGTCATTAACTCTTTTTGAAGAAGGAATGTTTAATTTTTCACATATTTTCTTCGATGAAAATGGACCTATGCCATGAATGTAAGTTAATGCTATGCTTACAACTTTATTTTGTGGAATATTTATTCCTGCTATACGAGCCATTTTTAAATGAGTTTAAGTTTCAAATGCGTATTTATATTGCCTAATATCCTAAAGTCAACCCTCGATACTGTCAATTAAACCGCCAATTTCTTTATTAATTTGGCTTATATTGCCCTCTCCATCTATAACTTTAAGTAAATTCATTTGTTTATAAAAATCTATCAAAGGTTCTGTCGATTTTTCATAAGTTTGATATCTTTTAATTGCAGTCTTTTCATTATCATCAGCTCTTTTTTCAAGAGTTTTTCTTTCTAAAATTCTCTTTTTTATCGTTTCTAGAGATACAGATAGTTTTAAAACAAGATTAATTTTTTGTCCATATTTACCAAGTAATTCATTTAAAGTATTTGCTTGAGTTAAATTTCTTGGATAACCATCAAATATTAATCTATTTTGATATTTCTTCTCAGAAATAAAATTTTCAACTAATTTTTTCACTATTTCGTCTGAAACTAACGAACCTGAGTTAATAATAGACGAAATTTCATTTCCTAATTTAGTTCGATTTTTAATTTCTTTTCTTAGTATAGCTCCAGTAGATAATTGAAATAAATTATATTTTTTTGATATAAATTCTGATTGGGTACCTTTACCTGCGCCTGGTGGGCCAAATAGAATAATATTCATAAACTAACTATTTTCCAAACTTAGACTTTCTAATTAATGACTCATATTGTGAGCTCATTAATCTAGTTTGAACTTGAGTTACTGTGTCCATTGCTACAACAACTACGATTAATATAGAGGTTCCGCCTAAATAAAATGGTATGGGATATTTTGCAATTAAAAATTCTGGCATTAAACATACAAAAGTTAAATATAGTGATCCAACTGTAGTTAATCTTATTAAAATAGTTTCAATATATTCTGCTGTTCTTTCGCCTGGTCTTATTCCTGGAATGTATCCTCCATATTTTCTTAAATTTTCAGAAGTTTCTTTAGGATTAAAAACTATAGATGTGTAAAAGAAAGAAAAAAATATAATTCCTGAAGCGTATAGTAACATATAAAGTGGTTGTCCTTGTGTAAACATTGAAGAGATTTTTAAAAAGAGATCTGAGTCAGAGAAACCAAAATTAGATACTGTAACTGGCAACAATAAAAGTGCAGATGCAAAAATGGCAGGTATTACACCAGCAGTATTAATTTTTAAAGGTAAATGAGAAGATTCACCTCCATACATTTTATTTCCTACTTGTCTTTTAGGATAATTAATTAATATTTTTCTCATTGCTCGCTCAAAATAAACAATAAATAATACAGTCAAGATTACTAAAATAAAAATTCCAACTATCATAAGCGCTGAAAGAGCACCTGTACGACCTAACTCAAATGTAGAAGCTAATGCTCGAGGAATTTCTGCTACAATTCCAGAAAAGATTATTAATGATATACCATTACCAACACCTCTTAATGTAATTTGTTCACCTAACCACATTAAAAAAGTTGTTCCGGCTACTAAAGAAATAGTTGTTACTATTCTAAATCCTAAACCTGGCTCAATAACTAAATTACCTGCGTTTTCTAAACCTACTGAGACGCCATATCCTTGTAAACAAGCTATCAAAACTGTTCCGTATCTCGTAATTTGAGTAATTTTTTTTCTACCTATTTCTCCTTGCTCTTTCAAATTTTTAAAATAGTCAGATACTCCTGTTAATAGTTGGACGATAATTGAAGAAGAAATATATGGCATAATACCCAATGCAAATATTGCCATTCTAGTAACTGCTCCACCTGAAAACATATTGAACATCCCCAACAAACCTTTTTGGCTTGTAGCCATTATTTCTTTAAGAGCCAAAGGATCTATGCCTGAAATAGGAACGTAAGTTCCTAGTCTATAAACTATTAGAATTAAGATAGTGAATAATATTCTATTTTTTAAATCTTTTGCCTGACTAAATGCGCCTGTTGTATTTAAAGTTTCGCTAGACATATCAAATTATTTTTTAATAATACTTACTTTGCCGCAGGCTTTTTCGATTTTTTGTTGAGCTTGTTTCGATGCGTAATGCGCAGAAATTTCAAGTTTTGTTTTTAATTCACCTTTGCCTAAAATCTTTAATTTTTCGTATTTCTTATTTATAATTTTTTTGTCTTTAAGAGTTTTTAAGTCAATATTTTCTTTAATTTCTTTTTTATATTTGTCTAGTACATCTTGAATACGCGAAAGATTTAGTACTGCTATATTTTTTTTATTTAGTGCTTTAAATCCACGTTTTGGTAGTCTTCTATATAAGGGCATCTGTCCACCCTCAAAGCTCTTTATAGCCACTCCGGATCTAGATTTTTGTCCTTTATGACCTCTTGAAGAAGTTTTGCCTCTTCCAGATCCTATTCCTCTACCTACTCTTATTTTTTTTTTGTTTATCTTTTTAAGACTATTTAGTTCCATTATTTAGACTCTCTTTTTGATACAATATCAGAAATCTTTTTTCCTCTAATTGCTGATAATATTTTTGGTGAGTTTTGAGATTTTAATCCATTTACACAAGCTTTTAAAACATTGTAAGGATTTGCGGACCCTAATGATTTTGCAACTACATCGGCAATACCAAGTACTTCACAAACAGATCTTATTGGGCCACCAGCAATGATACCTGTGCCGGCTGGTGCAGCTCTCATAAAAATTTTACCTGAACCATTTTTACCTTTAACGTCATGATGAAGTGTTCTTCCTTCTTTCAAAGGTATTTGAATTAAATTTCGTTTAGCTACTTCTGTAGCTTTTTTAATTGCATCAGGTACTTGTTTAGATTTTCCTTGACCTATACCTACAGAACCTTTTTGATTGCCCACAACAACTAAAGCTGCAAAACCAAATCTTCTTCCACCTTTAACAACTTTTGTTATACGGTTTATTGCTACAAGTTTTTCTTTAATATCACTATCAGTTTTTTTGTTTTCTACCATTTAAAATTTTATCCCATTTTTTCTTAATGTTTCAGCAAAAACTTTTATTCTTCCATGATATTTATATTCTCCTCTATCAAAATATACCTCACTAATTTTTTTGTCTTTGGCTCTCTTAGCTAGGATTTCTCCAATCAAAGAAGATTTTTCAATTTTTTTTGATTTATTCTTTTTAATATCTTTCTCTTTGGAAGAAGCTGAAACTAATGTTTTTTTTAACTTATCGTCAATTATTTGAGCCGATAAATTTTTTAAAGATTTGTTTACAGAAATTCTAAATCTCGTTTTGTTTATAGACTTAAGTTTTTTTCTATTTCTAAGTTTTCTTTTAATTTTATTTTTAATCTTTTTCATTATTTTTTCTTACCTTCTTTTCTTAATACAAACTGACCTTTTTCTTTAATACCCTTGGCTTTATATGGCTCAACTGGTTTCAAATTTTTAATATCAGCTGCAATTTTTGAGACAAGATCTTTATCTACTCCATTAATTTTTATAGTTGTTTGTTTTTCTACTGAAATTTTGATATCTTTAGGTATCTTGAAATTTACATCATGACTGAAGCCAATTTGTAAGTTTAAATTTTCACCTTTCATATTAGCTCTAAAACCAACACCACTTAATTCCAGAATCTTTTCATGTCCTTTTGAAACACCGGTAATAGCATTATTAATCAAGCTCCTGTAAGTTCCCCACATAATTGTAGTTTTTTTATCTATCTTTTTTTCTAAAGGCATTATTTGAAATTCATTTTTTTCATTAAGTTTAGATGAAAATATTTTATCGTTAATAGTTAAAGTTTTTGATCCTTTTGGTCCAGTTATGATTAAATTTGAACCATCTATTTTAACTGAAGACTCTTTTGGAACTAATATATTTTTTTTTCCTATTTTAGACATTAAAATACCCTACAAATTACCTCTCCGCCTAAGTTGTTTTTTCTAGCATCTGTATCACTCATCACACCTTTTGGGGTGGACAAAATTGCCAATCCTAATCCGTTCATGACTTTAGGTATGCTATTCGCTCTTGAATATACTCTTCTACCTGGTTTTGAAATTCTTTTAATTTCTTTAATTACTGGATCACCTTCATAATATTTTAAATTAATCTTTAAATTTATTCGATTGTTTTCTAATTTTTCAATATAGAAATCTTGTATATAACCTTCATCTTTTAAAATTTTTAAGATATTTTTTCTAAAATTCGAAGATGGTATAACCACAGAATTAAGCGATCTTAATTGACCGTTTCTAATTCTTGAAAACATATCACCTATTGGGTCTGTTAATGTCATAAATCTCCTACCAACTTGATTTAGTTATTCCAGGTATTTTACCAGCTGATGCCATATCCCTTAGTGCAATCCTAGATATTTTTAATTTTCTATAAACCCCATGAGGTCTTCCTGAAACTTCACATCGATTTCTAATTCTTATTTTCGCTGAATTTTTTGGAAGTTTATTTAATTTTAATTGAGCTGCAAATCTTTCAGAAAGTTCTAATTTTTTATTTTTTATTATCTTTTTTAATTCAGCTCTTTTTTTTGCATACTTCTTAACTAATTTAATTCTCTTTAAATTTTTCTGTATCGCGCTTGTTTTTGCCATTTTTACCTCAGTTTTTTTTCTCATTTATTGGGAAATTAAATTCTTTTAATAATTGTAATGTCCCTTCTTTGCTTTTACTGGAAGTCACAATAGTAATATCCAGGCCTCTTATTTTATCAACCTTATCGAAATTAACTTCCGGGAATATAATATGCTCTTTAATTCCAAAAGAGTAATTATTAGATTGATCTATACCTTTAGAACTCAATCCTCTAAAGTCTTTTATTCTTGGTAAAGCAATATTCACCAATCTATCTATAAACTCATACATTTTATTAGATCTTAAAGTTACTTTGACTCCCGCGTTAGATCCCTTTCTAGTTTTAAAATTTGAGATCGATTTCTTAAATTTAGTAACTATTGGTTTTTGACCTGCTATTAAAGCCATATCATCAATACATATTTTTAGTTTTTTACCATCTGAACCATCTTCTCCTAAGCCCATGTTAAGAATAATTTTTTCAAACTTAGGAACTTCATGCTTATTCTTTAAATTTAGACTATTCATAAGTTTATTTACTATTTCTTTATCGTATGTCACTTTTAATCTGGGTATCATTTTTTACCTATTTTTTTTTTCTTTTTTTTGTAAATCAATATTTTTAACATTTGACTGATGAATAAAACTTTCTTTTGACACGATGCCACCTTTATTTTCTTTTGTAGGTTTTAAATGTTTTTTCATCATATTTATTGATTTAACTTTAATCTTATTTAGCTTTTTGTTAATTTCTAAAATTTCACCTGTTTTTCCTTTATCTTTACCAGTTATAATTTTTACTTGTGTTCCTTTTTTTAAAATCATATCAAAGTACCTCCGGTGCGAGAGAAATTATTTTTGTATGGCCTCTTGACCTTAATTCTCTAGTCACAGGTCCAAATATTCTTGTACCGATTGGTTCACCCTTTTCGTCAGTCAGAACAACTGCATTAGTATCAAATTGAACCTTTGAACCATCATCTCGATAAATTTCTTTTCTTGTCCTAACAACGACAGCTTTGTGGACCGCACCCTTTTTTACTTTACCCTTAGGAATTGCATCTTTTACACTTATAACAATTAAGTCACCAACAGAAGCGTATCTTCTTTTTGAGCCTCCTAAAACTTTAATACATTCAACTCTTTTAGCTCCAGTATTGTCAGCTACCATTAATTCTGTTTGCACTTGTATCATTTGTTTAACACCTGCCAGGTTTTTTTCTTCGAAATAGGTTTGCATTCAATTATCGATACTGTTTGACCTTCTTTGAATTCATTTTTTTCATCATGCGCATGATATTTTTTTGTTCTTTTTATTACTTTCTCGTAAAAAGGATGTTTAAATTTTCTTGTAACCTCGACAACAATAGTCTTGTTGCTTTTTGCACTAGTTACGACGCCTTTTAAAATTTTTTTAGTCATTTTGTGTTTTTTATATTTGTGTAAAGTCTTGCAATATTTTTTCTTATTTCGTTAAACTGGGCTGAATTTTCAATTTGATTATTAATCTTTTTAAACCTAAGATTAAATAAATCTTTCTTTAAAGTTAAAATCTTCTTTTCAGCCTGATCTTTTGTAAGTTTTTTATCTTCTTTCTTTTTTGCCATTTTACCTTTTTATAAATTTAGTTTTTATTGGTAGTTTTGCAGATGCTTTGTATAAAGCAATTCTTGCTACTTCCTCAGTTACGCCATCCACTTCAAAAATTATTCTTCCTGGTTTAACTCTACATGCATAGTATTCTGGGGAACCCTTTCCTTTTCCCATTCTTACTTCTGTAGGTTTTTTCGAAACTGGAATATTTGGAAAAATTCTCGTCCAAACTTTACCTGTTCTTTTCATATATCTAGTGAGTGCAACTCTCGCTGCTTCAATTTGTTTTCCTATTACCCTTTCTGGTTCCATAGCTTTTAGGCCAAATTGACCATAGTTCAGTTTCACAGCTCTTGAAGCTTTTCCATGTATTCTGCCTTTAAAAGCTTTTCTAAATTTAGTCCTTACTGGCTGTAGCACTTTTTATCCTTTCTTTCTTTTCTTTTTCAACGTCTTTGGCCATCAACTCACCTTTGTAAATCCAAACTTTAACACCTATAATTCCATAAGTCGTTAGAGCTTCTGCAAAACCATAATCAATATTAGCTCTGAGTGTATGTGATGGTATGCTTCCATCTCTTAACCATTCAGTTCTTGCAATTTCATTTCCAGCTAATCTGCCACTAAGCATGACCTTAATTCCTTTTGCATTTAGTCTCATTGTAGCTTGCATTGCTCTTTTCATTGCTCGTCTATAGGCTATTCTTTTAACAAGTTGTTGGGCAATGTTTTCGGCCACAAGATTAGCATTTAATTCGGGTTTTTTTATTTCTTTTATATTAACAGTTACATCACCTGAAGTAATTTTGCTGATATTTTTTTTGATCTTTTCAATATCTGCTCCTTTTTTTCCGATGACAAAACCTGGTCGTGATGTGTGTATAGAAACAGTGCATTTTTTTGAAGATCTTTCTATAATTATTTCTGAAACACCGGAATTTACAATGTTCTTCTTAATATAATTTCTTATTTTAAAATCCTCAATTAAGTATCTTCCAAAATCTTTTTTCTTTGCAAACCAAGTAGAGTCCCATCCTCTATTAATACCTAATCTTAAGCCTATTGGATTAATTTTTTGTCCCATTTATTTCTTTTCCTTCTTTATTTTTTTTTCTTCTAGAATGATTGTAATTCTACTAAAAGGTTTATTTATAGGACTAGCTCTACCTTTTGCTCTAGGTCTAAATCTTTTCATTACCAATGATTTTCCTACATATGCCTCTTTTACAAATAAATTATCAATATCATATTGGTGATTATTTTCTGCATTAGAAATTGCTGATTTTACAGTTTTACTTACATCTTTTGCTATTCTCTTTCTTGTGAATTCTAAATCTCTTAAGGCTATGTCAGCTTTCTTTCCTTTTATATAGTTAAGCACAAGCGAAATTTTTCTAGGACTAGATCTAACATTTTTATTTATTGCTTTAACTGTTAAATTATTTTTTTCCATCGTCCTCCCCTGCTTTAGCTGGCGCTGCAGCTTTTTTGTCTGCCGGTGTATGACCTTTAAAAGTTCGAGTTGGTGCAAATTCACCTAGTTTATGGCCTACCATTTCCTCTGAAATAGTGATTGGTATAAATGATTTACCGTTATGTATCATAAAGCTGTGCCCAACAAAATCTGGTATTATTGTTGAGTTCCTAGACCAAGTCTTTATTGGCTTTTTATTATTTGAGTCTTTTAGTTTATCAATTTTTTTTAATAAACTTGGATGCACAAATGGGCCTTTCCAAACTGATCTGGTCATTATTTTCTCTTCTTCCTTCTTGTTATAATTAATTTATCGCTTCTTTTAGGTCTTCTTGTTTTCAATCCTTTAGCTGATTGACCCCAAGGAGAAACTGGACTTCTTCCACCAGATGTTTTTCCCTCACCTCCACCATGTGGATGATCAACAGGATTCATTGCTACACCTCTTGTTTGGGGTCTTTTACCTCTCCAACGATTTCTTCCCGCTTTTCCAATTTTAATATTCTTTTGGTCAGGGTTAGAAACAACTCCAATAGTTGCAGTACATGAACTATTTACTTTTCTTGTTTCTCCAGATGACAATTTAAGTATTGCGTGTTGTCCGTCATATCCAGATAAAATTACTGAAGAACCAGCAGATCTTGCAAGTTTTCCACCGTTACCAGGTATAAGTTCAACGTTATGTATTGATGTTCCTGGCGGTATATCCTTCAGTTCTAAAGCATTTCCCACTTTGATTTCAACATCTTTACCAGATTCTATTTTATCACCTTGTTTTAAACCTTGAGGACAAATTATGTAAACTTTTTCATTGTCTTTGTAATTTATCAAAGCAATATGAGCGGTTCTATTCGGATCATATTCTATTCTCTCTACAACGCCTGCAATATTTTTCTTTTTTCTTAAAAAGTCAATTATTCTATATTTATGTTTTGAACCACCACCAATATGTCTTGAAGTTATTCTTCCATTGTTATTTCTACCGCCTGTGAAATTTTGTCCCTTCGTTAAAGGTTTGTAAGGCGAACCTTTCCATAAAGCACTTTTATCAACAACAACAGTGCCTCGAGTAGATTTGGTATATGGTTTAAAAGTTTTAAGTGTCATTTTAAATTCCTGTAGTTAAATCAATACTTTGACCTTTTTTTAATGTGACAATTGCTTTTTTATAGCCACTTTTATAAGATTTTTTTCCTTGTTTAATTTTTAATTTTGTTTTTTGATTAATTATATTAACTTTTACAACATTCACTTTGAATAATTTTTCTATATTTTTTTTAATTGTTTTTTTATTTGCCTTATCATGAACTTTAAAAACAGTTTTATTTTGTTCAGATAAAACTGTGGCTTTTTCAGTTATTATTGGATTTCTAATTGAGTCTATATAATTAATTTTTTTCATTTAAAATCCTTTTTTCAATCTTTTTAACTGAAGTTGAGGTCATAATCACATTTTTATATTTAAATAAATCATAAATATTTGCCCCTTCATCTTTAATTAGTTTAACATCTTTAATGTTCCTTGTGGACTTGTCTAAATTTTTTAAAGAGTCTGTATCAGAAATTATAAGAGCATTAATTAACTTATTTTTTTCTAAAAATTTATTAAATTCTTTTGTTTTTTTTATTTCGGTTTTAACATCCTCTAAAATATGCAATTTTTTATCTAGATTTTTTTTTGATAAAGTTTGAGCTAGAGCCAATTTTCTTACTTTTTTGTTAATTTTTTTGATCTTATATACTTTTCCTTTAGGACCGTGAGCAACACCACCACCAACAAACAATGGAGCTTTTTTACTAGCGTGTCTAGCTCCGCCACTTCCTTTTTGAGGTACAATCTTTTTAGTAGAACCTCTAATTTGATTTCTTTGTTTGGTTTTTGCTGTTCTAGGCTTTGCATGATTTAATTGCCAATCAATAACGAATTTGATCAACTTATAATTTACTTTAAGCTTGAATATCTTGTCTGATACTTCGATCGTATTTCCTTTAGAACCGTTAATGTTTAACATTGGTAATTTCATGGTTATTTTTTACCTTTCTTAGCTTCTGCTTTTTTAATTTTTTCTGAGTATTTTTCTGAAATTGTTTTTCTTTTAACATTTTTAATTGACTCTCTTAGAAATACTGTTGAATTTTTTGAACCTGGTATAGAGCCTCTTAAGTAAATTAAATTATTATCTAAATCAGATTTGATTATTTCTAGATTTAACATTGTTCTTAATTTATCTCCCATATGCCCAGCCATTTTCTTGCCCTTAAATACTTTTCCTGGATCTTGTCTTTGTCCAGTAGATCCATGAGAACGGTGAGAGACTGAAACTCCATGTGATGCTCTAAGACCTCCAAAATTCCATCTTTTCATAACTCCTGCAAAACCTTTTCCTATTGTTTTAGATCTTACATCTAAAAACTTTTTATCTTTAAAAATCTCTAAACCTAACTCATTTCCTTCTTTATATTGTTCATTATTTTCAACTCTAAATTCTTTTAAGATTTTCTTCGGTTCTGTATTTTTCTTCGCAAAATATCCTTTCATTTGCTTAGAAATTTTCGAGTTTTTGATTTTAAAAAAACCTACTTTTATCGCGTTATAGCCTCTAGTTTCTTTTTTTATGATATCTAAAACTCTACCTTTCTCTATCTTTATAACTGTAACAGGCACAGATTGACCGCTCTGCATAAACTCACGAGTCATACCAATCTTTGTTCCTATTAATCCAATTGTCATTTTAAATCTTTATTTCTATATCCACACCAGAAGCTAAATCTAATTTCATTAATGCCTCCACTGTTTGTGGCGTTGGTTCAATAATATCTATTAATCTTTTATGTGTCCTAGACTCAAATTGTTCCCTGCTTTTTTTATCAATATGAGGTGACCTGAGAACTGTGTATCTCTCAATTCTTGTCGGAAGTGGTATTGGTCCTTTTACTTGAGCACCAGTTCTTTTAGCAGTATTAACAATCTCTTCTGTTGAAAGATCCAAAATTTTGTTATCATATGCCTTTAAGTGTATTCTAATATTTTGATTTTCCATAATTAAGCTAATTTTTTGGTTACTTCATCTTGTACGTTTTGAGGGACTTTATCGTAATGACTAAACTGCATAGTATATTGAGCTCTACCTTGTGTTGAAGATCTCAAATTGTTTATATATCCAAACATGTTTGCTAGCGGTACTGTTGCATTAATAGCTGTAGCATTTCCTCTTGCTTCAGTAGATGCAACTTGACCTCTTCTACTATTTAAATCTCCAATTACGTCACCCATAAAATCTTCTGGTGTTACTACTTCAACTTTCATCATTGGTTCAAGAAGTTTTAAAGTTGCTTTTGTGCAGGCTTCTCTAAAACACATTCTAGAAGCTATTTCAAAAGCCAATACACTTGAGTCTACATCATGATGAAGTCCGTCTAAAATCGTAACCTTATAATCTATTACTGGGAAACCTGCTAAAATTCCACTATCTGCTACGCTTAACACTCCTTTTTCTACTCCCGGAATAAATTCTTTTGGTATTGCCCCACCTTTAATCTTATTTTCTACTTCTCTACCTTTGCCTGGTTCAAGTGGCTCTACATTTAAAGTAACCTTTGCAAACTGACCTGAGCCACCGCTTTGTTTCTTGTGAATATAAGTTACTTCAGATGATCCTAGTATAGTTTCTCTATAAGCTACTTGAGGGGCTCCAACATTAGCCTCAACTTTGAATTCTCTTTTCATTCTGTCTACAATAATATCCAAATGTAGTTCTCCCATTCCTTTAATAATTGTTTGACCTGATTCCTCGTCAGAGCTTACTCTAAAAGATGGATCTTCTTTAGCTAATCTATTTAAAGCTTCACCCATTTTTTCTTGGTCAGCTTTTGTTTTGGGTTCAACTGCAATTTCTATAACTGGATCAGGAAATTCCATTGGTTCTAAAAGAACTGGTTTTTTTTCATCACATAAAGTATGACCAGTAATTGTATGTTTCAAGCCTGCTAATGCTACTATATCTCCTGTAGTAGCTTCTTTTATATCCTCTCTACTGTTAGCATGCATTAACAGCATTCTTCCAACTCTTTCTGATTTTTCTTTTGATGAATTATAAACTGATGTACCTGTTTGCAATTTTCCGGAGTAAATTCGAATGAATGTTAGCGAACCCACAAACGGGTCATTTGCGACTTTAAATGCTAAAGCAGAAAATGGTTCGTTATCTTCAAATTTCATTTCAACTTTTTCTTCTGAACCTAATTTAGTACCTTCAATAGAACCTAAATCTTTCGGACTTGGTAGGTAATCTATAACTGCATCTAATAACGGTTGAACACCCTTATTTTTAAACGCTGAGCCTGTAGTGATTGGTACAAAACTAAAACCTAGGGTTCCTTTTCTAATACATTTGATTAATTCTGCTTCTGAAGGCTCTTTACCATCTAAATATGCTTCCATCATTTTTTCATCTTCTTCTACAGCTGCTTCAACTAATTCTTTTCTATATTTAGTAGCCTTTTCTTTTAAATCTTCTGGAATATCAACATAATCAAATTTTGCTCCTAGATCTTCATTTTGCCAAACAATGCCTTTCATCTTTACTAGATCAACTATTCCTTTCAATTCAGCCTCTGAGCCTATTGGAATTTGGATCACTAAAGGCTTGCAACCTAATCTTTCTTTAATCATATCTACGCATCTGTAAAAATCAGCACCTGTTCTATCTAGTTTGTTCACAAAACATATTCTTGGAACTTTATATTTATCTGCCTGACGCCAAACTGTTTCAGATTGAGGTTCTACACCAGCAACACCATCAAATACTGCAACTGCTCCATCAAGAACTTTTAAGGATCTTTCAACTTCAATAGTAAAATCAACGTGACCTGGTGTGTCAATAATATTTATTCTGTGGTCTCTCCAAAAACATGTAGTTGCTGCAGAGGTAATGGTTATACCTCTTTCTTGTTCTTGCTCCATCCAATCCATGGTGGCTGCACCATCATGAACTTCACCAATTTTATGACTTTTTCCTGTATAATATAAAATTCTTTCAGTTGTCGTAGTCTTGCCCGCATCTATGTGAGCCATGATTCCAATATTTCTATATTTGTCTAATGAATATTTAGCCATAATTCTTTACCACCTAAAGTGTGCAAAAGCTTTATTTGACTCTGCCATTTTATGTGTATCCTCTCTTTTTTTAATTGCCGACCCTTTGTTTTGTGATGCATCTAATATTTCTGCGTAAAGTTTATCTGCCATAGTTTTATTTTTTCTTTTTCTTGTTGCGTCCATTATCCATCTTAAAGCTAATGCTTGAGCTCTTTTGGATTTTACCTCGACAGGGACTTGATATGTAGCTCCGCCTACACGTCTAGATCTACATTCTAAATTTGGTTTAACATTTGAAATAGCAGTATTAAAAATTTTAATTGGATCTTCGTTATTTTTAACTTTAATTTTATCCAAAGCATCATAAAGAATTTTTTCAGCTGTAGATCTTTTTCCATCATACATAATTGAATTTATAAATTT
>MDTA01026040.1_pt1 | contig 19555 bp, 16 predicted proteins | sample 811151 | NCBI WGS metagenome assembly MDTA01 (sample SAMN05326648, study PRJNA326480) | marine metagenome | isolation source: seawater | place: Indian Ocean: South | collected 2010 | reverse complement strand
GTAAAGGGTACTGCAAAAGTTGATTTAGAAGACAAAAGTTTTGTTTTGACTGAAAATCAAAGTACCTTCATCCCCTTGGGGGCAAAGCACAGATTAAGTAATCCTGGGAAAATGTTATTAACAATAATTGAGATCCAAAGCGGAGATTATATTGGAGAGGATGATATTGTGAGGTTTCAAGATAAATACGGCAGAGAATAAAAAATAAATGTCTAGATTATTTAAATCCAAATGGATTATTTTTTTGCCAATTCCAACCATCCTTACACATATCTTTTAAGTTTCTTTTTGGTTTCCATTTCAAAAGTGAAAGAGCCAGTGAATTATCAGCAATTACAACACCATAGTCTCCTTTTCTTCTATTAATAAATTCAAACGGTATTTTAATTTTGTTTACATCTTCAAAATTTTTAATTAATTCCAAAACAGTTGTACCTAACCCTGTTCCTAAATTTAGATTAATAATTTGTGGTTGATGTTCCTTTAAATATTTATAAGCAAAAATATGACCCTCTGCTAAGTCCATAACATGAATATAATCTCTTATCGCTGTTCCATCTTTTGTAGGCCAATCATTTCCAAATATTTTTATTTTTGGTAAATTCCCAAGAGCAACCTGCATTAAAGTTGGAAATATATTATTTGGTTTACCCTTAGGATCTTCCCCTATTAAGCCCCTCTCATGAGCACCAATAGGATTAAAGTATCTCAAATTTGCAATTCTCCATCCGCCTTGAGAATTAAAAACATCTTTTAATAGCTTCTCAATAACAAGTTTTGTTTCTCCGTATGGATTAATAGGATTAACTCTATTATTTTCTTTTATCTTATTTTCATTATTTTGATCATAAATTGTCGCACTACTACTAAAGACAATTGATTTGCAATTAAACTTTTGCATAACTTGCAACAAATTTATAGTGCTGTTTAAATTACAATCCCAGTAATCTATGGGTTTTTTTATAGATTCTCCTACAGATTTTAATCCTGCGAAATGAATAACACCATCTATTTTTTTTCCTTGAGATATTAAATTCTCGAAAATATTCTCAACAAAACTCTTATCTCTTAAATCTCCTTTAAAAATATGAATTTTCTTTGAAATATTTACATTATTTTCCTCTAAGATTTCAGATACTCTTAAAAGAGATTTTGTTGAACTATTTATATAAGAATCAACAACATATATTTCATAGCCTGATTGAATTAAGCTTAAACAGGTATGGGAACCAATGAACCCCGCTCCTCCGGTAACTAAAACTCTATTCATTAAAAAAGAATAAAATAACTATTTTAAGTAATTTGAATAATTGATTTCATTGTATATTGATATTGGTAAAGAATCACTTTCCAGAGATAATTAAACATATTAAATAGATAAGAATGTCAAATACAATTTTAGTAACTGGAGCGGCAGGATTTATTGGATTTCATACATGCAAACAACTAATAAAAAATAACTACAAAGTAATAGGCATAGATAATATTAATCCCTATTACAGTATCGATTTAAAAAAGGCAAGATTAAATGAATTAGACAACTTATCAAAAAAAATAAAAAATCCTTGGAAATTTTTTAAAGCAAATATAGAAGATTTAGAAAGTATCAACAAAATTTTTATTGATCTATATCCAAAAATAGTTATAAATCTAGCCGCCCAGGCAGGCGTTAGATATTCAATCCAGAACCCACAAGCATATATAAATTCAAACTTACTAGGTTTTATGAACATTTTAGAATGCTGCAGAAAACATAAAGTACATAATTTTCTATACGCCAGCAGTAGTTCTGTTTACGGAGGTAATCAAAAAATACCTTTTTCTGAAAAAGATCCCGTTAATCATCCAGTTAGTTTATATGCCGCTACAAAAAAAGCTAATGAAGCCATCGCACATTCCTATAGTCATTTATATGGTATCCCCTCTACTGGTCTAAGATTTTTTACTGTTTACGGTCCCTGGGGGCGGCCAGATATGGCTCCCATGATCTTTACAAACTCTATTTGTGCAAAGGAACCAATTAATATTTTTAACAACGGTAATATGTCAAGAGATTTTACTTATATAGATGACGTAGTTGAGATTATAAAAATCCTTATCAAAAAACCTGCGCGATCAAATCCTGAATTTGATAAATTTAATCCAAATCCTTCTACAAGCTGGGCACCGCACAAAATTTTAAATGTTGGGAGAGGTGAAAAGGTAAAGTTACTTGATTTTATAAATATAATTGAAAATGAATTAGATATTAAAGCTATTAAGAATTTTATGCCGATGCAAAAAGGAGATGTGATTGAAACATTTGCGGATATAGAAGAATTAAAAAAATGGGCTAATTATAAACCAAAGATTAATATAGATAAGGGAATAAAAGAATTTATAATTTGGTACAAAAATTACTATAAAATATCATGATATAACTGCATTATTTCAACCTTGAGAACTCTTCTTTTGAATTAAATATTCTAACCATAAAAAAAAGTGATCCTGAAACAATTATATTAGTAATTATTAAACTTAATCGGAAATCATAAAATAAACCGCATATAATTACGCTCAAAAAGTATAGGGAATATATCAAATTAATTGTATTTTCGTAGCTTAAACCAGAGTCTAAAAGCCTGTAATGAAAATGTCTCCGATCAGGGAGGAAAGGGGAATTTCCACCAAAAATTCTAGAAATAATTACTAAAAACATGTCCAAAGAAGGTAATAAAAATATTAATATAGGAGAAAAATAATGTAAAAACTTTTCTACAGAAAATGAATAATCATAAATTTGAGTAAATTTTATTAGCGCTATTGAGATCGCGACAAGACTATATCCCAAGAAATAAGACCCACCATCTCCCATTAAAATGATTGAAGGATAAGAATTTTTTAATAAGAATCCAAATGAAGTAGCTAATAAAAAAAGAGATGAGATTCCTAAGGCATAAAATCCTGAAAAAAAGCATACTATACTCATATGTACGAAAAATATACACGAAATTCCTGAAGCCAATCCATCCAAACCATCTAGCCAATTTATTGCATTAGTAATAGCTACTAAAAGAGTGCATGTAACAAGTAAATTTAAAAAAGAAACAAATTCAGGGCTTATTAAATTATTAACAAAAACCTCATTAGGTAATCTCAAACCATTTGACCATGCATAAATTGCTACGGATGTTTGCATCATCAATCTTAATATAGGGGAAAGTTTAAAGATATCTTCAGAAAGTCCTACTAAGTAAATTAAAAAAGATGACCACGCTATCAAAAGCATTAATTCATTAGCTGAGCTTGATTTACTTAAAAGAATAACTAATGTAATTGGAAACAATGCAAAGACCAAAGCCATACCACCTATTCTTGACCTTGGCTTGAAATGCTGTTTTCTTGAGTTTGGATAATCAATTAATCCAAATTTATTACCAAACTTATCAATAGGGCCAATTATTAATAAAGTGAATAATACTATTCCCAAAAAAGATATAAATAACAAACTATATGCACCAATACCCATAACAATGATTTATTGTTTTTTCTAATTTTAATATAAAATATGAGCCTAAACCATTAACTAGAAATCTTTATAAAGATATTAACAAGAGCTATTAATGTATATTATTGATTTGTAGATTAAAACCCTCATGTTTGGATTTATAAAATATTATTTAGAAATTCTTAATCTATTTAGGAAATACTTAGGCAATAGAATTTTTATAATTTATTTTTTAATTCTACTATCAAGCATTTTTGAAAGCATTGGAATAGTAATGATAATTCCAATCATAAGTAAATTAGGAGGCAATGATATATCCACAGAAAGCAATTTAATAAATTCGATAATTTCAAAAATAATAACTTTATTTGGTTTTAATAATTCAATCTCATCTATCCTTATTTTTATTTTGATAGCATTTATAGTCAAAGGCATATTGTTATTCGGATCTTTAGCTTTAAGTGCATTCTTAAGGAGTAAACTACTTTATAATTTAAAAATTTCAGCATTTAATAGTTTAAATAAGCAAAAATATATAAACTTTATTGAAGAAGATACAGGAAATATTCTTAATGTAATAAATGAACAAACCAACAAAACATTAGAAGCTCTCAATTTTTTTGTTCAAACTGGTTCACAAGTTATTATAGTATTTGTTTATTTACTAACTTCAGCTTTAATTTCATTAAACTTCTTTATCTTATCTTTATTTACTGGATTGTTTATAAGTTTAATTTTCAATAAGACAAATTCATACATTAGAAAACAATCTAGGAAAATAAGTTACGAGAATGGAGATTTATCTAAGTTTCTTATACAAGCTATCCAGTCTTTAAAATATCTAAGGTCTACGAATCAAGAGAACTATACAAAATCTAAAATCAATTCATCAACATCAAAGTTAGTAACTTATCAAATAAATGCTGCTTTAGCTAAGGCTTTTGTAGTCGCAATAAAAGAACCAATCTCTGTTTTATTTGTCTTAACCATTGTTTTTACCCAATTAATAATTAGAGAAAAAGATGTAACCCCTATTTTAGTAGCTGTTCTTCTATTTTATAGGGGAACTAATGGTATATTGAGTATCCAGGGCTGGTGGGCCAACACTCTTGAATATATTGGAAGTATAGAATTAGTTGATAATGAACTTGAAAAGTATAAATTAAATAATGAGACAACGGGAGGGATTAAGATTGATTCTCTAAATAAAAATATAGAATTAAATTCTATAAACTTTAAGTATAAAAATGACCAAAAGAAAGTTTTAAATAATTTAAGTATGAAAATTTATGCAAATACTTCAGTCGCAATAGTAGGTAACTCCGGTTCAGGAAAGTCAACATTAGTTGATGTAATAACATTATGTTTAGATCCAAGTAAAGGCTCAATTTTTATAGATAATAAAAATGGGAAAGAAATAGATAAAAGTAGTTGGAGAAAAAAAATCGGTTATGTAACTCAAGATATAAATCTTTTTAACGAGAGCATCGCAAGTAATATCTCTATGAAAAGTATTGATAGAGCAAAAACTAATAAAGAAGAGATGGGAAGAATTATAAAAAGCGCTAAATCAGCTAATATTCATGGTTTTATTTCAGAACTAAAAGATGGCTACTTTACATCAATTGGAGAAAGAGGAATAAAGTTATCAGGGGGTCAAAGACAAAGAATTGGCATAGCCAGAGAACTTTATAGAGAGCCACAGTTACTAATTTTAGATGAGGCTACGAGTGCCCTAGATTCAAAAAGTGAAAGTGAAATTAAAAAAAGTATTGAATCTTTAAAAGGGAAAATGACCATAATAATAATTGCTCATAGATTATCTACTATAAAAAATGTAGATAATATTTTTGTCCTTAAAGATGGATATATATGCGAAAAAGGTGATTTTAATACTTTAAAGGCTAATAAAGAATCAATCTTTAATTCTTATTTTATTGAACAATAAATGAGATATAAAAAAGATATATACCTTTCTATTCTAGGAAATATAAATTGCATAAATAGTTGGAGTGGTACTGGTTTTTATAGTCTAAAAAGCCTTCAAAAGATATATAGAAATATATATGGATTGAATTTAGAAACAAATTCCTTAAATTATAAATTTCATAAATTTCTTTGGTTATTTTATAGCTTTTTTTTCCAGAAAAATCTTGGAGGTTTTCAATATTCAGAACATTGCTTAAGGATCCTTTGGAAAAAAAAATATCAAAATTTACAAAATAATAAATTAATAAGCTTCTTCCCAATCTTGCCTGAATCTATAGTTAATAATCCAAAAATTGAGAAATATTTTTATATTGACATTACCCTAAATCAATTATTTCATGATTATGGGAAACCAAAATTCATGAGTAAAAAATACTATAAATCAATCAAAAAAAGGGAAATAAAGAATTATCGTAAAAGCTCTCATATATTTACTCACTCTGAATATGCAAGACAAGATATAATTAAAAATTATTATATTAAACCTTCTAAAGTAACTTGTGTATTGCCAGGAGCAAATCTCCCAATTATTAGTAAGGCGAGCTTAGCAAAAAATAAAAAAGATTTTTTAAAGCTTGTATTTGTTGGGAAAGAATTACATAGAAAAGGTTTGGATCGTATTTTAAAAGCAATGGAAATATGTAATAAAAATAAAAAGATATGTGAATTAAGTATTATTGGTGGCTTGATAGAAAATGAACTAAAATTAAAAAGTTTAAAAAATGTTTCCAACGTAAAAGAACACGGATTTATTAATAAAGAAACACATATAAAAAAATTTATCAGAATAATTAATTCCTCTGATTTAGGTTTATTACTTTCAAGAGCAGAGGCAGGTGGAATGTCTCTCAGAGAATTTGCGTATTTAGGATTACCCTCCATCGCAGTTAATGTTGGAGGAATCTTAGAACATTTGAATAGTTCATCTTCAATCTTACTTAGTTCTTATGAAGATGAGGAGATCATAGAAGAGCTATCAAATATACTTATTGATTTATATGAAAACAAAAATAAATTAAGAATAATGCATAAAAATGCAAAGAAAAATGCAAGACTTTTTTCTTGGAAGTATTCCTGGGAAAAAATATTACCCATACTTGATAAAACATGATAAAAGTCTTATTTACTATAAACAAATTAACTCCTTATCATCTAGCAAGAATAAAAAGTATTCAAAGAGATCTCAATAAAAAATATTTATTTGAAATATTAGAGCTATTTAATAGCTCTAATATCTATAAATTCAAAGATAAAAACAAAAGAATTTTAAAAAATATTTATAACTTAGGATTATCTCCAAAAGGGAAAACTGATAAATTAGACATATTAGGTTCACTAAAACTTTGGAGATTTTTATCTATAAATAATCCTGATATATTGATCATCAGTGGATGGGGTGGATTGCAAGGTTTTATACAAATAATTTGGAAAAAAGTTAATAATAAAAAATTAGTAATAATAACTGACAGTCACCATATAGGAAAAACTATAAATCCACTGAAAGAGTTCCTTAAATCAATTTATTTAAAAAATGTTGATATTTTTTTTACTGCGGGGAAAACGCATGGTGAATATTTAAATTTATTGAGAATTAACGATTCTAAAATATATTATGGCTGTGATGTCATAGATAATGATCATTTTTCAAGAAATAAAGAAATAAATTTTTTGAATAATTCCATAGTTACAATTGCTAGATTATCTGGAGAAAAAAATTTAATCAATGCTGCGAAATGTTTCCATATTTTTTCTGAAAAATATAAAAATGAGAACTGGGAATGGAATATTGTTGGATATGGACCTTTAGAAAAATCTTTAAAAAAATATAAGGAAAAATATGGTTTAAAAATGAATTTTCTCGGAAATGTAGAATACGATAAATTGCCTGATATCCTTTCTAGGAGCTCACTCTATTGGCAACCAAGTTACTACGATACTTGGTGTCTATCTATAAATGAAGCTTGCGCTGTAGGTTTACCTTTAATATTATCAACGCAATGTGGTGCTACAAAAGAATTATGTGATGATTCAAATGGGTGGATTTTCAACCCTTTTTCTAATTATGAAATAATAAATGCATTGGAAGAGGCTAGATTAAATAAATCCAAATGGTTTCTATTAGGCAGAAATTCAAAAAAGAAAATAAAAAATTTCTCTTTAGAATCCTTTTCAATAAAAGTAAATAAAATTATCAATGACTTAAAATCATGAAAAAAATATTAATTTGCGTTCCAGATTTAAAATATTCATGCGGTGGACCTACTACAAGCATTATTAATCAAATAAATCTTTTAAAAAACACTAATTATGAAGTGAATATTTTAAGTCTGACTATTGATAAAGAATTAACAGCTGGTAAATCAAACAAATTTTTTATCATTAACCAAAATTTAAATAAACCAAATATATACAAAAGAATATACAGAATCTTTAAAATTATTAAAGAACATGATACGATCCACATTCACTCTTTTTGGAGTAAATTTGTTTTCTTTTTAATAATAATAAGTAAATTGCAGAGAAAACAAATAATAATAACTCCACATGGAATGCTTAGAAGGAGAGATTGTCAAAATGAAAAAATCAAAATTTTTTTATTAAAGTTTATAAAATACATATTTTTAGAAATTGATTATTTTCACTTCTTAACAGAAGAGGAGAAGATAGATACATTCAATTTTCTAAACAAAAAGTCAAAATATATTATCCAGTCAAATTGGGTAAGAAAAATTAATAATAAAAAGTTTTTACATAAATCAATTTATAAAAGAGGTTTTTTTAACATTGTCTTCTTAGGAAGAATTCATCCTGTAAAAAGGATAGATTTTCAAATAAAACTCATAAGTCTTCTTAATAAAAATAATATAAAATGTAATTTGAATATAATTGGACCAGTAAGCGATCATAAATATTTTGAGCACTTAAAAGAATTAGCACAAAGATATGAAATTTCTAACTATATTAAATTTCTGGGGCCTATTTATAATGAAGAAAAATTTGCTTATATAAAACATTCTGATTGTTGTTTATTAACTTCTAAACATGAATCGAGTTCTATGAGTGCTTTAGAAATAATGCAATCTTCTGGAATACTAATAGCTTCAAAAGAGTGTTCACTATCAAAAGTTGCAGAAAGTGGTGCAATAATTGAAGCAAGTTTTGACTTAAATATTTTCTATGAGATCATTAAATCATTATTAATAAAAAAATCTATAGATTGCGAAACAATTAAAGAAAAAGCAAAAAAATATATTAAAAGATATCACAGCGAGCAGAATGCATTGAAAAATTTTGAATTTATCTACAATAACTAATTTAGTTTTTAAACAATTCAATAACTTTATAAGTAGAGTAAATACCAGTAAATGGACTAGTTAATTCATTAATAATTTCTGCAGTAACACTAAATTTATTATTACCCACTCTAACAATATCGCCATTTTTAAGGAAAGGATTATTGAAAGATCCTTTTGTATTTTTCTTAGATAATTTAATCCTACGTTTTTCAGTAGTACCATCAATATTTCTTCTATAAATAAAAATTGGTCCTTTTAGACTTTTTTGTGGGAACATTTCAAGTAAATCTGATGCAGAGGAATAATTTGGAACAACTTTCAATCCAGGACCAATTACCTTGCCTGAGAGGTATACGTTTATTGATTTTGGATTTAGGTTACTTTTAATTAAATCACTGATCTGAGTAAGAGAAGAGTTATTGGATTCACTTATGAAAATTTTATCCCCATCAAATACTCGAATATTTTGGTTATTTTGATCTCCTTTAATAGAGGCTAATAAGTTAATATTTGTCTTTATCCTACCTCCTCCATTACTAAGAGTGTCTATTCTTTTTATTTCAATATTAGTTAAATCAGCATTATTCTTTACTCCACCAGCTTGTTGAATCAAATCATATACTGTAGGGAAAAGGTAAGAGTCCTTTAATGCACTAAAATTTTCATTTAATTTTGGGGTTATATTATCCATATCTCTCTGACTTGTTGAAGCATTGCCAAATGCTTCAAAGTTTACTTTCTTTACTCCCGCAATAGTATAAAGTCCAGGAGAATTAACTTCTCCGTCAATAAATATTCTCATTGGTCTATAATTTTCTATTGAGATTGAAACATTTGGAAAGTTTATATATTTTTCATAACTTTCATTTAATAGATCTACTAATTCATTTTTGGTAAGGCCTTGCACATAAACTGTACCTAATTGAGGTAGGTCTATAGTTCCAAGACCAGAGATTGATTTTTGAACAGTTAACTCAGGAATATCTTCTGCAATTACTAAATTTAGGTAATCTCCTGGACCTAGGATATAATCACTTCTTGGAATATTTTTTAAATAATTTATATTTATTTGTTCACTAATATCTTCTTTGTTAGATTTATTTCTACTTAATTCATCAGCTATTAAAATTGGTTTATTAAATAAAAAAAATAAACAAAAAAATAAAAAACTACAAGATTTAAAAAAATATCTTAACGTGCTTAATTTCATGATAGAAATGGGTCGAGAATTATTATACCTTTAGGTTTATTGCCTTCCAATATTAAACTATTATTGACTCTATCTAATTGTGAAAACTTAGTGACGGATATATAAGAAATCAAAAATTTATTTAAATAAATATTCTCGTCAAAATCTTCTTCACTAGAAATTACTATGGCATTATCAAATTTCTGATTAACTTTTTCTCTTAATATTTTTATAATATCATCTTTAAATTTGCCAATCAAAATAAAAGCTACACCACTTTCTTTCTTTTTCAATTTAAATTTATTACAGAGATTAGAAAGTGTATTTTCAAATTCATTTGTATTATTTAAAGAAATATGAGACAAAACTTGCACTTTAACATTGTCAGATATATCTGAATCAGAAAAGGTAAATCCTAAATATTTTTCTTTTAGAAGAGCAAGAGCACTAATTCCAACAAAACTTGTAATTAATCCTAGAAAAACAATGTTTTTCTTATTAGGGGCTATTGGATAGGATAATAATGTTGGATTCGTGATTAATTTCCATGGCACTTGTCCTTTTGATAATTCAAAATCTATCGATGCTCTTTGAGAACGAAGTTCACTTAAGGTATCAATATCATTATTAGCACTAACAATCAATTCTCTATATTTCATTAGTACCCCTTTTGGTCGTGTTGATGTTGTCTTTACAGCTGTATCAATATTTTTTAACATCTTTAAAGTATCAATTGTTTTATTTTTTAAGTTATTTTGCGAAATTTTCAATTCCAATTTTACCTTTTTTAATTTCAAATCATCATTTTTAAATTTTGTTTCATATAAGTTCTTAGTTTGACTTAATCTTTCAACATCTTTAAAAAGTTTATTAGATAAATTTAAACCTAAAGTGTTATATGCATAAGTTGAAAATGTAGTTATTTCATTTATGTCAAAATTTTCGTTCTCAATAATCTTAAGATATTCATCAATCATCTTTAACCTATTAGAAGCCTCAACTCGAGTTTTTTCAATATCAACTCCATCATAACTTCTCGATGAACTAGCTACTGAAGAAGTATTTAATTTGGCCAATTTATCAAAATTGCCAGAGATGTTCCCAAGACCAGAGTAAGAAGGTATACCAAAGTTTAATTTATAATTTAAATCATATTTCATAGCAAACTCTTGAATTTCATTTTGCGAATTTAAAGATTTTTCTTCAAAAGCTTCTATTTGACCATCTAAAAAAGCTCTACCTCTATTAAGTCCTTCTCTTGTATCTTTACTGGAATAAGTCTTATAAGTTTCTGCAATTTTATCCAATGCAGGCACAATCAAATCTTTATCATTAGATCTAAGATAAAGATCAATTACTGAAGTGTTCCTTAATAATTTAATGCCGAAGTATTTATCCCTCCATAATTTAAATGAACCTTTATCTGCTTTTTGCTTAGAATCCATCATGAATTCGTAAATTGGTAACAAAAGTGAAGGACTTCTTAGTATTTCAACTTCTGTTCTGAGTTTTTTCCCTCCCACACCAATACCACCAATTCCACCAAATAACGAAGAGAAAGACCTTCCTCCAGACTTTTTAGAAGTTAGAGGAAGTTGAAAAGTGGAACTGGAGTTTTCTGATAACACAATTTGTAGTTGTCCTTCCCATAATTTCTTTTGATTAATTGCATAAAAAATTGAAAAAATTGTTAAAAAACTACCTAATGAAAAAATTAATTTAAGATTTTTGCTTAATTGTCTAATGATTCTAGTTTTATTTTGATTTTCATCATTTAAATATTGATCATAATCAATTAAATCGCTCTTCTTTTCCATTTATAATATTTCTTGATTAGTTTTCCAGCATACCATAATATAAGATAAACTTTGTAAAAAAATAGTGTTTAAAATTTGCACTTTTACATAGATATTTTTAATTAAATTTATAAAACTTTCAATTTTGTATATATCCCTAAACAAATGAAATTATCAACTTTAAGTTCAAAATTTCTAAATTTTATAAATATGTTTCTCACATTTGGCTTGAATTTAATTGATTTCCCAAAATCTAATTCAATTGATGATGAATTTGATGTTTTTAATAAAAAAAAAATTCTTATAGTTGGTTCAGGACCATCACTTAAAAGAATCTCAACTGAAGTTATTAATAAATATGATTACATATTCGCTATAAATTATGCCATCGAATATCTCTCTAAATTTGAATTAAAAAACCTTTATCTTTTCTCTTGTGATACTAATGTAATTTACAAAATCTTCAATAGCAATAGAAGTTTTCAATACAAAACGATCTTAATTCCACAACAAACATACTCTGCAATCAAGCTTTTAAAATTAGGTCTTAAAAAAAACATCTCAATAATTTGGCCAAATTTTGAATTTGTTAAATATAAATCCAAAACTTTTAATATCACTTTGCCATTGTTAAGAGTAAAAATCGCTAAGAAAAAAGAATTAATCAATTGGTTAGTTAAAAACAATTCCACATTTAATTTAGGATTAATGCCACACTCATCTTTTTTTACATTAGTGGCATTATTAATTAAAAAAGGAGTAGTTAAAATAGGAACAATTGGTATAGATTTTTCAAAAGAAAATTCACCTATGATAGGTAAAAAATATAAATCTTCTACTCATGGTGATAAAGAACCAAGAGCATACTACAAATTTTTTGAAGAAGAAGTTTTAAATATATTCACAGATTACATAAAATATTAGAAATGCGAATCTACTCTATAAAAGTTTTATTTTGTTTTTTACTACTCTTTAGAAAATTATATATAAATGTTATAAAAATCATATAGTAAACAAATCTACTTGCTGCCCTCAATGACATAACGTAACCTGCTCCAAAAAAATATAAAATACTTATTTGAAAACCTAACCTCTGAGCAAAATTTTTTATATATCCTCTTTTAATAAATTCAAATGGAATAATTACAAGAAGTGCAAAGAATATTCCTCCAAATATCCATCCATTTTTGCCAAAAAAGAAAACCCATTCTGAAACTATATCAGTATTAATGCCAACATAATTGATATCCATTATCGTAGCAATATTTATTTTTTTTATCTCCTCAGGGAGATATGCCGAAGGCAATGGTGACATATAAAATATAAATAAGAAGAAATCGTAAATGGGATTAAAAGAAAAATAATCAAGTGCAACGGATACTTGCCCTACACCTATTAAAGTAGAAAGTAATGCATATGAAAGTAAATCTAAATTATCTAAATTCAAATCAAATATTACATTAAGAAAATTATCAATTCCTAAATCTGACCTGGTAACAAGCGAAGAAGATAGGAAAAAAAATGCTAGCAATATATTTGGAATTAATCTTAATTTTGGCCTATTTGTAGCTAGAAGAACTAAGATATTCATCAAAAAAGGTAAAACTGTAGCTCTACTTGAAATAGCGACTGGAAAAATTAAATATGTTATTAAAACTAAACTACTAAAAACTGAGTCAGATAAATTTCTTTCCTTTTTTATTATTAAGCTAAAGTAAATTAATAAATAAATCGGCTGTATATAAAATAATAGAGGTGAGGTATTATGCCTCAAAGTCTCATTTAGGATGGCATTTAAATTGAAATTAAATAATAAAACGAATGTACATAATATATATAAAATTACCAAAAAATCTGCTTTAATATTTGATTTATTTGATAGTATTTTACTTTTAATTTTGTGTATATAATTTTTTCTATTAAATAAATAGTAAGTAAGAAATATTAATGAATAAACACCTAACATTTTTAATGCAAAGATCAATGCATCACTATGAAAATCATAAGAAATAACACCTTGCAATTTTATACCATATACTTCAGTTATATAAGCTGGTATATAACACCAAATTAAAAGTATAATAATGGATAAAAAAAACGAAATTAATTCAATTTGTTGGAAATTATTTTTGTAATTTTTATTTTCCATAATAATTTTTAAAAATTATATAAATCAAAAACTATCTCTTTAATATTTTATTTATTAAAGTATATAACACAGTTTATTTAGTAATCGTAAATTATAATATTTCTATATTGAAAGTTTTAAAAGTTCATAAGCTATATTAAGTTTAAAATTTAGAAATTATTCATCCTCATGAAAATTTGCATTGTCTCTTCTTGTGGGGGACATCTCACTGAAGTGCGTTGTCTAGAAAATATTTATAAAAAGTATAATTATTTTTTTGTAATTAATCAAAAAATATCTCTTCCAAATGAGGACGAAAAATTTTACTTTATAAAGCACTCAGAAAGAGATATAAAATTTATATATAATTTGTTTGAGGCATTTTGGATACTATGGAAAGAAAAACCAAACTTTTTACTTAGCACAGGTGCAGGTCCAATTGTGCCATTCGCACTGATTAGTAAACTTTTTTTTAAATGCAATATCATATACATCGAATCTATAAGTAGGGTATCAATACCCTCATTAACAGGGAAAATAATGTATCTATTATCAGATCATTTTCTTTATCAATGGGAAAATTTAAAGAAATATTTTCCCAAAGGTAAATATGTTGGTACTTTATTATGAGTACTTTTATTTCGTTAGGTAATAGTAAACAAAGCTTCCATCGACTATTAGATCAAATTCCTCTAATTCAAGAAATCCTGCCAAAGCCTATAATAATTCAGAGAGGGGTGACAAGTTTTTCTTCAACAATTTTTGAAGTACATGACTTTTTAGATAACGAAGTCTTCCAAAAAACAATAGAGGCCTCAAAATTAATAATTACTCATGCCGGAGCTGGCACTATGCTTAATTCAATAAAAGCGGGCAAAGTTCCCATAGTTGTTCCTAGATTAAAAGAATATAATGAGGTTATTGATAATCACCAAATTGAGATAGCAAGATGTTTAGAAAAAAAAGGTAAAGTGATTTTGGTAATGGATCCTAAATTCCTCAAAGTTAGTATTGAGAAATGGAGTATTTTGCATAAAAATCTTAAATATAAGAAAAAAACTGTACCAAATCAATTAGAAAACTATTTGTTAAGAGTTTTTGAAAATGAAAATAATAAAAAACAAAATTAAAAAAAGCTAATGTTATAATTTTAGAATTAATATCGGCAAAAGTTGACTTATATATTAGGAATTAATTCTTTTCATGCAGACTCTTCAGCTGCCTTATTAGGAGATGGAAAAATTCTTTTTGCTGCTGAGGAAGAAAGATTTAATAGAAAAAAACACTAGGCTGGATTTCCATTACAATCAATAAAACACTGTCTTAAAGAAACTAATATTAAACTTAATGATATTGATCATATATCTATTAATTGCAGTCCAAAGGCAAATTTCATTCGAAAAGTTTTTTATAGTTTAAAGAATAAACCTAGCCCAAAATTCATCGCCCAAAGAATTAAAAATAAGAGTCGAAGGGTGAATTTAAAAAATCTATTTTTTGAATACTTTCCAAATGAAAGATTTACTGGTAAATTTCATTTCATCGAACATCATAAATCACATTTAAGCTCAGCTTTTTACGCATCAAATTTCAATAAATCGGCAGTCTTATCAGTTGATGGTTTTGGTGATTTTGCCAGCTCTGCATGGGGTTTTGGATTAAACAACAATTTATCTATTGACGAAAAAATATACTTTCCTGATTCTCTTGGCATTTTTTATAGCGCAATTACTCAATTCCTAGGATTCCCTAATTATGGAGATGAGTACAAAGTAATGGGTCTTGCTCCCTATGGAGAGGATAACTATAAAGAAGAAATGAATGAGATTATCAAATTCGACAAATTTGGTAAATTTTATCTTAATCAAAAATACTTTTTGCACGCGACTGAAAAGATTAATCATCAATGGAGTGAATGCGTTCCTGTAATTGATAATCTTTTCAGTAATAGACTTATAGATTTACTTGGAAATCCACGAAATAGTCAAGATAAACTTCAAAAAAAACATAAGGATATAGCTCATTCCGCCCAACTAATTTATGAAAAAGCACTTTTTAATTTACTAAATTATATATATAGCCTTTATAAAGTAGAAAACCTTTGTATAGCTGGTGGGTGCGGGGCCAATTCAGTAGCAAATGGGAAAATACGAAAATTTACTCCTTTTAAAAAAATATATGTTCATCCTGCTCCAGGAGATGCAGGCGGAGCACTTGGCTCGGCTTACGAAGTTTGGCATAAAATACAAGATAAAAGATGTCTTCCTATGGGTGGAGCATATCTTGGTCCATCTTTTTCAAACATTTTTATAAAAAAACTTTTAGTAGAAAAAGATGTAGAAAATAACTTAATAAAACAAAATTGTGAAATATATATGATTGGAGATAAAAAAATACCAGATGAACAAACTTTTCTGTCTTTAATAGCAAGCAAAATTGCAGAAGGTTTGGTTATAGGTTGGTTTCAAGGAAAAATGGAATGGGGTCCAAGAGCATTAGGTAATAGATCTATCTTGTGCGATCCAAGAAGAACTGATATGAAGGATATATTAAATTTAAAAATAAAAAGAAGAGAATCCTTTAGACCATTTGCTCCCTCAATATTAAAAGAACGGGTCAATGAGTGGTTTGAAGAGGAAAGTGAAGTTCCTTATATGATGCAAGTATATAAAATCAAAGCAAAGAAAAGATCCTTGATTCCAGCTGTTACGCATGTTGACGGTACTGGAAGACTACAAACTGTTGATATAAAGATGAATAAAAAATACTATAAATTGATTAAAGCTTTTTATGATCAAACAAAAATCCCAATATTATTAAACACTTCTTTCAATGAAAATGAGCCAATTGTACATAATCCATCAGAAGCAATAAACTGTTTTTTAAGGACAAAAATGGATATATTGGCAATGGAGGATTTCCTTATTATCAGAAAATGATACTTTCGCTTTAGTAAAATTTGAGTTTAACATTATGTCCATATTTTATTAATCAATGATTCAAAATATAAAGGACAAAAAAATAGTTATAGTAATTGAATATTTCCCTCCTGACTTTGCAGCGACTGGGCAATTAATCGATGAATTAACTCTAAATTTATCAAGCAAAGGATATGGTATTAACATAATTACGTCTAAGAATAACACCGAAAATCCAAATCAAAATAAAACAAAAGAAAATAGGAAAATATTCAGAATAGGATTCAAACGCCTTAATAAAAATATTAAATTTAGCAAGCATATTAATAGTTTATTGTTTTGCATATCATTTACACTTAAGTTAATATTTTCAAAAAAAAATCCTGATATTATTTGTTTTACTACAGCACCTCCATTCCAATTAATATTTTCAAACATAATTAATTATTTCAAAAAAATTCCATTTATAATTATTATCTATGACATTTATCCTGATTTAATTAGCAAATTAGGCTATGCGAATAAAAATAATTTATTTATGAAATTTTGGGAAAGATTAAATATATTAAGCTATGAAAATGCCAAAGAAATAATTGTACTAAGCGATAACATGAAGAACATTATCAATGCAAAAACTAAGGGTTTGGATAAAAAAATTACTGTTTTATCTAGTTGGGTTAATAATAAAGAAATTTATCCCATTGAAAAAGATAAAAATAAGTTTATAAAGTCAAATAATTTAACAAATAAATTTATTGTAATTTATTCAGGAAATCAGGGTAGATGTCATGATTTAGAAACTATACTTAAAGTAGCGAAGTTGTTAAAGCAAGAAGATGAAATTATCTTTTTATTTATAGGTAATGGAGCTCAACATAAATTTTTAAAAGAATTAAAGTTAAAATGGTCTCTAAAAAATTGTATTTTTTTACCATATCAAGAGAAAGAAAATTTAATTTTTTCCCTTTCTTCGGCTGATATCGCAATAGTATCTTTAAAAAAAGAAGCTACAAATTTAGTTGCGCCTTCAAAATTATATGGTCATCTTGGATGTGGGACACCAGTATGTGCTATTAGTTCAAATAAATCATATTTAAAAAAACTTATTGAAGAATTTGAGCTAGGAAAATGGTTTGCTAATAATAATTATAAAGATATTGCTAACTGGATAATTTTTTTAAAAGAAAATCCCAAAACCGCAAAAGAAATTGGCCTTAATTGTCAAAACTATTTAAAAAAATATGCTTCGTTAGATGTAATTAGTAGAAAATATGAGGAGATTCTTAAAAAGGTTTAGATTAATATCCTGAAAAGTTTTTAGATTTACTTTATTTAATATTGCAGAAGTCTAATAAAGTCTGATGCTATTATTATTGTTGATCTAATTTTATAAGCTTAATTTTGAATAAATATATAGAAAAATGTTTAAGAATATGTTCAGAAATTGAGGATTGCAAAGAAACTATTAAATTTGAAAACCAAATTCTGACAGGTTATTCTGGCAAAAAATTATGTACTGCTTTACAACTTTTTACAAAGGAATTAGTTAATAAAAATAATATTTATTTAGAGATAGGAGTTTTTCATGGATTAACCTTGTTAAGTAATGCTTCTTATAATAAGGAGAGCACTTGTGTAGGAATAGATAATTTTTCTTTATTTAATAAAGATGGAAATAATAAGAAAATAGTTGAGGACCGAATAAATAAATTAAATATTAAAAATGTGAAATTGTTAGATATGGATTTTGAAGACGCTTTAGATAATCTAGAGAATTTACTTGAAGGTAAAAAAGTAGGAGTTTTCTTCATTGATGGTGCCCATGATTATAGAAGTCAGCTAATATCACTTTTGAAAATTAAAAAATTTCTCTCTGATGAGTGTGTGATCTTAATTGATGATGCGAATTATGCGCATGTTCGACAAGCTACTAAAGATTTTCTTGCGTCAGATTCTGAATTTAAAATGATATGCCAAGCTTATACCAAAGCACATCCTGCCAATCTAAATAATGATGAAAAAAAAATAGCTTTAGATGGATGGTGGAATGGAGTCAACATACTAGTTAAAGATAAAAATAATTTTTTACAAGATATGACTTTAAAAGTAAAACGAGAAAATAGAGATCAACATTTTTATAATCATGACATTATGAGGACTAGATACACTGAAGTTTTAATTAGTGTTTTTAATTTAATAATAAAGTACAATGACACAAAAGATAAAGATTACTTAGAAAAAATAGATAACATATTACTAGATCACAAATCTAAAACTAAATCGAGATTCGAAGGTCATAATACTTATAGTGAGAAATTAAAACAATTTGAATTGAACAAATTATAGTAAAATTAACAACCGCAAGATTAATTTACTACTTTTTTATATAGGCTTTACGATAATATTTATAAATAATCAAACATGGTTTAACTATAATTTTAATTAAGTAAACCAAGGATATTGAGTTTATAAATAAACTATAAATTCTTTTATTTGGTCAAGTGAAGTTATACTTCCGCCATAATTTATATTTTTTGCTTTTTCATATCCAAGAGTGTAAAAAAGAAAATAACAACCTGCATTTTTAGCTGAATTCATATCAGAGATCATATCTCCTATAAATAATGTCTCATCTAATTTTTGAGATAATAAATTTGTCGCATAAAATATAGGATCAGGATATGGTTTACCTCTTTTTGTTAATTCAGGAGTGACAATTAATGAAATTTTTAAATTAAACATTTCAACCAAT
>MDTA01127773.1_pt1 | contig 19558 bp, 14 predicted proteins | sample 811151 | NCBI WGS metagenome assembly MDTA01 (sample SAMN05326648, study PRJNA326480) | marine metagenome | isolation source: seawater | place: Indian Ocean: South | collected 2010 | reverse complement strand
TTTTTCTCCTGGGCGCACCCCTATGATATTAATTGTGGCGGTGGGAGCAACTGCTTTAGCAACGTCCATAATTCTGTAACTAGGAATTTTTGGTACAAAAATTTCTCCACCCCACATTTTATCAAAACTTTTTAGAACAAAATTAACTCCTTGAGACAAAGTAATATTAAATCTTGTCATTTTTATATCGGTAATTGGTAAAAACCCGGAAGACTTCAATTTCAAGAAGGTAGGGACTACAGAACCTCTGCTTCCAAAAACATTTCCATATCTAACCACAGAAAATTTTATATCATTTTTGCCAGTGTAGTTATTAGCTGAAATAAAAAGCTTATCAGAAGTTAATTTTGTAGCTCCATAAAGACTTGTTGGGGCAGCTGCTTTATCAGTGCTCAAAGCAATAACTTTCTTTACATTTTCATTTATTGAAGCCTCGATAACATTTTGACTACCAATAATATTGGTTTTAACAGCTTCAAAAGGATTGTATTCACATAAAGGGACATGCTTTAAAGCAGCGGCGTGGAAGACATAATCAATTCCTTTCAGAGCCATTCTTAGGCGACCTAGGTCTCTGATATCTCCAAGAAAATATCTAAGTCTTTTATTGTGATCTGCAAAAAATTTTTCGTTTTGCATTTCAAACTGTTTTAATTCATCTCGGGAAAAAATTACCAATCTATTTGGTCGGTATTTGTTTAGCAGCCTATGCGCTAAGTTTTTACCAAAACTACCCGTTCCACCGGTTATTAATATATCTTTTTTATTAAACATATCTACCTACAAAATTATAACTAGTTTTCTTTTCATCCATAAAATTTACATAATAAAAAACTACTAAATTTCGCGGGAATGCCTGGGAATCGAACCCAGCTCTGCAACAAAAATACAGACAACGGCTTTGAAGGCCGTGGAGAGCACCAGCAACTCAATCATTCCCAAATATTTAACCATTAACTGGGCGATATAGTACTCTATAATCTACGCCTAATTTCCTTTTAACACTCTGCCCAACTTTTTCAGCAGCATTTTTTGATTGATATCTAACAATCCTCACGGCATTCAAGGTTCGATCATTTGTTTCTACTTTTATAATTTCGACTTCATGACCAATTTGATTAGCCTGTAATTTTAATCTATTAGCATTCTTGATACTATTAAATGCACCAATTTGAATTACATATGGAGCTGATTTAGAATTATGTTTTCTCTTTTCTGGTTGAAAATTATCAACTGTAGAAGGCTTAATCCCATATTTTTGAACATCTAAATAGGGAAACATACCTTGATAAATACTAAGATAATACTTAGCCGAGTCGCTCTGCCCAACGGCTTGGAATGAACTAATTAATATATCAATAACTCTTTGCATGTCATAGAACCGAGGATTCCTTCTAGGGAATTGTGCTAACTGTTTGGAAGCTTGAGAATATAGGCCTCGGGCATAAAAATATTCTCCTAATTTAACAATTGCATCATCTGAATAACTTGATTTAGGAAATTTTTTAATAATTAGATTATATAATTCTAATGATTTCATACCATCTTTCGTTAAAAGAGCTTGAAGATAAAGGACTCCGGCATTATTTGGATATTTTGAAATTAATTCTGGTAACTTTTCTTTCACAGACTTGATTTGCCCTTCATCAATTAAGGAAATATACATATCAATATTTTGACCAAACATAAAAATTGGCAACATAAAGTAAAAACCTTTAATCATCGTTTTGTTTTGCTATTTTTTTGTTAATTATGGCATCAATTTGGTGTCCTAATTCAATTGGAGTTGCACTAGGTATAGAAAGCTTTAGTTTCATTAAATCAATTCTTATATCATTAACATTTTCACTAATGGAATTATCAATGAGATTTAGAGCAGTATTTGTTTCCCCTTTTTCATCAAGAACATTTGCAAGCTTTATTACTGCTTCAAAATTAGATTTATCTAATGAAATTAATTTTTGATAAAATTTCTCAACTTCACTATACCTCCCAAGATCAAACAAAGCAGACTCTATTTTATGATAAACGTCAATTCCTGACTTTTCATCCTTTGTAGCATAAGCTTTCCAATTTTCCAAAGCTTTTACTAAATCCCTATTTTTTTCATATAAGTTCCCAAGATATTTGTAGGGTTTGCTATTATTGGGTGATTTCTTGACTGCTTTTTTAAAAAATGATTTCGCTTCTTCATTTTGTCCATTTCTCATGCATTCAAGGCCTTTATATATATCAAAACGTGATAAATCATTTAAAATTTTTTTTCCACTAATTTTTTGTAAATGCCTACTCCACATAGCCGCATCTTCCCAATCTTGGTTTTCCTCAGAAATTTTTATTAAAAATCTTAATGCCCAAAGATTACGTTTTTCAATTGAAAGAATTTTTTTTGCTTGCTCAATAGCATTTTTAGTATATCCTATTTTTATATAATCTTTAGCTAATGCTTTATGAATTTCAACCTTTTGTTCTGGAGCAAGGTTTGGTCTAACCGTGAGTGATTGATGAATCTTTATAGCTTGGTCTGTATTTTCACTCCTTAATATGTTGCCTAGCTGTAAATATGCTCTTATATGATTTGTATCTTTTTTAACGATAACTTGGAGGAGTGAAATGGATTTATTTTTTTCTCCGCTTAGGAGAGCGCTTAATGCTTCAGAAAATAAAATTTCAACTTCCGGAGTCTCTCTAGATTTAAATATAGATAAGAATTTGAAAATGGTAACTCCTTATAAAATTGATTATAATTTTATTAAACTCAAACTTCATTATCTTGATATACTGTTTCATTTACGGCGACATTACGTAGATCATTTAATTCATCAGTTAAGTTTTTTATTTTATTTTGGAGGTTTCTATTTTGGGATTTGGATGATAAGACAGAAAATACAGCAATTGTATAACCAAATAAAACTCCTAAAGATAAAGAACCAAATATTACCATTGAGATTGAAACTTCATTGAACTTTTTGAAAAGTAGATCGATATCCACTTTTGCATTATTCATACTTAAGAAATAAATTAAAAATAAAGTTATTACTATCAAAAAAAAGGTCTTAACTAGTCTCATTACGCTGGCTTCACCTCATTGATTAGTTTACCTTTTAATGATATCCCTTTCGAATCAGTAATTAAAATTCTAACCATATCATTAACTTTAGCAAACTCTTTCTTGAAAATAACCCATTTATTTGAATCAGTTCTGCCTGCCCAAAATTCGGAGGACATTTTTGATTCTTTTTCAACTAAAATATCTTGTATTGAACCAATGAGATGTTGATTCCTTTGAATAGAATGCTTTTGTTGTAAACTAATAACTCTTTCTAAACGTTCTTGTTTAATTTTTTCTGATAGCTGATCTTCGAATTCTGATGCCTTGGTTCCAATTCTCGGCGAATATTTAAAATTAAATGCACTGTCAAATCTAACTTTTTTCATTACCTCAATTGTTTCTAGAAAGTCTTCCTCAGTTTCTCCTGGAAAGCCAACGATTATATCAGTTGATATACCAACATTAGGAAGCATGCGTCTAATTTTTTTTACTAGATTTAAAAAATCTTTTTTTGAGTAAGACCTATGCATTCTTTTAAGAATTCTATCACTACCAGCCTGTAGTGGAAGATGAATATAATTGCAGATATTATTGTAATGATTCATAATTTTCAATAATTCATCTGTTATGTCTTCTGGATGGGGGGATGTGTATCTTATTCTGTCAACTCCTGGTATTTTGGCAATAATTTCAAGCAAATCATGAAACTTATTTTCTTTATATTTAAAAGAATTAACATTTTGCCCCAAAAGAGTTATTTCTCTGTACCCATTATTTACTGCATTCTGAGCTTCTTTTTTAATGTCATCAACGCTTCTACTTCGTTCTCTTCCTCTTGTGAAAGGTACTATACAGAAAGTGCAAAATTTATCACAACCTCTCATTATTGAAATCCATGCATTTATTCCATCTTTCCTCTTTGGGAAAAGACCCTCATATACTTCATATCTAGAAAGTCTAGTGTCAACAATACTTTGCTTGTTGATTGCGGATCTTTTTAGAATTTTTGGAAGTTTTCTATAAGAGTCTGGACCAAGTATAATATCGACGTATGGTTTATTCTCAAGAATTTCTTGTTTTAAGTTTTGAGCCATACAGCCTAAAACTCCAATGATAATCTCTGGATTATTTTTTTTTATTTTATACCAACGACCAAGTTGAGAATGAACCTTCTCTTCTGCACGCTCTCTAATGGAACAAGTATTTATAAAAATCAAATCAGAATTATTGGGATTATCAGACCTTACTAACCCCTCCTCGTAAAGCATTGAAACTATTAATTCTGAGTCTGCCACGTTCATTTGGCATCCAATAGTTTCTATATAGAATTTTTTTCTTTTGTGTGGTATCTCTTGTGTGATGCTATCTCTAGGTTTTATAAATGTTTCCATTTAATATATCGCCTTCCAAAAATAAATGATAACAATATTAACAATGTTATGTTCTTCAATTAATTTTAATTTTTTCAAAGTTTCTTTTCTATAAAATGCTGTTTGTTAATTTGTTATCCATTGTAGTTATTATCGTAAAATACCCCCAAGTTATCAATTGTATCTACTTTTTGAGAGTTATCCTATAGACTTAATTACCTAAAAATTATGCATTGTATCTTATACTATTTCCGACATCAAAATATAAGGTAAAAAAATGAAAATCAACAATGAACCATTGAAAAGGAAAATGGGTTATAGTATTGTTGGATATAATTTATTCGCTACAAGAACTTCCAACCCTAGACTATGAACAAAAATCATTATATAAATTTCTCTTTAACACTTTCATAGGAATATCATATGAAAAAGTATTGATAGTATTATTAGTAATCTTGAGACTGCTTATTTAATTCTTTATTTATATGTTTACTGTTGGAGATAACTTATATGGTGAATTAATATAGTTCAATTTTCGTATCTAAACTCTAATTATGTGTAATAAAAATAGATTCAAATTAGTACGAATCATAAGGATGAAAAGGCTCACACTATAATTTTGATTACATAGATGTCTGATGGATAATTTTAGGAGGAATTCAGAATCAAACTTGGTAATAAGTTCAAATCCGATTTATAGTTCATTACTAAAAATAAATTATCTTTTCCTTTTCTTTTAGATAAAGGACTTCGACTTTTAACAATCCTTTCTTTACTAGTTAATATAATTTATCAATCAAAAACACCATAATAGTTCGATTTTCTTCACTGATGTTAAAATATTATCAAAAATAATGAAACTTCTAATCGTCATAATATTTTATAAAAAGCTTTCACATAAATTAAATTTTTTCACATAGCATATTTCTACTCTCTTTGTTTAAGATTTGTATGATATGCCTTTTCTTCCACTCACAAATTCAAAATAGTCCACACATAATAATAAAAATAATTTTTAAAATAAATATATCAAACAATATAATTTCACATGAGTCAAAAAAATAGAAAACCTTAATTAAATAAACTTAAGAAATTAAAAATATTTCTAATTGATAAAAATTAATATAGTTTGGTTAGGCTAAGCGTTATTCTTGTGAGTGAAAGAAAAAATCGAGCGGATTTTTAGATTCACCATAATGGTGGATTTCATAGTGAAGATGAGGAGCAGTAGATCTCCCTGTATTGCCAGTAAGGCCAATTATTTCTCCCCTACTTACTTTTTGACCATGTTTTACTTTTATTTTTGATAGGTGAGCAAAGAGAGTTGTATAACCATTTTCGTGATTTAGCTTAATATGGTTTCCGAATCCTCCCGCATAATAAGCTCGTTTAACAATACCATCCGCTGGAGCGTAGATAGGAGTTCCCGTTTTTACAGTTATATCTTGGCCCTGGTGAAAACGCGTTACATTATCAATAGGATCTTTTCTGTATCCGAAAGAGGAGTTTAAGTATCCACCTTTCACAGGACGTATTGAAGGTATTTTAGAGATTCTATTTAAATCTTTTTTTACTTTATCATAAATCGATTCATAACTTTTTAGACCTAGATTTACATTTCTAGATATTTTTTCTATATCTAATTGAAGAGCTAAGAGTTCTTTGTTTATAACAGGGGCTATGTTGTCTGCCAATATATTTGAATTTATATCATTCCCTCCTGTGCCTAACTTTCTAATATCCAAATCAATTTCAGGCATACCTGCATAACTTCTAAGAGCGTTATCCTTTTCTTCAATTTCTAAAATTTTATCATCAATTTTTTTTAGTCTTTCCTTTAAAAACTTTAATCGATCGGACATTAATTCGTAGTTTTTTTTGAATTGCTTTATTCTTTTTTCATATAAAAGATCATTTAATATCTCAGCAGATATGAAGACGATTGATAAAAAAATACAAATTAAAATCGAACCTAAAAATAATGCTTGTTTACTATTTACCTTTATTTGCTGAATTTCATCATCCGATTCTTTTTGTAGAATAAAATTTTTCATTTTCATAGTTTAGATAATTTATTTCATTTGAAATAAGTGAAAATTATAATAATAAGATTAAAATTAAATATCTTTCAGTTTGCTATCGTGAATTTTAGAGGGCTCTTCATTTAAAGACTTTTTCACATCAACTCCAGTTGATTTACGATCCTCTATATCAATGCTTTCAAACCTATCTTTTATATCAATTATATGTTTCTCTTTTGTTTTTACTTTGACTTTTACCTCTTCTATTTTATTTACCAAATCAAAAAATTCTTTATTTCCAGAAAAGGAAGCCATATGCTCGTTTTTTGTATGTTTATAGGCTAATCTACCCAAATTTTCGTATACTTGATTCATTTCTCTATGAAGTTGGTGAATCTCAAACTTTAGTTTTGAAATAAGAGTCATTTCTTCTGTTTTAGCAACAGCAATCTTGCTCATTTCTTCGGCTTTTTCAACAGCAGTTAGGCTCCAGTCTTTCATGTTATCCTTAAGGTCATCCCAAAGTTTTGACACTATTTATATTCCTTTTATAAAAGTTAGTATTAATTTTACTAAGATGAAGCATTATAAAACGGTAGTTTTTTTATGCTTATTTTAACCCAAAACTGTATAATAAAATTTTCAAAAAAACAACTAATTATTTTTCAGCTAAAATAAATTAATTAATAAAAGGGCTCATCAATGTTTTATATTTAATCAAGAAAATAGACTTGAAAGAGGAGGTGAATATTTTGTTAAGTTTATTCCATTTATTGCTTTTTTATACTCCTCCATTGAAGGGGTTCTACCAAGTATTGAAGAAAGAACTACTACCGGGGTCGAAGCCAACAATGATTCTCCTTTTTTATTTTTAGAATCTGCAACTACACGACCTTTAAAAAGACGAGTGGAAGTTGCCATAACAGTATCTCCATCTTCAGCTTTTTCTTGATTACCCATACATAAGTTACATCCCGGCCTTTCAAGATACATCATATTCTCATATTCCCTCCTGGCAATGGTTTTAGGATTTGAATCGTTAAATTCAAAACCGGAATATTGTTGTAAAACCTTCCAATCTCCCTCCTTTTTTAATTCATCGATAATATTGTAAGTAGGTGCGGTGACAACTAAAGGAGCCATAAACTCAATCTTTTGGTAAATTTTTTCTAGGTTTTTAAGCATTTTTGCAAGGACTTTCAGATCGCCCTTATGAACCATACAGGAGCCAATAAATCCAAGGTCTACCTTTTTTTTCCCTTCATAGTAGGATAATGGTCTTATTGTATCATGAGTATATCGCTTTGAAACATCAATATTGTTTACATCAGGGTCAGCTATCATTGGTTGTGAGATAATACTTAGATCAACTTCAAATTCAGCATAATATTTTGCATCTAAGTCAGGTAATAATGGCTTACTTTTCCCATTTTCAATTTCTAAAATTCTATTACTAGCTGTCGTGATAAGATTTTTAAGAACATTAGATTTGTTGTCCATTCCTTTTTCAATCATTGCTTTTATTCTTTTTCTTGCAATTTTTAAAGAATCTACCAAAGTCTTGCTATCGGAAATGCAAACAGATGCTTTTGCCTTCATTTCTGCTGTCCAATCCGTAAAGGTAAATGCCTCATCTGCAATGAGAGTTCCTAAGTGAACCTCAATTATTCTTCCTTGAAAAATATTCTCTCCATTAAATTTATTTAACATCTGTGCCTGAGTAGCATGGACAACATCTCTAAAATCCATGTATGGAACCATTTTTCCTTTAAAAGTCACCTTTACAGATTCTGGAATAGGCATTGAAATTTCTCCCGTGGCAAGTGCAAGAGCAACTGTGCCTGAATCAGCTCCAAAAGCAACACCTTTTGACATTCTAGTATGAGAATCGCCTCCAATTATAATGGCTTTATCATCAACGGTAAGATCATTTAATACTTTGTGGATTACATCAGTTAAAGCGTGATATTTTTTATCTGGATCTCGGCCTGTTATGAGACCGAAACTTTTCATAAATTTCATTAATTTAGGAATATTTTCTTTCGATTTTCTATCCCAAACAGAGGCAGTGTGACAACCAGATTGGTAAGCTACGTCAATTTGGGGCGAAATCCTTTTAGCAGCCATAGATTCTAATTCCTGGGAAGTCATTAAACCGGTGGTGTCTTGAGACCCCACAATGTTTACCTTTACTCGCACATCAGAACCTGCGTGCAAAACTTTACCGTATTCTCCTCCAATGATATTTCTATTGAAGATTTTCTCTACAGCTGTTAAGCCCGTATCATTATAAGTTACTTTTTTTGGCGAGGCATAAATTTTCGGTGGATCGATACCCAAGACTTTTGCCGCAAAAGTTTGTAATTTTTTACCAAATACAACAGCATAAGATCCTCCTGCCCTCATAAATTCTATTTTTTGGGGAGTAAACGCTTCGGATACATCACAAAGTTCCATTTCGCCACAAAAAAGTTTTTTTGACTTAGTGTTTATTGTAAGTATAGTTCCAGTCTTTACGCTATAGATTTCTTCTAGAATGGGTTCGCCATTTTGGTCTAAAATAAAGTTTCCATTAGAATCTTTTTTCCTGCGCCAGTTCTTTAGATCAATACCTATACCACCTGTTACATCTAAAGTTGTTAAAAATATAGGAGAAATTCCGTTTGTCCCTGCCACGATTGGTGCAATATTTACAAAAGGTATGTAAGGACTAGCCTCTTTGCCAATCCATAAAGCAACATTATTTACACCTGACATACGAGAAGAGCCAACTCCCATTGTACCTTTGTCAGCTACCATCATTATGGCTTTATCTGGGTGCTCTTTTTTTAGGGAGAGAAGCTTATTTTGTTGATCAACATCATGTTCGAATATAGATTTGCCATGAAGTTCTCTATCTGATCTAGAATGGGCGTCACCTCCTGGAGATAAAAAATCTGTTGAGATGTCTCCAACTCCAGCCACAAATGTTACAATTTCTAATTTTTCACTAATTTTTGGAGAGCTGGTGAAAAATTCAGCCTTTGCATAGCTTTTAAGAAGATCTTTAGCAAATTTATTACCGTCAACGAACGATTTTTCAAGACGTTTCATATCATTCTCATAAAGGAAAACTTGAGATTTTAGAACATTTGTAGCATTCTTCGCAATTTCTTCAGTTTTTGATAAAGCTAAGTCAATGAGGACCTCAACTGAAGCACCACCTTTCATTTGGGATAGAAGGTGAAATGCAAAAGAAGGTGAAATTTCTTTTAATGAAAACTTGCCTAAAATTATATCTTTTAAAAATTTAGCCTTAATATTAGCTGCGCTAGTTGTTCCAGGAGTCACATTGTAAATAAATAATCTAAGACTCATATTCCTTTCAGAATGATTTTTATCCTTTATTTGTTGAATGATTTCAAGTAGGAGATTGGCTTCGGAAATCGGCTTTGGGTTTAAGCCCAATGACTTACGGTCTCGAATTTCTTCTAAGTAATCAAAGTACTTACTCATATAGTGTTTTTCTGAAATTTATTTGTTTTAAAATAGGTTTGTTATTGTGGATAATAAAGTTGTTTAATCATTTTAAATTCTCATGAGATATTTATTTGCTTTTTTTTCTAATATCACACTTGTAAAATTAAAAAACTGATTATTATTTTCAAATACACTTAAACAAAAAATGATTTATACACAAAACTAATATAAAATTGTTATAGTTCATTAACCATAATACTCCATTATGAAAATTATTTCCCAAAAATCTCATGTCAATGTCAAGTACAGGTATAAGTATTTGGTTAATTTTAATGCTCTTTTTGTTTTACTTAATTTATTAATTTTCGTTTTATATTTATATGCATAGTTTAACTTTAATTTTTATTTAGTTTAAGTGGATGAGCCTTTAAATTGAACTTTAAATTGGAGTTGCTTCAACTGGTCTCTCAACAAAAAAATAATGTGGTAAAAAAAATTAATCCTAGGATAGAATACTAAAAAGACTATTTATCTTGAATGAAACCATATATTAGTATCGTAATCTTTCTATTTCTATTTTTAAATGTATTGTTTTCCTCAGTAAAAAAAACTGTAATTGAGCAAAACCAAGCTAAATTAATAATCGATATTTACATAGAAGCTTTATCAGAAGCAGATCTAAACCCGAACTCAATATTGGTCGGCCTACCTAATTTAAAATCGCCAATTACTAACGTTCAGTATTACGAAAAGACTGAGATTCCATTTAAATCTAAACACAAACTTCAGGAGAAATTTAGTTGGACAAACATTCAAAAATTAAAAAATTTAAATACTGGTGTTTTAACAGTTTCTCCGCTTTCAATAGATAATCATTACTTTAAAAAAACTAGAATAACAATAGAATTTAAAGAATCGTCCAAGAATTATAGGAATCCAAACATATCAGAAATCACCTTTTTAAGTAACAGAATAATTAATTGGAAAACAGCTAAAAAATGGTTTAGAAAAGAAAGTCGGAAAAGTAATAAGACCATGAGTTATCCTTTAGGGACATGGTACCAATTCTTTACGGATAAAGATGATGTTTATTCTCTGCCCTATGAAACGCTCTCTTCTACAATCGAGAATATATCAAGCATAGACCCTAGAACAGTTTCAATTTTCATTGGTAGTAGTTTAGGCAGATCTATTACCAGAAACTTTAATCAGACTGTTTCAGATAATTTTGTCGAAATTCCAATTTTTATTTTAGGTGAAGAAGACGGATCTTTCGATGTTAATGATAAAATTATTTTCTATTGTAGAGGACCCTCTGGTTTCGACCACAATCAAGGGAATGTAGAATGGAATCAAAACTTATATTTTAATGAAAACTCATGTATGCTTTTCATTCCTTCAGATAGTGAAGCTAGGGGTAAAAGAATTACTACATCACCACAACCTGAATCTGGAGTTTTAATTGATTACGGTATAGTATCAAATCATATTGAATTTGATTTAATTAATTTATCTTCATCTGGACTGGAATGGTTAGATAGCCCTATCGAAGTAGGGACAGCAAAACCAATTATAACGCAAATGGATAATTACAAAACAGGGAGTACTTTTAATTTGTTAGCTAGGTTCAAAGGGCATACTGTAAATAATAATTATGCAACTGATCACCGGATTAAAATATTATATAATAGTCTAAATGGCACTCAAATTGGACAAACTAGGAATTGGTCTGGTAATATATTTACTACTGTTATGGAGAATAATCTAACTTTGGATTTGGAAAATGGAGTAAATATATTTTACTTATTAAATTCCTCACCTGACCAAAATTCAATACCTCACCTCGATTATTTTCGGATCGATTACGCCAAAAAATTAAACTTTAATGAGAATTATTCCTTCTTCTCACCAGTTGAGAGTCAGAATGTAAGATTTGATTTTGAAAGAAAAAATCCAAATGGTATTTTCTTTTGGGATATCAGTGACCCAACAAATATATTTAATCTCTACATAGATAACGCAGGATTTTGTAATACGCAAATATCCCATGACAGAGCTAATCAATTTATTGTTTTTAATACTAACGAAATTTCTGAAATATCTACAATTTATTTAAGGAATAATCAATACTTTGATCAACTAAGAAACTCTTCCATTCAAGCTAATTATATAATTATTGGACCAGAAGAATTTAGAGATGCTTCACTTGACTTGCTAGAAATACGAAGACCGGCAGTTTATGCAAGTTTAGAGACAATATATGATGAATTTTCTGCTGGGAACTCTGACCCTATGGCTATGCGAAATTTTATACAATGGAGTCAAGAAAATTGGGCAGACCCTGCTCCGAACATTGTTTTACTTTTAGGAGATGGAGGCTATGACTATAGAAATATTAATGGTTATTCATCAATAATAGTACCAACTATTCAAGTCCAATCCTCCAGATCCTATGCTACAGATGATCTCCTTGCAACTATTTATGGCAACATACCAGAAGTGGCATTGGGACGTTATCCTGCAAAAAATATCCAGGATGTTTCTAGATTTGTTGAAAAAATTAAGGCCATTGAAAATAATCCTACGTTTGGACCTTGGCGGCAAAGGGTTACATTAATTGCGGATGATGCAGCAAGGCCAGAACCAAACCATGGCTCGATAGCAACTGGGCAATCTCATACAATAAATTCTGAACAAATAGCAAATTTAATTCCTTTAAGTGTAAATTTAGAGAAGTTATACATGATGGAATACCCAGAAGTAAGTGACGCCTCTGCATATGGTGTTATTAAACCAGAAGCATCTGAAGCGCTATTTAATAGTTTAGAAAATGGAACAGCTATCATCTCATATATAGGACATGGTTCGCCATTTCAATTAGCTCAAGAAAAACTTCTAGATCTAAATAGAGGAGACATTAATCAAATCAACACCGGCACAAAACTACCATTATGGATAGTTGGAACTTGCTCTTTTGGTTGGTTCGATGACCCTTTAAATGATTCTTTTTCAGAAGAATTAATAAAAGCAGACATGAACTGCGCCTCTATGGTAATATCGACAACTCGGGCTATAACTGTAGTTGGTAACGAGCGTTATACAAAAGATTTATTTGAAAGTATCTTTAATAACGGAAAAATAAGTAATAAACCTGTTGGATTAATTTTACAATCAATTAAGGATGGGTCTTCCGAATCTCAATATTTTCATTTATTTGGCGATCCTGGCCTTAAAATACCAATGCCTAAGGATACCTTGATATCTCTTCAGGTTACTCCAGATACACTAAAAACTTTAGAAAAAGGTATCTACTTTGGAAACCAGATAAAATTGACTGGCTCGGGAGATGGGTATGTATCATTAATAGATGCAGATAGAGAAGTCGTACGAAGTTATGATATTTCATCTGAGACATATTCTATTAGTTATTCTATGCCAGGTGCAAGCCTTTTTAGAGGACAGTTTTCATTTTCAGGTACAGACTTTGAAGGAGAAATAAGAATACCTCTTGATATTTCTTATTCCGATAATTTTGCAAAATTGATAATCTATTTACATAATGACAGCCATGATGCAATCGGAGTTGTAGAATCAATAAAATTACAAGGAGGTGACAGTACCCAAGATACTAAAGGTCCAAATATAGTTTTTGAAACAATACACGGGGAGAGACTAGAGCAAAATGATCACCTAACAAAAAATGAAAATTTAGTTGTAAGGATTACAGACCCAATAGGAATTAATTTAACTAATGAAATTGGCCATGAAATACTTCTAACAAATTTGGACAACAATGAAAACTCTAATATGACAAATCAATTTTCTTATGACAAAAATAGCATCACATCAGGAACAATATTACTAAGCCCTTTTAATGAAAAAATAAATGTTAAAATTAAGGCTTGGGACAACGCAAATAATCCATCGGAAAAAGTTATTGCTCTTAATTATACCAAAAACAATGTTTTAAGGATCTATAACCTTTATAATTTTCCCAACCCATTTTCAGATTTTACTCAATTTACTTTTGAAACATCAAAAATGTCTGATATAAAAATAGACATATATTCTATTGGTGGTAAAAAAATATTTTCACTTCAAAAAAATAACGCCCCTAGAGGATTTAATATTATAAATTGGAATGGCAAAAACTTCTTTGGTGATGACCTTGCTAATGGAGTATATATTTACCATATTGAGTCAATATCTGAAAATGAAAAAATCTCGCGTCTAGGTCGGTTAGCAAAGTTTAGATAGCATTATTTATATGGAATTGAATATTTTAGCATCAAAGTCTCCAAGGCGTTCTTATTTATTAAATCAAATAGGATTTAAATTTTCTGTAATCCAAAGTAATTTTGTAGAATGTTTAAATACTAACTTACCGCCTAATGCTCTTGCAGAAACACTTGCCCTAGGTAAGGCTCTTAAAATAGCTAAAAACCATAGGAATAATATTATAATTGGTGCAGATACTATAGTTTGTCATTCTAACAATGCTTTTGGTAAACCTAATAATGAGCAAGAAAGACTAAGTATGTTAAAATATCTTTCAGGTAAATCACATGAAGTAATTACAGGGGTTGCATTAATTGCTCTGAATAAAGGAATTGAACATACTTTTAACCATAGAACTATTGTAAAAGTAAAGAATATCACAGAGGAAGAATTAAAAGTTTACTCAGAAAATTTTAAAGGATTAGATAAGGCAGGTGGTTATGGTATTCAAGATGGATTTTCTATTTTTATTGAAAAAATTGAAGGATGCTATTTTAATGTCATGGGCCTTCCCCTTTCTAGTTTTTATAGGCATTATAAAAATGTATTCAAATCATTTTATTAAAAAACATAAATATAGGCTATTAAAACTTTTTCAATTAGGCCTTGAAAATGTAATTTAATCATATTCATATAGTGGCAATGTCAGAATTTTATAAAGAACTAAAAGAACTTCGTAAATCACAAAAAATTTCTTTAGAAGAAATTAGCGAAAGAACTAAAATTAATGTTCAATACCTTCAAGATATCGAAAATGGAGCCTTTGAAGATATCGAAACTCCATATTTAAGGTTATTTTTAAGAGCATATGCGGAAGAAATAGGGAGCGACTCCCAGCGTGCGTTAGAGCAACTTGACTCATTTTCAGGAAACAAGAAGGCTCCTCTTACCCAAACCAATATTTTAAATGACAGTTCTAGTTTTGAAATGAAAAAGTCATTTCCAAAAGGATTTATTTCAAATAAAGAACTTAGAAAAGACTATATAATTGCAGGCGTATTTTCTATAATTTTTATTTTTTCAATTTTAATCTTTCAAAGAATTTTTGATCAAGAAAGTAATGCTGTTGGAAGCAATGATGGACCAATAATTACAAAAAATTTGACACCTCTTACATATGAAAACTTAATTAAAGACTTTATACCAGACCATTCAAGTCGAGAACTTCTAACTGTAAAACCACCTTATTTTATTAAATTAAAAACTGCCCAACAGATAGCGTATACTTTCAAAAATGATACGCTTCCTCCTATAAGCCATATTCTTAATCCCAATAAAGAGTTAGACTTAAATCCTTTTATAGAAAAATCGGAAATTATTTTCAATGCTACAAATGGGTTAACATTTTTCATTAATGCTACTGAGCTTAAACAAATTTCAGGAAATGAATTTCCAATAAGGATAGTTTTTGAACCAGCACCTCCCTCCATTTCAATTCAACGCTATAAACCTATTTTCTAAATAATTACCCACCTTTAACCACTCAACTTAGGCTGTGATGCCTAATTGGGAATATTTTTATACATATTGCAATAAATATTGACATTATCTTGCCTTATAATTAACATTGTGGGTAGTTGTGGGTAATTTTCCCAAAAAATCATGACATTAACAAATAATACATTTATAGGCGAGTATACCTATTCTTTAGATTCTAAAGGTCGAGTTAACATACCATCTAAGTTTAGGCAAACACTATCGACAGATAACCAAAATACCTTTGTAATTACTCGTGGGTTAGATTCTTGTATTTGGGTTTACCCTTTAGTGCAGTGGAAAGAAATTGAAGAAAATTTGCGGAAACTTTCTTCTTTATCGAGCATTCATAGAGCTTTCGTTCGCAATACTGCACGCTATGCCACCCCTTCCACATACGATAAACAGGGGCGTATAAATCTAACACCGTCCCTAATAAACTTTGCTTCCTTAAAAAAAGATATCCTGATCATAGGAATGGTAAATAAAATGGAAATTTGGGACCCCAAGGAATTAATTAAGGTTGATGCAAAGGTAGAAAAAATAAACCCAGAAGAATACAATGCACTATCAGATAAAATTACATTGTGAGGACACTCATCAAAGAAAAAATGAAAAACCCCCACGTGCCGGTTATGGTGCAGGAGGTAATGCAGGACTTAAAAATATCCGAAACAGGCACTTATATCGATTGTACAATCGGTTATGGAGGACATGCGCAATACATCCTAAAACAACTGTCTCCTAAAGGGAAATTGATAGGAATTGATAAAGATAAAGAAGCTATAAAGTTCTGTGAAAAAAATCTGTCCCAAAACAAGAATTTCCAACTCTTTCAAGGTTCTTATGATAAGATTAAAAATATTTTATATTACTCCAAAATTTACAAAGTCGATGGCATGCTTTTAGACCTTGGCTTATCATCTCCTCAACTTGACTCTCACGTTCGTGGTTTTTCTTACAATGTAAATTCTGAATTGGATATGCGTTATGACCTTTCGCAAAAATTTAAAGCATCAGATATTCTCAATACTTTTCGCCAAAAAGAAATTGCGGATATTATTTATCACTATGGAGAAGAAAGGCGCTCAAAGATAATTGCCGACAAGATTCACAAAATGCGGCCAATTAGAAGTGTTTTTGAGTTAGTTGAGGCAATTAGAACCTCTACCCCACCAAAAAACAGAAAGAAAACTTTAGCCAGAGTCTTCCAAGCATTTAGGATTCATGTTAACAACGAATTGAATATTTTAAAAAATTTTCTATCCTTTTTTCATAATTTTCTATCGGCTGGAGGTAGAATAGCATTTATCAGTTTTCATTCTCTTGAAGATAGATTAGTGAAACATGCATTAAGAGATTTAGCTTTAAAAAAAAAGATGAAAATCCTTAATAAGAAGCCAATAACTCCAACAAAAGAAGAAATGATTCTAAATAGTCGAAGTAGAAGTGCAAAGCTTAGAGTTGCGGAGAGATTACATTAGTGAAAAGAAAAAGAAAATCAAAAAAAGTACAAAATATATACCAGAGCATCATTTTTTTTGGATCGACAATTTCGGTCATATCCTGTTTAATTATGTATTTGTGGGTATATACTGAAATTGATGAAACATTATTATATACTGAAATTCAAACTGCTACTGTTAAAGAATTAGAAAATGAAATTTATGAGATAAAAAATTCAATTGAATCTCTTAATCGAGCAGATGCTATAGCAAAAAGAGCAAAAAGAGAATTGAACATGGTATTCACTGATCCTGAAACTCTAAGTATATTCCTCAATCAGAATATCCAAGACATATTTTGACTAGAACCTATAAAAAATATAAAGTTCGAATTAATATATTAATTGCCTCGACAATTTTATTCTGGTTAACCTTGTGTTTAAGGCTATTTCAAATTCAAGTTCTAAATGGTGCTGAATATAAATCAGCTGTAATCTCTCAGTCACAAACAAAAAAAATACAAATGCCTGAACGTGGTAATTTTTTTGATAGAGATGATCGTCCACTAAGCAGAAATATTTTTCATTATACTTTATCTGCTAATCCAAAGGAGGTGCTTAATAAGGCCCAGCTAGCAAAAAAATTAAGTAAAATAACAGGCAAGCCTTTAAAAAAGTATATTAACAAATTAAATTCTAATTCAAACTTTGAATTTTTGGAGCGTAACCTTCAACGAAAAGAAATTGGTAACTTATTATCAAGTAAACACCGAGGGTTGCGAATAGATAAAAGCTCAAGAAGATACTACCCGCATAACAATATTGCAGCTCAATTGATAGGATATACCAATGATGATAACCGAGGCATTTCTGGTCTAGAAAAATATTTTGATGATCATTTGAAAGGAGAAAAAGGCTGGATTTATAAGACAAAAGGGTTAAGTGGAAAAATTCAACATAAAAGTGGTATGCCATTTAAGAATCCCGTAAATGGTAATAACATACAACTAACGATAGATCTTGAATATCAATCAATCTTAGAGGAAGAGTTATTGAAACGACAATTAGAAACTGATGCTGTATCCGCTACAGGGATTATTTTAAACCCTCAAAATGGTGAAGTACTTGCATTAGGATCTACCCCAGGTTTTAACAATAATTATTTTAATGATTTTAATCCCAGCTATCATAGGATCAAAGCAATTACAGATCAATTTGAACCAGGGTCAACATATAAAGTTGTTTCAGCAATTTCTGCTTTAACAAATGATATTGTAAAACCTAATCAAGAGTTTAATTGCGAAAACGGTCAATACAAATACTACACTATTTCAATTAGAGACCATCAACCATATTCGATGTTATCAACATCCCAAATAATTCAACACTCAAGCAATATTGGAATTATTAAGATAATTGAAAAAGTTGGTCCTAAAACACTTTATTATATTAGTAGAGATTTTGGTTTTGGATCAAAAACCGGTATCAAATTAGATGGTGAGGTAAAAGGTACATTAAACCCTTTTGTCAATTGGAGTGCTGTTTCTTTAGGCCAGATAGCAATGGGTCATGAGGTAGGAGTAACGGCTATTCAACTCGCAATGGCTTATTGTGCCATTGCCAATGGAGGATACCTTCTACAACCAAAACTAATCAGACAAGTCATAGACAGTCAGAATTTGTCTTTACACATTGAAGAACCTGTGATAATAAGAAAAATTGCTAATGAGAGCACTATGCATGATATAAAAAAAATGCTCAGGAATGTGATTTTAAATGGTACAGGAATAAATGCTGAAATCTCAGGATGGAAGGTAGCTGGTAAAACTGGAACAGCACAGAAATGGCTTGATGGGAAATATTCAAACGACAAGTTTATTTCGAATTTTGTTGGATTTTTCCCAGTGGAAAACCCTCAATTATTATCTTTGATAATTCTTGATGAACCAAGACAACCTTATCATTGGGGTGGCCAAGGAGCTGCAGTGGCATTCAAACGAATTATGAAAAGAATAATTAGTATGGATGATTCGATTTCTCCACCTATTAAAGAAAAAAGTGATCAAGATTTTGAAATTATTAAAATTTCTGATAAAAATGGGATAATTACAGACTTAAATAAAAAGGAGAATTTTCTAGTAGCATTATCAGCGGAAACAAAGATTGCAGAAAAAGTTGAAGTGCCGGAGCTTAGAGGACTTAGTATGCGAAAAGCAATGATTGCATTAAATGATAAAGGTATTATTTCAGATATGTCTGGAAGTGGAAAGGTTATTTGGCAAAGCCCTAAACCAGGGACATTAGTCAAAATTGGAACTATATGCAAGGTTGGATTAAAATAATGAAGTACCTTAGTCAAATTTTAAAAAGTTTAAATCTAGATGAATCGGAAATTCCAAGGATAAAGATCCATGGCTTGTCGATTCACTCAAAGAATGTAAAGAAAGGTGATCTATTC
>MDTA01054995.1_pt1 | contig 19560 bp, 15 predicted proteins | sample 811151 | NCBI WGS metagenome assembly MDTA01 (sample SAMN05326648, study PRJNA326480) | marine metagenome | isolation source: seawater | place: Indian Ocean: South | collected 2010 | reverse complement strand
CAAATCTCAAATAATTCCATTATTAAATAAATATTCATATGAGCATAAAGTTTATTTAATATCAGTAGAAAAAAATTTAGATGCAGCAAAAAATTATAAAAAAAAATTTAAAAATAAAATTCAATTTAAATTTTTAAAGTATAAAAAAAATAAACTATTAAAGTTTTTGGATATATTAGCAAATCAATTTTTGATTTTAAAATTTATAATAATAAATAAAATTGATATTGTTCATGTTAGAAGTTATATGCCTATTTCATTATTAATTTTAACTAAGTTGTTTAAAAATATTAAAATTATATTCGATATTAGGGGATTTTGGTTTGACGAAAAATATGAGGCAGGTCTCATATCAAGAGAAGCATACAATTTTCTTAAATTTTTTGAAAAACCCCTTTTCAAAACTGCAGATATAATTGTAACATTATCTGCAGTATCAAAAAAAATAATAATTAATAAATTTAATATTAAAGCACACAATATTTATGTGATACCTACTTTTACAAATTTCACTAATTTTATAAATACGAATAAAATTACAAATAAAAAAAAGATTACATTTGGATATGTTGGTAATTTAAAGATGAACTATGAGTTTTACAAAGTAATTAAATTTTTAAATATTTACAATCAAATAAACAAAAATTGGAGTTTTTTAATAGCGAGTAATTATAACAAAAAAGATTTAAAATTATTAGGTAATAAATATTTGTTTGATGAAAAAAAAATTATTATTAAAAATATAAAATATGAAAAAATGCATAACTTTTATTCAAATGTAGATGCATGTATTTATTTTTTAGATAGCACGTTTTCTAAAAAGGCCTCTTGTCCAACAAAACTTGGAGAATTAATAGCAACAAATACACCTTTAATTACAAATCCAAACATTGGAGATATCAATCAAATTATTAAAATACTAAAATTAAAAAATTTACTTATAAATAAAATAAATTATTCTAATGTGAAAAAAATTAGTAAACATTTGTTTTTAATTAAAAATAAAAAAATAAAATACAAAGCTAGATTAAATTTAAGATATTTTTTTGACGAAAATAAAAATATAGAAAAGTATTTGAATATAATAAAAATATTTAATAAGTAACTTAAATTTTAAAATGAGTAATTTATTTTTTTCAATAATAATTCCCACATATAATAGAGCAACATTTATTACTAAAAGTATCAATTCATTTCTAAAACAAAAATATAAAAATTTTGAAATAATTGTTATTGATGATGGAAGTACGGATCAAACTAGAGAACTTTTAAAACAAATTAATGATGAGAGAATTAAATATTATTTTCAAAGAAATTTAGAGCGTGGAGCTGCTAGGAATTATGGATTTTCAAAAAGTAAAGGTGATTATATAAACTTTTTCGATAGTGACGATCTTGCTTATAATAATCATCTTTCGTCTGCTGTTGAAATATTAAAATCCAAAAAATTGGATATTTTTCATTTAGGTCATCATAAAATTTATAATGATAAAATCGTTAATGTTAATAATCCAGATGGTATACTTAATAATAAGATTTTATTTGGAAACATAATGCTTCCTATATCCACTTTCATATCAAGAGAGGTTGCTAGAAAATTTAATTTTTCTTCAGATAGAGAATTATCAGGTTCTGAGGATTATTTATATTGGTTAGAAATATCGAAAAAATATAAAATTTACTCCTTTAAAAATGTAACTTCTGCTTTAATTTTGCATTCTACGAGATCTATGCAAACTGCTACAGGTATTCAAACAGAAAAAAGAGTAAAGAAACTTTTTGAACATCTCGATAAGATTAGTAGTTTTTCAAAGGAAGAATTAAGAAAAATTAAAGGTAACTGCTGTCTTTTAATTGCAGTTCAATACTCTTTGGAAAAAAATATAAAAAAAACTATATCGTATATTGTAAATTCTATTAAAAATTACCCATTGTATATTTTTAGAAAAAGTTTTTTTGTAACTATTAAAAATTTAATTTTTTGACATGTGTGGAATAAGTGGAATAATCGACTTTAAAAAGGAATTCAAAAAAGATCAAATTAAAAATATTCTAAATAAATTTAATAAAACACTACATCATAGAGGTCCGGATAGTGAAGATATTTGGGTTGAAGACAATATAGGTTTAGCTCACACACGTTTATCAATAATTGATTTATCAAAAAACGGTTCTCAACCAATGATATCCGCTGATAAACAAACTATAATTAGTTTTAATGGCGAAATTTATAATTTTAAAGACCTAAAAAAAAATATTCCAAATGTTAAATTTAATTCAAACACAGATACAGAGGTAATTTTAGAATATTTTAACCTTTATGGAATTGATCAAACAATTGAAAAAATGAATGGCATGTATGCTTTTTCAATTTATGACAAAAAAAATAATGAATTAATTTTAGCAAGAGATAGGGTTGGAAAGAAACCTATTTATTATTATTATGACGAAAATTTCTTTATTTGGGGATCTGAAATAAATATTTTTAAAAGTAGCCCAATTTTACAGAAACTCAAAATTGACCGTAATGCGGTTTGGAACTATTTCAATGTTGGTTATATTCCAAGTCCTATTTCTATATTTGAAAAAATAAAAAAAATAAAACCTGGTGAGATACTAAGACTAAATTTAAATAAAAATTCAATAACTAAAAATAGAAAATATTTTGTAAATAAAACGAACTTTTTAATTAATAATAACTTTGAAGAAACTTTAAAAGATGCGGTAAAAATTAGAACTATTTCAGATGTCCCTTATGGAGTTTTTTTATCAAGTGGAATAGATAGCACTTTGGTTGCATCAATATTAAAAGATTTAAATAAAAATGTTGATAGTTTTTCAATCGGGATTAAGGATAATAATTTATTGGATGAGTCTTCTGCTTCTAAAAAAATTGCAAAATATTTAGGACTTAATCACCATGAATTAATATTAAATGAAGAGAGTTTGATAAATTATTTTCCAAAAATTAATAAAACTTATGGAGAGCCATTTTCAGATTCCTCACAAATTCCAACATTAATTTTATCTGAATTTGCTAAAAAAAAAATTACCGTCGCTCTTTCAGGAGACGGTGGGGACGAAATATTTTGTGGATATAATAGATATTTATATTTAAAAAACTTTGAAAAATTATTTAAATTCATATTTTTCTTAAATAAAAATGAAATTTCAAAAAAATTATTGGAAAATTTAATTCAATCTAAATTTTTTAAAAATAAAGAAATTAAAGTTATTGATAAATTAAGAAGCATAATCGATGCTAGATCCTTTGAGGATATTTATTCAAAACTTGTTAAAGTTCAAAGTAATAAAATAGATATTTTTAATCAAGATAATCAAGTTTTTAAGGAATTATACCTAAAAAATGAAAATATTTTTCAAGAAAACTATTTATTTCAATTGCAAAACAAGGATGTAGAAAATTACTTACCAGATGATATTTTGACTAAAGTTGACCGTGCAAGCATGCAAAGTAGCCTCGAAGTAAGATGTCCTCTTTTAGATTATAGATTATCATACGCTCTTTTTTTAAATGATGATTTAAAAATTAAGAACGGCAAAACTAAGATAATACTAAGAAATATTTTGAAAAAGTATATTGATATTGATTTAATCTCAAAAGAAAAAAAAGGTTTTGGAATACCCATAAAAAAATGGCTTAAAGAAGGACTATATGAAATTACAAATGATTTTATTAATTCAAAGACCCTTAAAGAAGATGATCATTTAAACCATAATAAAATAAAAAAAATTTGGAAATTGCATAATTCAGATAAAATTGACTCTTCAAATTTAATATGGTCAACGCTTATATATTTACAATGGAAAAATGAATGGTCCAAAAACTGAACTTACATGCTGAAATAACAGTTATTTTAATTAATTATAATCAATCTAAATATCTAAGAGATGCAATTAAAAGTGTTTTAAATCAGTCTTATAAAAATTATGAATTAATTATTATCGATAATGGTTCCATTGATAATTCAAAAAAAATTATAGAGACATTCTTAAATGATAAAATAATCAATTATTTAAACTATAATAAAAATGATGCCGTAACTAAAAGACTCAATCATGCAATATCTATAGCAAAAGGCAAGTATATAAATTTTTTAATGGCTGACGATATGATTGAAAAAAATAAACTTAATAGTCAATTAAATATATTTAAAAAACTAGACGATGATTATGGAGTTGTATACGGACCATCAATAATTATAAATGAGAATAATAAACAAAATTATTTAGCAGACGTTGTGAAAATTAACGGTAATGGTCTTTCTGAACAATTAAAAAAAAATCTGCTAAATGGACACATAAATTTTAATTCAGCTTTAATTAAAAAGAAATGTCTTATTGATTACCCAATGTTAGAAACTATCTTTATTGAAACAGAGTCAATTTTCTTGTGCTTTGCATTAAAATATAAATTTAAATATGATAGTAATCCAGTTTGTTATTTTAGAGAGCATAGTGAAAATATTGGAAAAAAAATTTTCGATAATCTTGATCGTCATATTAAACGAATAGAAGAACTCAGAAAATTTAATTTAATAGAAAAAAAGTGTAAAGATGAAGAAATTCAAAATTATAAGGGAAATATTATTTTGAATATTATTTGGTATAATTTACGAACTAATGGAATAAAAAAAAAGAACTGGAAATTAATTCGTGAGATAATAAAAAATCACAAATATTTACTTATAAAAATAAAATTTTTTTTATCTTTAATTTTAACTTTCACTCCAAATACTATAACTTTAATCTTAAATTATATTATTGATAGAATCAGACGAACCAAACATAATAATATTAGACTAGATTAGTTCTTTAGGTCTTTTAAAACTTTACTGTAAACAATATCCCATTTTTTAATAATTTTTTCATTACTATAACTATATTCAGCATACTTTCTGCCAATTTTCCCTATTTCTTCTCTTTTTTGTTTATCTAAAATAAGTTTTTCGATTTGGTTGTACCAATCATTATCATCAAAACAATAATGATTTAAATTAGCATTTTTCATTGTTCTATAGTAAGCATTTGATGCACTTGTTATAACAGGCAAACCCAATCTCCAAAAAAGTAATAATTTATTCTCTGGTTTTCCTGCTATAAAATTATCTTTCAAATCAGTTGGTATTATAGCTAAATCTGAATTTAAAATTATTTTATAATAATTATTAAGGCTCCATTTATGTAACTTAAAAATACTATTTCTTTTAAATATTTTATTTATTTGTTGAAAAGTATGAACATCATAAAATTTGTTAAGATAACTTTTGTATTTTACATCGGTTATAACATTTAAATTTAATTTATATTTCTTCGATAATTCTATTAAGACCGAAGAAACAATTTTCAACAGATATACGTTTTGTGGAAGTCCTTCCCATACTATCTGAAATTCAGGACCACTCTGTTTATAATTTTTTTTGTATGTAGATTTAACCGTCGTATCTTTAAGATCTAATATTACCTCTACATTCTTATTAAATTTTTGAATTAATTTTTTCTGCTCAATTGTGGAACAAATAACAAGATTTGCTCTTTTGCACATTTTTCCCAGCAAATTCCAATAGTTAAAATATAACTTTTTGTGCTGACCAAAAAAATACTTTGCAATACTTCTCAACCAACCCTTAACATTCGTTTTGCTTATACTTAAGTAAGAGTCCGTTAAATCATAAATTATATATGAATATTTTTCATGAAGCCATCGGGTAATATCAGCTTGTTGAGTTAAAAAAACAATTTTATGACTTGAGATGTCGTTCAATACCTTGAAAGGTATTTTTTTCTTTTGTAAAAAAAATGCAAATCGTCTTCTATCGCCAGGTGAATTAAGATCGTTTGTTAAAGGAACTAAACCAATCTCTTCATAACTTTTGGTATCACAATTAAAAATAATATTTTGATATATTTCAAGATACTTTTGAGAGATTAAACTAATATTAAAATTAGATAAATTACTTTTTAGACCTTTTAACAAATTTGTCTTCTTTTGAGTTTTAAAGTTCATTATTTTATATAATTTATTTGCGATTTGTTTTGGTTTTTTTATCGGAATAATTAAATTAGGGTCATTCACTATTTTAGTAGAATCCCCAACATCTGTACTAACAGTTAAAGTATTATTTATTATACTTTCAACTAATACATTTGGAAAACCTTCAGAATCCGATGAAGTTAGACAAAAAATGTCTAAAATTTGATATATATCATTTATATCAACAGATTTGGGCTCTAAAAGAATAACGTCGTTTTTTAAATTTTTATCATTTATTTGTTTTAACAGTTTTTTATTTTGTTTAATGCCTTTTCCTAAAATAAGAAATTTAACTTTATTTATTTTTTTTTTGAGAAAATAAGCACTTCTTACAAAAGTAGAATGATCTTTCATTGGATGATCTCTTCCTATATTTCCAATTAAAATATAATCTTTACCTATACCGATTTGTGATCTCAAAAAATTTCGTACACTTGTTTTTTTTAAATTATTTATATTATTTAAATTATATCCATTATGAATCACCTCAATCTTTGATTTTTCATAACCTAAATTTATATGATCTTTTTTTCCATTGTGAGAGTTTGCAATTATTTTTTTTGGAATCATTCCAGAAAAAATTGATAAAATTCTCACAAACATTCTGCTAAAAAAATTAAGATGTCTCATAGTATTTGAAGATCTTATACTCCAAACAATATTTTTTCTTTTTTGCAATATTGAAATTATTGTAGCTATAAGATCTGATCCATAAAGCCAACTATGAATCAAATCTGGGTCAATTTTATTTATTAAATTATAAATTTTAAAAAATACTAAAAAAGAATTATTTTGTTTATAATTTAATTCGTAAATTTTTATATTTTTAAGATATTTTTTATAATAACTTGAAATATCATCAATACTCAAAATGTGTATTTCATAATTAATATTATTTTGATTTTTTGACAAATAATTACATAAAGAAACTAAATTTTTTTCTGCTCCACCAATTTGTAAACTGTTTATTATATATAATATTTTAATTTTTTTTTTCATTTATTTTTAAATTAATTAAATCAACCAGGAATATAGATAAACCAAAAATAAAAAAAATAAAAATTTTTAAATCAATTTTTAAAGGTTTTTTAGAGTGTAGTGAGTATCTTATAAAATTTATTAAGGAAGCAAGTCTAAAAATATTAGATTTGTATTTTTGATTTTTATAATAGATCCAATATAAATTTTTCATATGAATTGGACTTTTAAATTTAGTTAAGTTTATTCTATGGGTAATTCCATCTTCAAAATATTCTTTCATAACAACTGGTTTGTTCACAAAAATACAATTTAATTTTTGTGAAGCTTTTGCCCAGATTAATCCTGTTGGGACTCTTTCAAACCTTTTTATTTTGATTTTTTTTATTATTTTTTTTAATAATTTAGAGTCTACAGTCTGTTTCATGTCAGTTTTAATTCCTAAATCTGCTGTAATAGATATAAAATTTCCATTTATATCTGGAGGAATTGAATTGATGACTTTTAAGTTATTTTTCTTAACTAATGTTCCAAAAACATAAAACTTATTTTTTTTTGTTTTCAAAGAACTTAGAATAATGTCTAATCCATCTTTTAAAAATTTATCATCATCATCAAGAATTATTGAAAATTTACCTTTTGCTTTGTTTATACCATAAAATAATGCTTTTGATCTTCCAGAATTTTTAATTTTAAAAAAATTTATATTAATTTTTTTTTTAAACTTAAAAAAAAAATTTTTTAAATTATAATTTGATCCATCATCAACTACTATGACTTCAAAATCTTTTGTTTTTCTGTTTATTGATTTTAAACAACGTGTTAATAATTTTTTCCTATTATAAGAAGGAATAATTATTGACAATATTGGTCGCATTAAGTTTTAATTTTATAATATTTTTTATACCAATCTATAAACTTAATTAACCCGTCATTAATTTGTGTTTTTGGAAATTTATTGTTTATATTTTTTAATTTTACTATATTGGCTTTAGTTTTAAATATATCGCCTGGTTGAATTTTTAATAATTTTTTTTTACTTTTCTTTGATAATAATTTTTCAATTCTTGAAATCAAATCCATCAGCTTAACAGATTTATCGTTACCTAAGTTAACTATATTATAAGGTGCAAAACTTTCATCGACATTTAAAATTTTTTTATTTTTTTTTTTTATATTTTTTTTTGGTTTTTTTTTTATTAAACTACAAATTCCCTCAACAATATCATCGATATAAGTAAAGCTTCTTTCGTGTTTGCCATAATTAAAAATATCAATTTTTTTGTTTTCAATAATATTTTTTACAAACATAAAAATTGACATATCCGGTCTTCCCCAAGTTCCATATACTGTAAAAAATCTCATTCCTGTGGTTGGAAGATTAAATAAAGAACTGTAAGAATGTGCTATTAACTCATTGGATCTTTTTGTAGCTGCATAAAGTTGCAAAGGGTGATTTACTTGATCAGTCTCCTTATATAAATTTTTTTTTGAATAACCATATACACTACTCGAACTTGCATAAAGAAAATGTTTGATTTTTTTCCTTTTTGCCAATTCAATAGTATTTACAAAACCGACTAAATTACTATTAACATAAGCATGTGGATTTTTTAAAGAATATCTAACGCCTGCTTGCGCTGCTAAATTTATAATTATATCAAACTTTTTAGCTAAAAATTTTTTTATAAATTTATTGCTACTTATATCTTCTTTATAAAATTTAAATTTTTTTTTTAATTTTATTAAATTATTAATTCTATCTCTTTTTAATTTAGGATCATAATAACTATTTAAATTATCTACGCCAATGACATGGTGACCTTGGCTTAATAATTCTGTTGCTAAATGGAAACCTATAAATCCTCCCACACCTGTTAATAAAATGTTCATAATTTCTTTTTAACTTCTTTGTTTACAGTCAACTCTTTAAATAACAAGTTATTTGTTGATAATTCATTAAAATCCCCTTGGGCAACTATTTTTCCATTATCTAACAAATAAATATTATCAAAATTTTTTAAAAGATTAGTGTTATGAGTTATTAAAATTATTATACTCACATTAGTAAATTCAAGAATATTTGAGAGAATTTTATTTTGATTAATTGAGTCTAATGCACTTGTGGCCTCATCTAATATCAAGACTTTTGGATTATTATATAATGCTCTAGCAATTCCAATTCTTTGTTTTTGACCTCCCGAAAGGGATTTTCCATAATTTCCTATTTTATCATTGTTTATATCTATATTATTATTTTCCAAAAAATCATTCAAAAGGCAAATTTTTGATAATTTATCAATTAATTCTTTATTATGTTCTTTATCAATAGAGATATTTTTTGAAATTGTGTCATTAAACAAAAATATACTCTGAGAAACAAATCCAATTTGTTCTCTTATGGATTTAAGTGATAACTTTTCGATGTTTTTATCATTTACTAAAATTGATCCGTTATTTGGATCGATAAATCCTAACAATAAATCAATGACTGTCGATTTTCCAGAGCCAGATTTACCTACAATTCCTATTTTTTGATTTTCTTTAAAAAATAAATTGATTTTGTTAATTGTTTTATTCTGATTATATGCAAATGATACATCATCAAACTTAAGTGATGATATCTCTTTAATTTGAATTTTTTCCTCATCAGAAATTTTTGAAATTTTACTTAATTGTTTATCTTGTTGTAATTCCTCATAAATTGTCTCAAATGAATCTCTATGTCCATATAGATCAGTTAGTGCATAATAAATTGCTTGCATTGCGGGTAATAATTTATACCCAGCGGATCCAAATATTGCTAAATTTAGAATCATATCATTAGTAGAAGAATCGAAGTATAAAAAGATTGAAATTATTATTATTAAAATAGTAAAACTAAATAATTCAATTACATATTTTGGAACATTTCCAATTGTCTTTAAAAATATTTGATTTGAAGCTATTTCATTAAAATTATTTCTTACTTGTTTTTTCAAAAATTTTGTTCTGTCATAATAAATGGCTTCTCTGATACCTGATAAAGTATTTGAAATATATTCATAAACAAAACCTAACTGATGAGTTATTTCTTTACCTGCTCTATCTACTTTTTTTTTAAAAAGTTTTCTAGTTATGCCATAAAACAAAAGTATCAAAAAAAAAACTATTAAAGAAATTTTAAGGTTATAAAACAGCAGAACTACAAAAATCATTAGACAAATTAAAATTTTTGAGAGAGCTGTTACAAGACCTCTTAAAAATTGATCTGTAAATCTTTGAACATCTGCTGTTATTTTTTTAAATATTATACTGGTATCATTATTAACAAAATACAAATAATCCTGATTTAAATAATAGTTGTAAAGTCTTTGAGAAAAATCTGATCCAACAAAACTGGTAAAACTATTTTGATATTTTATTGACAAAATATTTGTTATAGTTGATAAAAAAAATAAAATGATAATAGATACACCTGTATAAATAATAGTTTCTAATCTACTTAAATTGTAATAGCTAATTAAATTATCAAATAATGAAAAACTTATACTTACATTAAGAATCATAGATAAGTATATAGCTAAACAACCAATTGAGATAATTTCTAATATCGATGAAATCCCAATCAAAAATTGTAGTTTATAAAAAAAAATTAATTGATCTTTTGATAAAATTGAAAAAAAATTTCTTAATGTTTTTATCACTTTAATAAAACTTTAATTTGTCTAAAATTTTTCCCTTTGATTTATCCGCCAAATGAATTTCACCCAAGTGACTTACAATTGATCCACTTGATTTTGATCGTGGTAAATACAATATTACTTTTTTATTTTTTTTTATTTTTTTAGTAGTATATGTACAAAGATTAGGTTGATTTCTGCTTTTGTAAATTAATGAATTTTTCATCATAGTCACAAATTTTTTTTTATTTATAATCACAGATTTTTTTACTTTTTCAAAATTTTTCATTATAAGATACAAAGAACAAATAGTACTATAAGGTCCAGTAACCTTTTTTTCTAAATGTGTATTAATGTCTTGGTAAAATGAAAGTTTTCTCTTTTTTAATGTTTTTATATTATATCCAATGAAAGCCGCACCAGTTAAACCAAATATTCCTTTACATGAGCTAAAACTTATAACAGAAGCCAACTTATGATTTTTTTCAAGTCCTATTGATCCTGTAGCATCTAACATAAGTTTTGCACTGCATTTCTTTGAAAAGTCAGATAAATCTTTAATTGGAACTAATAAAGCTTTACTTGTTTCAGTAGGACAAGCAATAACCCAATCAAATTTACTTTTAATTTTATTTGAATAAATTTCTGTCCATGGAATAATTGTAATTGTTGAGTATATTTTGTAATTTTTTTGAAATCTCTTAATTATATCTATTACTCTATCAGAATAGTAGCCTGTAGAAATTACTGCAATTTTCCCTTTCAAAAAATTGAGCACCATAAGCTCAATTGCAAGTGTGCCTGAACCTTGAAATGTTACCAAATTCTTTTTTTGAGATATTTTTTTTAATTTATTTAAAACAAAACGTTCTATTTCCTTATACTCTTTATCGTTACGTCCAAATGTATTCTTTAAGCCTAAAATATTAAGCTCACTTATCCCTCCTGGTCCAGGACAAAAAGTGGTTTTAACATTAATCTTTTTAATGAAGTTATTAATCTGCATTATTATTTAATATAATTTAGCACTTTTCCCAGTGTAGCTATTTTTTTTTCTGTCTCAAATGTCCTTCCATTTTTAAGTATGTTTTTTGCCACTTTTTCCATTGAAGGTATTGATGATCTCATTAAATGATTAGCATAAATTACAATGTTAAAACCATCTTTTTCAAGCTTGTAATCATAAATTTTATTGTAAGTTGAAGGTACGCATATCAAAGGAATGTTTTTAAATTTTTTGTTTTTTCTGAATATTGAAGCGAATTTCAAAACTTCATCTGGTTTTTCAGATTTACTATGAATCATGATTCCATCAACTCCAGCTTTAACATAAGCAATGGCACGTTTAATTGCATCACTCATTGGTTTTGACATAATTAAACTTTCAATTCTAGCTATTATCATAAAATCTTTACTTATTTTATTTTTGACTCCTCTTTTAATTTTAAGTGAAAATTGAGAAATACTTTCTTGAGGTTGCTTGTTTCCTGTTAATGTTAATGAATTTTGTTTTGCTCCTTTTTTATCTTCAATAATTATTGCTGAAATTCCGATTTTCTCTGCAGATCTAATATTAATCTCAAAATGCTCAATTTTTCCTCCAGAGTCAAAATCCATAATCAAAGGTTTCATAGTTGTATCAAAGATTTGATTTATAGTTAAAAGTCTTCTTGAGATATCGAGAGACTCATTGTCGGGTTTACCATTATTTATTGAATCTGTTAAAGAACTTGACCAAAAACCATCATAGAAAAGTTTTTTATTTTTTTTATTTATTATGGTATTTTCTGCAATAATTGCTGAGATTGGACTATTAACTTCAATGAATTTTAAGAATTTACCTGTTTCAAGAAGTCTTCTAAGTTTAGATTTACGAATATCAGGTGTAGTTCCAACACCTATAGTGTTTGACCTCAATTTCTCTGAGGATATATTTTGTGTATGTTCAATCTCAATTAATTTACCACCGTATTTTTTTAATGCTTTTACAGCATTGTATTTTAATCCAATTTGGCCATTAAAATTCCAATCGTCGCCATGAATAAAATAGTCTGGTTTAATTTTTATAATATTTTTTGAATAATCCCATTCATTTTGAGGCACAACTTTTTTAATTCCCTTTAAATTAGAGATTATTTTCAATCTTTGAGCATAATTCAAATATGGTAAATCTTTATTAGATGATATTGCTTTATCTGTGAGCAAACCAAGAAAGACATCACCATAAAAACTTGCTTTTTCAATCAAATTAATATGACCATGATGAATAAAATCTGCAGTTAATGCTATATATACTTTTTTCATGAGTAAAATAATGACTATTAATCTCTTTAATTATAATTACAACTAAATTATTTCAATTTTAATTTTTCATAAAATTTTTTTTAATATTTTTAAAATCTTTAGGTCTACCTAATTTTTTCATTGATTTAGTATTTATTAGTATCTCAAGAAAACTTGGTCCATCTTCTTCAATAAAAGATTTAAATTTTTGCTTTAATTGATTTAAATTTTTAACTTTATAGTAATTTTGGTAACCACAAGATCGAGTTAGTTTATCAAAGTTTACCAATTTTGTGTCGATCTTTTGTTTACCCACACTTTCATGACAAAAATTATTTAAAAGTATATGTTTAAAATTTTTCTTTGATTTAAAGCCTGTTGTTATTAATGACCCCATATGCATAATTAAAGCACCATCACCATCTAAACAAATAACTTTTTTTGAAGTATTCATTGAAACACCAAATGAAACCATCGATGAGTGTCCCATGCCACCAATCATATAAAATAAATTTTGATTTATATCTTTTTTTTCTTTTATAAGTTCATTAATTTCTCTCGAAGTATAGCCTGTAGTTGAAATTATTTTTGAATATTTTGGTGATTTATCAAGTATAAATTTTATAACTTCTTCTCTGCTAAGGTTGTTCTTATTAAAAGATCGTTTTCTTTCTTCATATTTAATTAAAGAATTAGTTTTTATTATAATTGCAACTGGGCAATTTTTATTTCTTGAAATTTTTAATAATTTTGAAATTAATTTTAAATCCTTATTATTTTCAATAATTTCATATTTAATATTAAGTAAATTCAAAATTTTTTTTGTTATTTTTCCTTTAATGTTATGCTGTGGTTCATCTTTACCATTGTATCCTCTCCAACCTATCATTATTAATATTGGAATTCCGTAAATTCCCTGATGAGCAATAGATGAAAGTGGGTTGATTGCATTACCCAATCCAGAGTTCTGCATATAAACTAGAGATATTTTTTTTGAACTTAAGAAACTTCCAATAGCGCCAGCAACAGCAAGACCTTCATTTGATGTTATAAAATGTTTTTTTTCTTTGTTTTCTAATAAATTAGTAAAATATTTTAATACGCTGTCAGGAACACCATAAAAAGAATCAATGTTGTTACGTTTTAATGTTAAATATATTTTTAATGGGTCAATCAACTTAATCTCTTATTAGATGTAAAATTCTTCTTATTTTATATAATAAAGAATAAAAAGTATCATGCCTATAATATTCTAATTTATAAAAATAACCTGATCTATCTTCTATTTTCCAATTGTTATAAACATATCTTAGATATTTTTCATGGTTTTTTGGAACATTTACATAAGTACCCATAAATTTTATTTTTTTTATTTTTTTAAAAAAGATAATTGGCATTTTATTTATTCTACTTACAGCCCAAATAGAATTTTTTTCTTCAAATGAACCTAGGCTAATTTTGATACCACTTTTAAAAAAATTCAACTTAGGATACAATCCGTTGTAGGATTTGTATTTAACTAAAAAACCTTTTTTTCTAAAAATTTTTATCAGCTCCTCTTTATGAGTTCTCAATTCACTTGAAAGTGTTTCAAAGTCTATATCATCATCAAACTTTAAAAATTTTTTTTCTCTTATTATACCAAGTAGAGAACCTCCTCCTATAAAATAAACATTCAAATTAGTTGAATTCAAGATTTTGTTAAACTTTTTAAAAACTAAATTTAAATTTTTAATTTCACCATTTTTCATATAAATAACAAGAGAGTTGGATTAATTTTTACATAAATAAACAAATCTAATTATTTTATTTCCAAAACCTTTTTCTATAAAATTTGATAGATAAAAATTCTCTTTGAACGCATAATTAAGGATAAATTTTGTATTAACATTTTTATAAAGACCTCTATTATTAAATACTCTAAAAGGTTTAAAATTTTTTTTCTTGAATTCTAAAGGATTAGGTTTACCAGAACTTTCTACATATTTAATTTTATATCCATTAGAGATTAATGATTTAATTAAATTTTTAAAATTATTATTTTTATATTTATCAGGATGTAACTCTAATAATATTGAAATATTTTTCTTAGAATGTAGAAATTTTTTTGCTCCAGTTAAAAATTGTTCTTCTCCACCTTCAATATCTGCTTTAATGAAAATTGGTGTTACAAAATTAAATTTTCTTGCAGCTTCATCAAATGTTATTGATTTCTTTATAGTTTTAACACTATTTTTAAAATAACATAATGAATTTAAATTTGGTTTTTTTGGATCAATATAAAAATTAATATTTGAGTTATTATCTGAAATACAATGACTTAAAATTCTAAATCTTTTTTTATAAATTTTAAAATTCAACTTTTCTAAAATTTTTTGTCTATTTTTAATATACGGTTCAAAAATAAAACTTTTTGTTGACTTATATTTATCTAAAACCAATTTAGTTTCATAACCATCACTACTACCTATATCAATAAATAACGTGTTTTTTTTTAAATTTTTTTTTATTACATATGCAAAATTATTTTCTCTACCATATAATATTCTAAATATGAAATCTCTTACTCTTAAAAAAAATATGAAAAATTCTTTTAACTTAAATAATATTTTTAATAAATAATTTTTTCTTAAAAATCCTGGATTGAGATAATCTTTTGGAGAATTACTTTTAATTACTTTTTTCCAATTTCCATATGTAAAATCTAAATAATCATAATGTGGACAAGAAATTTTTTTTCCTAAAAATTTTATTTTTGTAAGATCATCAAAAACATATTCTGGAATTTTCCACGAGTATCTTTTTCGCATTCCATTTTCTCGATAGTATGGAATTAAAGAAATCTTTACACCATCATATAAAGAAATATTTAGTTTCATTGTTTCTTTATGATTTGAAACATACAAAATCTTAAAACCTTCTTCTGAAAAGATTTTAATTAAAAATAACATTTTATCTTTAATTTCCTCGTAATATAAACCAATTTCAAAATCCCAATCCCAATCTATAAATTTCTTGTCCCTAGCTGCGCCTAAAAAAAGACCACCCTCAATAAAATACTTTATCTTTTTTTTTTCCAAAATATTTATAGTTTTTAATACTGATTTTTTTTTTTTTAAATTATTAGTCATTTTATTTAAACTCTATAAACATATGATTTGTTTATATCTCTCTCAGAATTTGGTGGATATTTTTTTCTTTTATCTTTCAAATATTTATTTCTTACATTGTCATTTATTTTTTTACCATTAAAGTAAGTTAAATAAATCTGAGTACGAGGCCTATTTGTAAAATTTTTTTTTGATCTGTGGGGTATAAATCCGTTAAATATTATTATATCTCCTGATTTTAAAGGAAATTTCAAAAATTTAGGTTTTTTTAAATCTTTTACTTTTAAAGGGGTAAAAAGACTGCCCTTTAAACCATTTACATTATTACCAGAAATATCAAATTCCAAACACCCATTGTTAAATTCACTACTATCAACTGAAATTAATATAGAAATAAAGTTCTTTGCATATTTTTTCCAACCACTTTGAATATCTTGATGTAATTTATCTGCCCTGCATCCTTTTGGTTTAAAGTTAATTTTTTCTTTAAACAAAGACCAATTTGAATCAGTTAAATCATTTAAAATTTTCATCAATTTTTTTGACTTTATTAATGAATTAAAAAAATTTGAGTATAAATAAAAATTTTCTATTCTTATCAATATTTGTTTATTTTTATCCAGAATACTGGATTCAGAGTATCTCATGATACTTCTATCTTTTTTATCGTTTTTTAATACTAAAATATTTTTTTTAATTATTTTTATTTTTTGTTTATTAAAAAATTTATTTATTTTAACTATACCAAGATCCCTAAATGTTTTTTTTAAATTGTGCCTACTCATTTTTATTAAATATTTTTTTATAAACTAAATCAGATATTATTTTATATCCCTTGGGAGAATAATGTGAATTTTTTTTCATAGAATAAAGTGATACTGGATCTTTAACTAATTTTTGTATCTCTTCATTAACATCTATAAAATTTATATTTTGTTTTTTTATAATTGATTTTAATCTTAAATAATCTTCATCTATATTGTAATTATTTTTATATCTTTTTATTGATGGAAGAAAAACAAAATAAAAATTTCCCCCATTTTTTTTTGTCAAGCTAACTGAAGTTTTCAATATAAGATTAAAATTATTATAGATATTATTTTCAATTTTAGGTTCTTTGTGCATTTTATATTTTACAAAATTAAAAATTAAATTTTGTGTTTTTTTAAATAGAAAAAATGTTAAAAAACTATTTTGTTTTATACTATAAAACAATTTATTCTCTCTCAAATAGTCATGGATCTTTTCTAACTCACTTTTATGAATATCTTTGAGCATATCTTCATAATTTTCTATTTTAGTAAAATAATCTTGATCAAAATTTTTTTCTAAATACCTAATTAAAATATTATTTTCTATTTCATCCTTTAAATTAATAAAATCATTTTCGAAAAAAAACCAAATAACATTTTTAGAGTTAAATCTCTTAAAATACTCTTTCAAAGTAGCATATTCTTGTAGCGGACCACTACCTGACCATCCTAAATTTACAATACTTTTATTTTGCCTTGATATTTTTCTAAAATTTCCTGCAAAGGTAAATTCTCTAAAAACACAAGCTCCGTGAACAAACGAGTCTCCAATCAAAAGAACATCATGACTTGAAATATCCCAAATTTCATCTGGATTATTAAAGCCATATCTGTCACTGTCATATGTTGAATAGTATCCATTTTCTTTGCAATGGATAGTGTGTGTATTTTTAATTCCACTTAAAGGGTATTTTTGTAAATTTTTTTTACTTGCTAAATTTTGAATATAAAAATACACGTTTTTTGAAAGTTTTTCTTTTAGGGAGTTATAAGTATTTATTCTATCTTCATACAATTTATATTTATCAACAATTTGATTTAATTCATCATATTTTCCATAAAAATTTAAAAAAGTTTCAATCAAGTATAAAGAAAAAAATATTGATAAGTACAAAGTAAAAATTTTTTTCTTAATATCATTTGCTAATAAAGATACTGTTAAAAAAAATAAAATTAATATAAAGGTAAATATTAAATAAAATTTTGTTTTAAAATCATTTACATTAAGAATTGAATATTCATATAAAAAAAATAGAAATACTAGGGTAGATAAAAAACAAAATAGATTATTGTAGAAATTTATTTTTTTGAAAAACATACATTAAATCTGTATTTACCTTGTTTATGTTTCTCAATATCGCTTTTAAAAAAAAAATAAGAACAACCCTCTTTTTTTGCAATTTTTGAAAAAAAGGATTTAGTGTAATAATTATGGTTTAAATTTTTATACTTATTATTATAAATAGTCTCTCCTAGTGCTTTCTTTCTAAGTAATAGATATTTTTTTTTAAATTTTTTTTCAGGTATATCTAAAAGAATAATTTTATTTGATGATTTTTTTATCATTTTAATAATGGTCTTTTTTGCTGAAATATTATTCAAGTAATGTAATAAACCATGTGATACTACAAAATCATATTTAGGTGATATTGAAATTTCTTCTGATTTTTTTTCAAGGATATTTTTACTATGGTTTGGTAGAAACTTTCTACAATATCTAATTAAATTACCTGAAAAATCACATCCCCCTATTTTTTTTAAATCTTTAAATAAATAAAGAAATGCTCCAGATCCACATCCTACTTCATATAAATTTTGTTTTGAGTCAATATTAAATTTTTGTTTTAATTTTTTTCCATATTTTTTCCAAGATGAAATTGGAATTTTTCCAGCACCATCATAATGCCCATTCAAAATCATAGAGTTTTTTAAATTTAAATCTGATAATTTTATATTTGAGTTTTTGATTCTTTGTTCCCAAACCTTTTTCCAGGTTAAATTTTCCTTATTTTCTAAAAAGTGAATTTTTGCAGACTTTTTTCTTAGTAATGAGCTACTTATTCCGCGTGTTCTATCAAAAATTTTTAATTTTTTTGATGATATTTCATTTAAATTATCATCTCCATGTACCAAAATATCAATTTTGTATTTCTTTAAAAAATTATCTTTAATTATAAAATTAGATGGAACTACTTTGTTTACAAGTTTAATTGATTCTAATATCTCTTTTCTTTGATTGAAATTTAGTTCAGGGGAATAATTTTTATATTTTTTAATTTCACTATCTCTTGTCAAGGCAACAATAACTATGCCTAATTTACTTGCTTTTTTAAGTAATCGTATATGCCCATGATGAATAAGTGTTGCGGACATATCTACTAAAATTTTTTTTTTATTCATATTTTAAACTAAATTATTTAATTTATCTTTTATATATATAATTCTTAAATATATATTTAAATGGGTAATTTAACTAACGACCTTAAAAAGAAGATGTAAGTTATTATTAATAATTGCAAAAAAATATATTAATATAACAAATGAAAATTAAAATTAAAATTATCTGTACTTTAGGTCCGTCATCTTTAAACAAAAACGTTATTATAAAATTTAAATCCCTTGGTGTAGATCTATATAGAATTAATATGTCTCACACTAGT
>MDTA01213899.1_pt1 | contig 19573 bp, 17 predicted proteins | sample 811151 | NCBI WGS metagenome assembly MDTA01 (sample SAMN05326648, study PRJNA326480) | marine metagenome | isolation source: seawater | place: Indian Ocean: South | collected 2010 | reverse complement strand
ATATAAGAAAGGTAGGCTTAAATTATTATTCTTGAAGTTAATAATTATTTCGTTTAACTCTTCAGATTTAACTTTTTCTCCAAGAAGATAATTGCAAAATCTTTTAGTGATATTTTCTGCTGTGTAGGATTGATTCGACAACCATTTTATTAAGGATCTTAATTCAAATTTAGCTCTTTTACCCAGGATTAATTTCTCACTATTATCATGAAACTTTGAGGATATTTTTACAATATTATTTTCGTCTAAAATTAAGCCTGTTAAAGCCTTCGAAGTATTTTTTACATCTAATTCAGAGAAATTCCCTTCCCCTAAAGTATATAGCTCTAATAATTCTCGGCCAAGGTTTTCATTGGGATTGTTTTTTTTATTTTTAAAAGCATTTAGATATTGTAAAATTCCAGGATTAGTGATTTGTGAGAGTAGTAAATTTTCGTAGTTGCTGAATTGCCAATTTTCTAAAGCATTTATTTGATCTAATATCCAGTGGGGATTTATCAAACTTCTTGCATTAACTGCAAAAATGGAAAGCCATATATTTGTAAGTTCTGCATGCTTTTTATTTGGTCCATAGGCAAGTCTTTTTAACCATTGATATTTTGTTTCACGCAATGATTCTCTTTTGCAATTTAATTTTTCTTTTTTTGAAGGTTTTTTTCTACAGTCAGTTATTCTTGTATAAGCTTTCATATTATGTTTTTTTAGGGTGAGTAAACATTCCTTTAACGTAAATAATTAAAAAAAACCTTCGCGTATGGAAATTTATTTATCTATTTATATTTTTATTCTAGGTCTTTGTATAGGTAGTTTTTTAAATGTTTATAGATATAGATATCCAAAATCAATTTCCATAATTTACCCAAGTAGTTTTTGTCCAAAATGTAAAAAAAAGATTCCATGGTATTTAAATATTCCAATTTTTTCATGGTTTTTTTTGGTGGGTAAATGTAGATTTTGTAAATCAAATATTTCATTCCAATATCCATTTGTTGAATTTTTAACCGCTATATTAATTACTTTAAATATTTTTTCAATTTCAAATTTCTCGCCTAATGATTTTGTGAATTTATTTGGCCTAACTTTATTTTCTGCTCTATTAATCGCAGCTTCACTTATAGATATTGATAATCTTGTTATACCAAATAATCTATTGATTTTGGGTTCAATATCTGGATTTATTTTTAATTTAATAACTAGAAAAATTTACTTTGGAGAACATATTTTTTTAATAATTTATAAATATCTATTTCTTTCATTGATTTTTCTAATAGTATTTGAAATTTTTAACTTTATTATTACGTTGATTATAAAAAAAGAAGCTTTTGGTTTTGGTGATAGTAAATATCTTTTTATGATATCAACTTGGTTAGGAATAGAAGGAGCATTATTTACCCTTATCTTATCAATTTATATTGGCGGCATTATCAGCATTTTTTTAATATTATCAAAGTTAATTTCTAGAAAAGGGAAAATCCCTTTTGGTCCATATTTATCTATATCAGCCTATATTATTGGGATTATTGGCTCTGATAAGGTTTTGATGTTATTCAAAAAATTATACAGTTTAGGATGATTAATATTTTAGGTTTAAACTAATTTAACCAAGCTTATAGATTGGTAGTATATTATTAATATAAAATTTTGAAATTATATGCATAGAATTTTAATTAGAAATTCTTTTTTATTATCATTATCGATTATTAATTTTGGGTCTGATTTTGCTTATTCTCATAAGAAATTCGATACTAAAGTTAAAGCGGACAAAATAGAATATAATTCAAAAAATATTTCTGCGGATAATGAAATTTCTACATCATCTCAAAATGATGTCTACAAAAATTTATTGAGGAATTTTGATAATTTTCCAAGTTTTGAAGAAAGTATGAGCCCTGCTAGTCAATTTGAAAATCTATTTAGGAAAAATGATAGGGAATTAAAAAAAAGTGTCTTTAGACTATGGGAAACGTATGAAAAAGAGATGTCTAAGCAGATTGGAACTGAACGATTAAATGGACCAGACATAAACAATACTATTAATGATAGTTTAAATTCCCTTTCGAAGTAGTTTAAGCTGTTTAGGCAACCTTAAATGAATAATTTATTAATATATAAATTAATTAAGTAAATTCTAGAGACGAAATAATGATGGACAATTTTTATTTGAGATTAAAAAATAGAACAAATAAAGAAAATGGGTTCACAATATCTGAGATGTTGATAACATTGTTATTTGTTGGCATATTGGCAGGGATATCAGTTCCAAGCATGTTGAGATGGGTTCATAATGAAAGACAAAATGCTTACATGAGAGAATTAATCAGTTATTTAGAACTAGTTAAAAAAGAAACACGACGATGGAATGGTAGATGTACTTTGCAAACTAATACTCGTTTAAGAAATAATTTTGATCCTATTTCAAGAAAATATATTGGTTTTCAAGCTTTTAATATTAATTGTTACGACATGAACGATTCAAAAATTACAAATATAAAGAATAATGTTCCTTTAATTGAACATCCAGTTTTTCAAGAAGTAAATATGCAAACCTTTAACTTTACTCCAAAGGGACATCTTTCAATTCCAGGCAATCAAAATGATTTGATTTTTATTATAGGAGGTCGTCCTGATGCAAATTATCAACAGAGGGCAAAATGTATTGTTGTCTCTTCTCCGACTGGGTTGATCAATGCAGGTCATACCCGCAGTGAATTGAGATTTTATCCTGGAAGATATGCAAGTCGAGAAAATTCAGGCTTGAGAAAAAGCTTTTGCGATATTTCGTAATAATAATTCTTGAAAAGAGTATTTATATATACCAAATAATTAGAAATTATCTTAATGCAAAGTTTTTACTTGTAAGAATTCACAAGTTTCCCTATTATTGAAACTAGTTTTATAGTTATCTGTTATTAAATGACACTTTCTTTTAAAAAACAATTAATTAATTACTTATCAAATAGAAATTTTAAATCTCAAAATGCTTTCACATTGGTAGAGTTAATAGTTGTTGTTGTGATTATTGGAATCCTATCCTCAATTGCAATACCAAGTTTTCAAAATGCTAGTGAAAAGGCTAAGCAAAAAGAAGCTTCATCTTTATTAGCTTCTTATGTAAAAGCAGCCCAAGCTCATTACACCGAATACAGCACAATGGCATTTACACCTCTTCAGTTAAGTGAGTATGTGTCTGTAACAAGATGTAGGCACAATAATACTAATTCCCCTTCACAGTGCAAATCAGACACTAATGCTATACAGCAGGAGAGAACTAACAGAGTTAATCATACTTGGAGATCACCATCAGGTAATTATCGTATCTACATGAATAGAAGATCAAATTCAATGATAAATATCTTTGCTTATCCACATGACACTCAAAATGGACTTGGAGCAATTGGTTGTTATAGCAGTGCAACTGGGGCAACAAGAGTTCAAGAGATGACTGGAAACCAAAAAGGTACTAGATATATGAGACCAATTTCTTGTTAATTAGATTAATCAACTAATCTAATGTCTAAAAAAATATATAATTCAAATAAAAATTCTTTATTAAAACATAAATTTCTTCTAAGGGTTAATTCTTCAGAGGGTTTTGCATTACCTCAAATATTATTGCTAGCTATTGGATTATCTATCAGTCTCGTTAGTTTATTGAATGTTTCTATTAATAGACTGTCAACATCTAAGATCAGCAACAAGGAAATGCAAGCCAAAAATGCAGCTGATTCAGCTTTTAATAATGTTAGAACTCTTTTTAATAATAGTAAGTCAGGAGCCTATTATTATTATTGGTTATTAAAATCTTGTTCTTTCAAAGTTCCTAGTAATCAAACTGACGATGAATGCCCCGAATTTGCCGGAGGAAGATATGGTAATCAGTGGCCAGGCGAGCTTAAAGAAAGCTACGGAAGGTTTAGAGATCCTTCAAAAACTTTTTGGTCCGATGCTAATGATGTATGGTGTGCTGGAAATAGTGGCCGGTATACTGGAAAAAGTGGGGCGGATTGTGAAGGAAGGCCCGTAGCACCTTCTTGCGAAACTCTTGGTAAAGGACAGTCAACGCCAAAAGATATTAAATGGAGCAGATTAACTAATAGTATTAATCATCTTCTTGGTGGGAGCGAAAAAACCATAGAATCAACTACTTTAAATTCAAATATCCAGAAATTTTATATTAAGTCAACAGATTATATGGGGGATGAAACGGGGAATAATATTAATTCATTAGTATTTGAAGGGTTGAATTATTCTTCTAAAAACAGACTTAAAGCTACTTCTGCCAATAAGATTAGAGCAGGCGTTAAGATTTCCAGAAACGTTACAGAGGCTGGGTTTGGGTTTTTAAGTGTTGGTGAAAACTATAATGATGATAAATCTTTATTCCTTGGAGATTTTCAAATTAAAAAACCTGTTAGAGGGGAAAAAAAAGGCTCAATAATTTGGAGGAAGCATATAAATCCAAATAGAGATTTTATAGAATGTAAAAATATTAGAAGTCAATCAGGAATCAGAAATGTTAATAATCTTCCAGATGCAAGCAAACAAAATGGAGGTATTTGGGTTCAGCCTTTGCTTTTGCCTAATAAACCAAAATATGATGCAGCCAAGGGCAATCCTGGAGGTGAGTGGATGCCTGGGGATGTGGTTTGTTTGACGGAGACAAATACTAACAGTTGTACTTTTTTAGAAAATAGGGGTTTTACTTCTTATCAAAATGAAGACAGGACATTTCAGGTCGATAATTTAGTGGTGCGGGGTAAAGATTCTTATTTCGGGGTAGTTACATCAGACGACTCAAAAGTATATCTCCATGTAAATGGTTCAGTTGATGTGAGCAATGGGGGAAATTTTTGTCACATTGATAAATCAAAAAGAACCTCAAATGCAAAAGATAGGTGTGGTTCGGGCAACCCAGAGAATTTAATAATTGTTTTTGATCAAGTGCAACCGAAACCGTCTCGAGGAAATCCAGCACCACCAGAGTTTGGTAAAGAAAGACTTTCTTGCTCCGCTGATGGAGGTATCAATTATGCTAAATCCTCTCAACCTCAACCTTTGCATAGGAATAACATTCCTTACAACACTTTAAACTTGGCTTCAACAGGGAATAAAGACGAATCCTTTAGTGCATTTGTCTATGCAACGGATACAACTTTTTCGACAGCATCACCAAAAACTGAATATTATTCTGTAGATGTAAATGGTGGACCATTTATAACAACTAAGAGAGGTGTATATGCTTATATGAAAGAACCATCTAGTCCACGGAGTGTTGAGAGACTTCCTGTTCTTATAAGGAATATTTATGATGATTTAATACCATACACTTATCAACCCGATAAGAAATCATGGAATAGAAGAGTTCATGGACTTGGAGACACTTATATTATTGCTGTTGGCAGAAGAAATGATGTCCCTTCTAAACCAGACATTGATATCTTGATGCGAGATATGGCTCTTGTTTGGGATTCTGTGACGAAAAAATATTTTTTAATAGGACTATATGAGTCCATAAATAATTTGACAAAAACGCAGGAAATGAAGTTTGCTTACAGAGATAGGAAAGATACACTTAGCAATAGAACCCTTAAGTGGAAAATAGATCTTGGTAGAGATCCATTTAAACGTGATGCTTCACGTCAAGATAGAATAATTGATCTTTATAAAATAGACCTTAGTTTAGTAAGAGATTTACCTAAGGATAAAAACTTTAAGGGATCATCCTGGGTTAAAAATGCCTGTTTTGATAAGTTGGGAAAAACAACATGGGACTTTGATAGTAAATATCCAGAAAGGTTAACAGAGAAACTTGGAACCCAATATTATTTTGGAGTGCCTTACTATAGAGGTAAATTTATTCAATCATGGGACACATTGAGGTCAAATAAATAAATGCCAAAATTATCTTTTTTAAGAAAAAAAATGAAACGCAGAATATTTCTTAATAACAAAGGATTTGGAATCGCTGAATCTATTTTAAGTATGTTGCTACTTTCTATAGTCACTACTTCTGCGCTGTATTTCTTTTCTTTAAGGCAACAAAATATTTATAAGGCCAATTTAAATAAAGCTATCGATGATGAAGTAAGAAGGGATATTGAAAAATTAAAGTCAGAGCTTTGGCATGAACTTTACCATGAAAGAAAAGGGAAAGGTAATGGTGAGTATGAAACGAATGATATTAAATTTTCACAATATTGCAGTGATATTCTAAATACTTTTTATCGTTTACCAAGTGCAAGTCAAAGAAATTGGAACCCTGGCTCAAATATTAATACTTACAAGGGGCAAAAAAGAAATAAAATCTTTTCAGGTAACAATGTACGTATTGAACGTAGGATAGTTACCAGAACTCCATTTAATTTGGGTAATGCTTTTGATAGAAGTCTTGCAGAAATAACTTATGATGTAACCGTAAATAATCAAAAAAAACAGTGGACAAGCATACAACTTAGTAGCGAAGCACATAGTTGGTGTCTACCTAGTTAAAATATGAAATACAGTTTTTATTATAAATTTTATAGTTTCATCTTAAATAGAAATAACAAGCAGGAAGGTTTTACTATCCCTGAGCTTGTGGTTACAGGGGTTATCTCTTTAATAGTTTTATTAGCTGGAGTATCTGTCTTGAAAGTGAATCTTCAAATAAATAAATCTGATGAAGTCAATCTTAAATTAGCTGGAAAAGTAAATAGTACCCTTGATTTCATGGTTGATGAAATTAACATCAGTGAGAGAGTAATTGGGAGTGTAAGAGAAATTGACAATCTTATCCAAAATGGCAAATTTGACCAAGCATGCAAACCACTGCCAGCTGGGGATTTGGTTTTTGCGTTAAAAATACCTTCTGAACATGCTAATGAAAAAAAGGCATATAAGAAAAATAAATTTATAAAAGCCGATAAGAATTGTCCTATTATTTATAGTTTAGTAAAAAACAATTCTTACAGAGGAAAAGGAGGTCCTTACTATATTCTCCAAAGAAAAGGACCTTCGCTCAATGAGAAAGGATATTATGAAATTAATAATATTAAAACAACGGATGTTTTGGATAAAATAAAATATAAATTTGACGACAATATAATCTGTGATAAAAAATCTATAAAGAAGGAAATTAAAGGAATAGTTTTATGTATAGATAAAAAAGGGAGGGGAGCAGAGTTTCTTATAAATGCTGAATCACCCAAAAATAATGATCAACTTACGGTCACAAAGTCATCAGGTGGGTTCACTATGATTAATGATGATGACTTGATAAACTCTTCGGGATCTAGTAATGGTGGCCAGTTAATGCCAAATCGCTGCCAATTTTTTGGAACATGCCTTATTACAAAGAAATTTACTTTTTTCATTGATGTTTCCGGATCAATGGGCTGGGCGTTTCAAGGTAGAACGTTTTTGGATGTAGCCAAAGAACACGCTATTAATCAAATCCAAGCCATACCAGTTAATTCAGATTACATGTTGCAAGTTTATAGTTTTGGATGGACATCTACACCTGTGTTTCAAAATGGTCCAATGTTAGTTACAGGTGCTGTCAAACAAAAAGCTATAGATTTCGTTTCTGGATTGAATGCAAACGGAGGTACATTTCCTTTCGCGGGTTTAACGGACGGTATACAAAAGGAACATGTTGAGCAAATGATAATTTTGTCTGATGGTGTTGCATATGATAAAGGAGATTGTTTTCACAATGGTCAGTTTATAAAATTTGCAGATTGCTTTGCTCAATATAATGAAAAAATTAGAAATAATGATCCAAGTATTCCACATTACAAAACTAAACCTGTAAACATTGACGCTGTTTCTTTAAAATATGATTTCTGCGCAGGAAGTAATATACCATGGACTCATATATGGGCCAGAATAAATAACCGCTGGTCCATTCAACCAATTAATAAAGTCTGGTTAGGTGAGTTATCTTCCAAAAACAATGGACAATGCAAACATATTCAATAAAAATTTAGAAAGAAATATTTTAATTAGATTTATTAAATCCCATTTCAGATTGATCACTCTCAAAAGAGTTTAAAATTTGAGGCGTTACCAATATTATTAACTCTCTTTGATTTTTTGAAGTAACTGTCTTCCTGAAAAATTGTCCAAGTATAGGAATGTCTCCCAAGATGGGAAACTTCGTGATTGTTTCGTTCTCAATATTATCTAAAACACCAGTCAAAATTAAAGTATTTCCATCCTTTACTCTAATTGTTCCGGTGTCAAGTCTTCTTGTATTTAAGAGATCTATCGTTGAACAACCTTCTATAACTCTTTGCTCTGATTTTGAAGATATTGCAGGAGATAGTGTAAAGGTGACATAACCATTGTCGTCAATTTTTAAGATTCTTGCTCCAAAAGTTAGTCCTGCTATTCCATATTCTAATGTCGCAGCTCCAGTTTCAGAATCGACCTCGCAATTAACAGGAACTTGGGTGCCGACAATTACAAAAGCTTCATTACCATATGATCTTCCAATAGTACCTGCTTTTAATGTATCGTCGATACTACTCAAAGAGACAGTTGATCCTCCAGTACTTCCTGGAAATTCATTTAAAATAAGTGTAGGATTCGCGACTATTTTCGTGTCTTTTGAAAGTATATTTGACCTTAATTCGTTTATAAAAGTTTGATTAGGAAATTGATTTGAATTGTTTGCTACAGGTGCATTTCCGAAGTTGTTAACAGTTGGTGGAGTTATATTATTTATGGTGCTTAATAATTGGCCACCTGCATTTACTATAAATTTATTATTTTGCCTAAATGCCCAACTATTATCTATGTTTAGGCCATCCGAAATTTCAACATCTAATATCTTAACTGTTAGTGCCACTTGTCTTTGTCTTAAATCTAATTGTTTAATATAAGTTTCGGCAACCTCTATAAGGTCAGGTGTGCCTACCAAAGTCAAGGTTTGTAGTCTATCGTCTGTTGTAGCAATTAAACCCAATAAAGGCCCTTCATTTCCCCCGTAACTTGTGACTGAAGTGGTCGATTGCTCAGTAGTAGTAGCAGAAGAAGCTGAACCAGAAACAGTTTGAGACTGACTTGCTCCTGAAGTTACTGCGGTTGTAATAGTATTAGTTTGCCTTACTCTTGCTCCTAGATTTGCAAGATAAGAGGCTGCAGCATTTGCTGTAGTTTGATTCAATCTATAAATTCTTGATATTCGCCTAGAAAAAATCCTATCTTGAACATCTGGACCTATATAAACAATTCCATTTTCTAACTTTGCCTCTAAACCACTGGACATTAAGATTGAGTTGAATACAACTGAAAATGGCTTATCTTTTACTGTCATCGTGATATATCTTGGCGAATCGGAGGAATCATCTTCCTCTGAAACCTCGGCTGAAAATTGTCCAATGCGCTCAATTGCATTTTCTAAATCGTTTTCTTTGGGATTAAATGTTGGATTATCTTGAACCCAAACATATCCGTAATTTGTTTTTGAAATAAGAAATTCAATAGCACTTTTTGCTGTGGTGCCTTTGAAGTTTATTGATAGATCAGGCCCTTCTAGCTGAACAGTTTTTAAATTTGGGATATAAGTTGTGCCAACAGATATGTCTCCAAGAGGTGGAGCAGTAGCTTTTAATTTTGGCATAAGTTCTGCACTAGTGGTATTTAAAGGCTTTAATGCAAAAATATTTTTATCTGTTAAAACATCATTTGGTAAGTTTTGCTTAGGGAATATCATTTTTAGTTTGTTATTACTAAGCAAAATTTCTGGTTCAGGTAAGGCTACTTGATCAAGTGGAGTAATTAATATCTTTATGTGTTCTTCAAAATTGTTCAGAGTAAGTGTCTTAATACCAACTGAGGGTATAGATAAGCTTTGAAATGAAGGTTTATTTTTAAGATTTTGAGTCTTGATATTTAAAGTTATTAATTTACTAGATATTTCTTTATTTAGGATGGCTTCTTCACCTATACCGGTAAGCAAGATTTCTACATTTTTTTCATTAACACTATTAGTACTAAGATTTAAACTCTGTTTCTCATTCTTATTGATAGGATGTGTGGAAGTATTATTTTTAAGATTTTCTTGAGGTTTAACTCCTTTTGGGTAAATAGAAATTAAAGTCAAAGATAAAAATAAAATAGATGATATTTTTTTCATATTAAATAGTGAATATATTCTCAAGAAATTAATTTAAAATTAGTAATGTAAGCTTTGTTTATTATCAATTTAAGTAAAAAATAATAATTTGGTAAATTCATTTTTATTTATAGTTAGGTATGTTTACAATAATTCGGGCATCTATTTCTCCAAATGAAGGTTGAATCTCTGTCCCAGAGTTATTAAAAGTATTTCCAGTCATCTGAGGCTCAAAACAATAAGGTAATATAGCTATTTTATACTCTTGTAGATACTTTAAAAAATTTAAGCTACTTATATAATCAGATTTTATATTTATAAGAAAATAATTTGATTCAAAAATACTGCTAATTTCTTGTTTTAAAGATTCAAATTCTTTATTAATTTCACTTTCGTCAGGATTAAATTGATATATCTCAAGTTTCGCATTATCTCCCTCTGACTGAAAATCGTCAAACGGCAATTCATCCATGGGATTTTCAAAATCTTGATCATCTCCGAAATTATCAGAATACATATCATTTTGGAAATCATTATTAAAAAAATCTTCTTCTGATGAAGATCTGCAAGAATTAATATCTTCAACAGTAATTGGTGCAAATTCAACTATTTGGGCTCCAGATCTTTTTGAGGAATCGTATAGGATTTCTGGAAGAAAAACTAGGTTACCCTTACTAGGAACTAAATTTACTAAATTTTTTATTTGAGTATCAATATTAATTTTGGCATCCTCCCTTCTTTGTAATTCTTCATCAACTAAAGGCAGTTCCTGTTTTTCGAATTTATATTGGGATGATTTAGATTGCCTATTTTTTAGAGCTTCTATTGATGGAAAGAAGAAAAATATTGATGTTAGTGATGCAAAAAATATGCCTAATGATGGATAAAAATAATCGGATTTGGTAATAGCTTTTAAATCACTAAATTTTATAGATTTTATATCCTCGACATTAATGCCTTTTGCTTTTTCTAATAACTCTCCAACATCAACTTTTTTAATTTTTTTAATGAACTGCTTTAAAGTTAAATTTTTATTTTTCATGATCTATCTAATAAGTTCAAAAAGTTCAAAAAAATTAGTTAATTTCTCAAAGTTTCCGTAATCTTTTGATTCTTTATGAGATTTTATTCTATCTTTTAAAGGAAGATAAACTAAATCCCCTGAAATTGAAATTGATATGGAATCTAATGGTCGTGATGAATTGCCAATCATAGAAGATTCTGAATTGTTAACTTGATTTATTATTTGATTAATTTTTATAGATTTATTATCTATTAACTTATTTTCCATAAGTAGGGATATGAGTTTATTCGCCTCTACTAGATCACTACTAATTGCATCTATTCTAAATCCAGAATTATCAACTATATAGTTGCTTAATTGAACATTTTTAGGAATACTGCTTTGAAGATAATATCCAAATAAATAGATGGGTGAAGGGTTTGTAAGTAATGAGGAGTAATCTTTCAAAATCTTAAATTTTTCTTCTCTCTCTTGATTAATTTCATTAAGTGCAATAACTTTTTCTTCGTATTCTAGATGAGCTTTTTCAAGTCTTTTAATATTTATTATTGGTACTATAGATATTATTTCCAAAATTCCTACAGCTGCCAATACAAAAGAAGTAGGGATATATAATATTTTTTTCGATTTAAGCAATAAAAAAGTTTCTGGATAGGACTTTAAAATATTTAAAAATTGATCAAAAATAGTATTTTCTGCAGAATAATCAATGTTCTGTTTTTTAAATTTCCAGAGCTTTATATTTTCGTAATTTTTTGCAAAATTATAATCTGTCATTTAATTAACCTGTGTAATCCTTTCCTCGGTAAGTTAACGGCTTTTGCTTCTTCTTAGGAAATTGATTTTTCTCCTCCTTCTGTTCGTATTTTTGACCTCTATAAATTTGATGCTTCTTAGCAACATTTATATTAGCAATATCTTTTTCAATTAATATATCTAATGTATCAGAAAAGGAGCTAAGTATTGCTTCGTTATGTAAGTTAGATTCTTGCTGCTTCTCAAATTTAAATTTATTTTTTGGTAATTTCAAAAAACCCCCACTGATAATATTATTTTTTGAGAGCATTTTATCTAGGCCGTTTCCAGACAAATAAATATTATCTTCAAATTTAAAGCTGCTATCGGAGATAATAGATTTCACAGAATTTTGAAGCCTTGAAAAGAATTGATCATTTAAACTATCTTGACCAGTAATATAAAAAGCACTTCCAAATGGAAGTCTTGAAGAGGAAAGTTCACAGTTCCTTCTAATTATGTAAACGGTTGTAATGAAATCTTCAATATCACAAAGGACTGAAATCTCTTCCTTTGATTTATTGTTTAGTTTCTCAATAGCATGAATTGCGGGGCAAGTGACTGTAGCTACATCACATCCAGAACGAGAAACAACATCTATCCAAGAATCAATAGCATTTTTATTAGCATAAATGACTCTATGATAAGAAGTTGTTTTATCTCCATTTACTCTCTTATATTGAATCAATGTTTCGTCTGGCAAAAATGGACTTTTTGAGAGGATTAGTGGATCTTCAACAGAAAAGACACTGAGTTCTCTGTCATTAAAAGATCTTGTTGTAAAAAAAGATGAACTTAAAAATAAGATGATTGGTGGATAATTGAGTTCAAATATACTTATAACATCATTAATAATTCTTGTAACTTCAGACCCTTTTTCAATCTTATATTCTCCAATTAAATCTGTTGGAGCATTAATTTGAACGAAGTCTTTGATAATATTTGAATTATTTATTTTTTGTAAATGAGCAATTGTTAATATATTGTTTGCGTAGTAAATACCTAAAAAGTCAAATGATTCTTTTGATTTAAGTCTGGTTTTTTTAAAATTATCTACATAAAACTCTTTCAAGTATTTTGTTATTTTTAAATTCAAATATTTTTCTGATAATTTTTCAATATTTTGAAAGTCTATTTTTGTTTTGAAATATTTTTTGAATATTTCAGGGGAAAGATTATTTTTTTGGAGGTAATTATTTTTTAAAGATTTTTTATAAAGGCTTTTGATTTTATCTAGCAATTTGGCTTTTGGGAGAGCTTTACCTTTTTTCTTGGAAATATTTTTAGAGGATCTCAATTTAAATTTATTTAAGAAGTTATATTTTGTTAAATCTATTTTTAGAACAAAATTCTGAAATTTATTTAAATTATTATTTTTAGATAATTTATTAATTTTAAAGGCATTGGCTTTACTCCAAATACTTTTAACTTTTTGTTTACGAAGGCGTAAATCTTTTAAAAAGGAATTCTTAAAATAAGAATATTTGTTAATGACTTTTTTAAAATTACTTTTCATTTTCCTCTAATGTTATGGAGTAGATATTTATATCATCACTGATTTCTATAGTTAAATTTTTCTCATCAATATTTACTAATTTAAATCCTGATCCTATTATCTCTCCCTCTAAATAAGGGTTTGTTCCTTTTGAAGTTTTTATAAAAGCTACTTTTTCTCCGTTCATACTGGCTAATCCCGTAAAATCTATTTCAGAAAATGAAAATCCTGATTTGCCATCCATATTATTTCCAAAAGGCAAGAAAGGATTTCTAGTGCTTAAGGAATTTTTTTCTTGATTACTAACTTTTGTTCTTGGAATTTCCTTCAAAAAAAATATTTTTGGTGACTCTTTAGTTTTAATGTTCTCTAATTTTTTAGATCCAGAATAAGAAATACTATCGATTGATTCTGCTTTTATATAATTAGTAAAAATAAATAAAAGAAATATAAATGCCATTTTAAGATGATTTCTAATTCTTGAGATGAAAATTTAAATTTCTACTAAGCCTAATTATATATTATTAAATGATTTGTAAAAGAGGCAACTTTTTTTATTTATAACTATATTAGTATTAGATATGCTATTAAATTCTATTAGCTAAAATCATTAATTATTTCTTATATTGAATATGAATAGCGAACTAAAAGAAAATGAAATTAGCGAATCTAATAATAAAGAAATCAAGTTATTTTTATCCTCAGAACAATGTATAAACGCGGGAATTGTTTTTATTTCAAGTAGTGATAATAAAGTAATTCTGGGCGCAATGAATCCCATTTATCAAAAGGTTTTAGATATAAAAGATGAATTAATAAAAAACTTTCAGGTTGAAGTTGATGTTAATCAAATAACTACAGAAGAATGGGAGAAATGGAATACTTCAGAAAATTCTTTATTAGATTCAAATCATTTAAGCGACACATCAGATCCATTATTAAACACTGAAGAAAAAGATAATTCATTTGATACTAAATCCTCGGAAACTCCTAACATTGAAGATGATAATTTTGTAAGTGAAAACTCATCAAACGGCTCATCAAAAAAGAATCAATCTCTTTTACAAGAAATTTTTAATAATGAATTTTCAGAAGAATTAAAGGATAAGCAAGATGATAAATTCGATTTTTTTGATTTTGAAGAAGACGTTGAGGAAGAAGATTCACTTGATATAATTGAAGATTCTGATCTAGAAAATAATGAAGATCCAGTTATAAAAGCTGCAGGCTCAATATTATCAACTTGCTCAAGACTTAAGGCATCTGATATTCATGCCGAACCTTTAGAAGACAGAATGAGAATTAGGTACAGAATTGATGGAGTGCTGAAAGAAGTTTATTCTTTGCCAAAGGCAAAATCTAAAGCAATAACAAGTAGGTTAAAAGTTATGAGTAAACTTGATATTGCTGAAAAAAGATTGCCGCAGGATGGGAGAATAAGGTGTCGAATAAACGATACTATTTCTGATTTTAGAGTTAGTACCTTACCTGGAAAATGGGGAGAGAAAATAGTCTTAAGAGCGCTTCAGTCTGACTCATCGATGCTAGATCTTAATAAATTAATATCATCAAAAAAAGAATTAGAAATGGTTAGAGATATGGGAAATTCTCCATATGGGATATTTATAGTAGTTGGTCCTACGGGAAGCGGTAAGTCTACAACTCTATATTCGATTCTAAATGAAAGAAATACTCCTGACGTTAACATAAGCACTGTAGAGGATCCTGTAGAATATACCCTGGATGGCATCCATCAGGTGCAAGTTATAAGAGAAAAGGGCTTAGACTTTGCTCGAGCATTAAGATCATTAATGAGACAAGATCCAGATATAATTTTAGTAGGTGAAACTAGAGATAAAGAGACTGCTCAGACTGCTATGGAAGCAGCATTAACTGGCCATATGGTTTTTACAACTCTTCATGCGAATGATACTGCAACTGCCATAACTAGATTAAATGAAATGGGAATACCTCCTTATTTGGTAGGATCATCTGTAGTTGGGGTAATGGCCCAAAGATTAATTAGAAGGGTATGTCCAAAATGTTCTTCCACAAGAGCTGTTGATCCAGAAAAGGACAAATTAGCTCATGACTATAATATAAGAACATTAAAACAAGCGAATAGCATCGATCTCTCAAATAATGAGGCTAATAATTTATGCCCTGTTTGTAATGGCACTGGTTACAAAGGCCGTTTAGGTTTATATGAGGTTATGAAAGTTAACGAAAATATTAGGGAACTTATAATGAAATCTAGTACTGCCGATATAATTAGGGAATCTGCTAGTGAAAATGGTGTGAAAAGTTTATTAGATTATGGGTTAGAATTGGTAAAAGATGGATTGACTACTATCGAAGAAGTAGAAAGAGTTTGTCTTCTTGAAGATTCATTATAATGACTACACAAAATCTCACAATCACAAATTTAATGTCTGAACTTGTAAAGAGGCAAGGCTCAGATTTACATCTTACAGCTGATTCTCTGCCTTATTTCAGAATTCAGGGATCAATTATCCCAGCAAGTAATGAAATTTATAAGGAAGAAATCTTCGTATCAGATTTAAAATCAATTTTGGGTTCAGAAAAGTTGAAATCATTTTTTGAAGAGAAAGAATTAGATTGTAGTTATGGTCTTGAGGGAGTAGCGAGATTTAGGTTAAACATTTTTCTTGATAGAGGAAAGATATCCTGTGTAATGAGGGCTTTAAATACAGATATTCCAAGCTTTTCTCAAATAGGTCTGCCAGATAGTGTTCAACAACTACTTCAAAGGCCTAGAGGCTTGATGTTAGTTACTGGACCAACAGGGTCTGGGAAGACAACAACCCTTGCGAGTTCAATAGATTGGATTAATGCGAATAATGCTCATCACATACTCACAATTGAAGATCCTATTGAATTTGTTTTTGAAAACAAAAATTGCCTTGTAAGACAGAGAGAGGTTGGCGAAGATACACGATCATTCTCAAAAGCACTTAGATCAGCACTTAGAGAAGATCCCGATATTATTCTTGTTGGAGAGATGAGAGATCTTGAGACTATAAGCCTAGCAATAACGGCTGCTGAAACTGGTCATTTAGTGATGGGTACTCTTCATACCTCCTCGGCCTCTCAAACTATTGATAGAATTATTGATGTTTTCCCAACATCCCAGCAACAGCAAATAAGAGTTCAACTTTCAGGCTCACTAATCGGTGTAATTTCTCAAACACTCTGCAAAACAAAAGACAGTAAAAGAGCTCTGGCTGCAGAAATTCTAGTTAATAATAATGCAATAGCAAATTTGGTAAGAGAGGCGAAATCCTCACAGGTATACTCTCAATTGCAAGTTGGAGCAAAATATGGAATGCAAACTTTGGAGCAAGCATTATCAGCTCATGTAGCTAATGGACTAATAACCAAAGATGAAGCTTTTTATAAATGTAATAGACCAAATGTTTTGCAAGGTCTTCTAGATTCTGGAGAAAATAACTAATTTTTTAAAATTAAACCATGGAATATAGTTTCGTTAGTGATCCAAAACTGAGAGAAAAACTAGCGAAAGCAAGAAAAGATAGTAAAAAAAAGATTCCAGAAAAAAATATAGATAGCAATTTAGTTAATGAAGATGTAGAAGTTTCTAATAATTCGGATAAAAAAAATCAATCAAACCCAAATAAAACATTTGAAAATTTAAAATCAAAAAAAAAGACTAGAAAAAGAAAACGTTTAAAACCTCCATCTACCAAGAGCTTAGCTGTCTCGACCAAGCAATTATCTTCAATGTTAAGAACAGGATTACCTCTACTTGAAGCATTAAATATCATATCTGAAAGTAATGAGGACAAAACTTTAAAAGCGGTTTTTAAAGAGGCATCTATTGGTATTAGTAGAGGCTCTACATTGCAAGATAATTTGGAAAAACATCCAGAAATTTTTGACGAAATGTATATAGCTCTTGTATCAGCTGGTGAAACCGCTGGTTTACTACCTGAAGTTTTGGATAGAGAAGCGAAATTATTAGAAAGTCTCTCAAAAATTAAGTCTCAAATCAAAAGTGCCTTAACTTATCCAATTGCTATTTTTGTCCTAACTGCAATTGTAATTATCATAATGCTTGTTTTTGTAATTCCAATATTTGTAGATATGTATTCCTCTTCTGGTGCTGATCTACCTGCAATAACTCAGTTATTAGTAGATGCCTCCAACTTAATAAAGAATCCTTCTTTTCTTTTAAAAGCTGTACCAGTTTTTTTAATTAGCTTTTTTATTATCAAAAAACAAATTAAAACTTCTAAGTTTATTAACTGGAAAGATTCCACGTTGTTAAAGCTTCCTATTACAAAAGATTTAATTACTAAATCATGTTTAGCTAATTTCTCAAGAACACTTAGTTCTCTTAATTCTGCAGGAGTGCCCATTTTAGAAGCATTGATGATTTCTAAAAAAACTTTAGGAAATAGAGTATTTCAAAGAATAGCGGATAAGATGAATATCGAAATTCAAGCAGGACAACCTATTTATAAAGTTCTCGCTCAAGAAGAAAAAATAATTCCAATTATGTTTACATCTATGTTTAGGATTGGAGAAGAGACTGGCGAATTGAGTGAAATGGTTGATAAGTTAGCAGATTTTTATGAAGATGAAGTTTCTACATCCGTTAAATCTTTGACATCCATACTCGAACCATTAATGATAGTTTTTGTTGCGATAGTGGTAGCTTTTATATTAGTAGCAATGTATCTGCCAATGTTCAATATGATGAGTACCGTTTCATAGATTTTATTTCTATGAAAATAAATAAATATAAAATATCTTCAAGTACAAAATTTTTAAAAATTACTTTTTTAATTTTGTTATTTAAAAATATTTTCCTAATAGATTTCAGAATCTTTTCTGATGAAGTGCATCTTGCTGCATATTCTCAAGTAGATTTTTTATCAAAGGAAAATACGAGCAATTTAAATATGAATAATGTTAATAGTGTTTTGGAAATTTTAAAGAAATATGATTTAAAAAACTCTCCAAAAAAATTAACTAATAAAGATGGGAGTACTACTTTTTTTTATAGGAGATCAGAAGACGAACCTGAAAAAAACATCCTAGAAATTAAAAAACTTATTGAAAATCCTCCAGATATGAAAAAATATCAAAACTTTATAAGAAAAGCTGTCATTGCGCTTTCTCTTAACAATATTCTAATTCAAATTTTAGATTTAAATGATAAAGATATATCTGGTCAATGGTTCTATAAAGATAAAAAGATACTCATTGATAAAAACTCTTTGCTCGAGGGGAGCAAATATTTTGCATATCTTTTAAGTCATGAAATGCTCCATGTATCACAATCCTGTAAAGGAGGAGGCTTTGATTCCTATCCAGTTTTATTAGGACTAAGGAGAAATGAATCTAATAAATCCTATTTAAAGAAATTACAGAAGCCAGCTTATCAAAACTTAAAAGATAATGAAATTGAATTAGAAATTGAAGCTTACTCAAATGAAAAAAATATTCATAACACGTTAAAAGCATTCGAATACTTTTGTCTAAAGCAAAAATTAAATAAGGTTTTTTAATTTAACTTTTTTACTATTGATCTAAAAAATCTTTGAAGGGCTTTTTCGTCTATATCTTGATTCATAAAGTTAGATATTAAATCAGCTTTTAATTTTTGTAGCTTATCTTCGATGTTTTCTCCGTCTAGAGGAATAGATCTTAAGATTCCGTCAGGACCTCTAAATTGGGAATTAGCCTCCCATAATATGATCATAGCTTGCCTACCAGGAGTCAATTTCTTAATACCTTTAATAGGATTATCTGCACAGGCTTTCTTGAAGATCCTCCAAAATGGAAACGAGTCAAGATCCTTATCCGCACTATCCAAATGACTTAAAAATGTTACTTCGTCCATGAAAATTATCTTAAAAAAATTTTTTAAAAGCTTTTTTTTATATTACCTAAGCTTTCAATATTTAAAAATTAATTAGTTAATAATATCGAAATAATTTCTCCAAAATTTACATTTTTTTGAAGAAAACCAAATAAGTTGTTCCCAATTACGGCAGCGATTATTAAAACTAATGCAACTATGGCGAAAAGAGCACTTACATCTTTTATGTCATAAGGTGCTTTAAATAAAGGTTTCTGGTCTGCCATAGTTATCAAATATATAAATGCAATT
>MDTA01079495.1_pt1 | contig 19575 bp, 17 predicted proteins | sample 811151 | NCBI WGS metagenome assembly MDTA01 (sample SAMN05326648, study PRJNA326480) | marine metagenome | isolation source: seawater | place: Indian Ocean: South | collected 2010 | reverse complement strand
CAAAAAGAAAAATGTAAAAAACAAGGAATACCGTATGTCTATAATAGAATGTGGAGAGATGCTAAAGATCTCGAAATACCAAAAGATGTAAAACCAGTTATAAGATTTAAAAGTAAAATTTCTGGAAATACGATTATTAAGGATTTGGTACAAGGTGAAAGAAATATTTCAAATTCTACTATTGAAGACTTTATAATACTCAGAAGAGATCGATCCCCTACTTATCAATTATCAGCTACAGTTGATGACCATGAGATGAAAATTACTCATGTTATTAGAGGCGATGACCACATGATTAATTCTTTTAAACAAAAACAAATATATGATGCCATGGGGTGGGCTGTGCCATATTTTGCTCACATACCTTTAATTCATAGTGAACAAGGTAAAAAATTATCAAAAAGAGACAACGCCTCTACATTAGAGGACTTTGTGAAAATTGGTATTATTTCAGATGCCTTGAGAAATTATTTGTTGAGATTGGGTTGGTCATATAAAGATAAGGAAATCTTTACTAAACAAGAAAGTATTGACTTATTTGATTTAAATGGAGTAGGAAAATCTCCCTCAAAACTAGATATTTCCAGAATATACTCAATAAATGAAACTTATATAAAATCAATTGATGAAAAACAATTGTTTAGTTTTTTCAAAGAATATGTTTCAAATTACAAAAATCCAATTGATAAAAAAAAAGAAGCTATAATTTTAAAATCCTTAAATTTTTTAAAGAATAAAGCTAAAACTTTAGAGGATATTTGGAATAACTCACAATATATTATAAATGATAAAATTGAAATTAAATCTGATGATAAAAAACTTATCGATGATTTGTCTAAAAAAGTAATTAAAGATTTTCTTATTGAATATGAAAAACTTAATTCTTTATCAAGAGAAACTCTAGAACCTTTGATAAAATCATTAATAGAAAAATACAAGACGAACTTTAAAGGTGTTGGGCAGCCTTTAAGAATAGCTTTAGTAGGATCTAGATTTGGACCAGGTATATATGATGTAATTTTATCTTTAGATAAATCAGAGGTAATAAAAAGATTGAGTAAAATTTAATGAAAGATGTAACATCTTTTAGAACAAGAAAAAGTTCTATTTACGACAAAAAATCAAATTTACCATTTAAAATAAGCAGATCTAAATTTTTTAACTTCTTAAATTGTAAAAGATGTTTTTATTTAGATCGTGTTAAAGGTTTAAAAGAACCTTCAATGCCAGGATGGGCTTTAAACATTGCGGTCGATGAACTGCTTAAAAAAGAGTTTGATAAATACCGAAAAGAACAAAAGCCTCATCCAGTAATGATCAAGCATAAGTTAAACATTGTGCCTTACCAGCATAAAGATTTAGATGTTTGGAGGAATTCTTTGAAAGGTGGAATTTCGTATCTTGATGAAAAAACAAATTTGATTATTCATGGTGGAATAGATGACGTTTGGTTTGACCTAAATGAAAAAAAATTAATTGTTGTTGATTACAAAGCTCAATCATCAACTTATCCAATTACAGTTTCGTCTTATTTAAACGCTGAATGGCATTTAAGTTATAAACTTCAAATGGATATTTATGTTCATATTTTAAGAAAAATGAATTTCAAAGTTTCCAATTTGTCTTATTTTTATGTTTGTAACGGGATTAAAACAAACGATAAATTTGATAATAAGATAAATTTTAATACTACTTTAATACCTTACACAGTTAATACTTCTTGGATTGAAAATAAATTATCTGAAATGAAAGATGTACTAAATTCTGATAATGTTCCAGAAATAGAAAAAAATTGTGAAAAATGTGCTTACTTAAAAGGTGGAAAACAATTTTTTTAAACTAATTATTTATTATTATTCTCGTTATCACCGTTTGATGATTGATCAGTATTATCTGACTGACTTTCTTCTTGAGTGGTTTCAGGTGAGGTATTCTCTTGAGGACTTTGTTCATTTTGAGTGTCTTCCTGAATAGGTTCCTCGTATTGCGGTTCTGGATTAGGTTGGGCACTTGACTCTGCTCTGCCAATGTCAGCAGCAGTTTTCGGTTGAGGTTCTCGTCTCATAAAGAAATATAAAGCCGCACTAATTACTGCAATCGCACCAAAAATATAAAGTAAAATATTTAATATATTTATACCTTCATTTTTTTCTTCAGTTGTTGTTTCTTCCGTTACAGGTTGTATCTCTTCCTCTTCAGGTTTGGCATCCTGATTTTGTGTTGGTTCTGAACTTAATTCATCTTTTGGTTCTGAAGTTGTTTCTGTTTCAGGTTCAGGCTTTAAAGCTGGTTCCGGTTCTGGTTCTGGAGTTGGTTCCGGTTCTGGCTCTGGAGCTGGTTCCGGTTCTGGCTCTGGAGCTGGTTCTGGTTTAATTTCAGGAGGAGGTGTTATAACTTCTTCAGTTTTAACCACCTTTACTTCTTCAGATAATTCTTCATCATTAGGTTTAGGAGTGATTACACCTGTAGCTACTAAAATTGCACCTATGCCAAGAACAATAATAAAGTCCATGGAATCACTATATTTTATTAATATTAAATTTCTATTATATAATTTTATAAATATGCACGATTTGGGGTGTTGTGGATATTTAACTTTTTAATGCTAATAAATGGTGTTTAATGCTTTCAGATAAAGCAAGCAAATCGTAGCCTCCTTCTAAAAATGAAATAACTCTTCCTTTAGAATGCATGTTAGCTAAATCAACTATTTTTTTAGTGATTTTATAAAAATCCTCTGATTCTAAATTAATATTAGCTAGTGGATCCCTAAAATGTGCATCAAATCCAGCTGAAATTAGAACTACTTCTGGTCTAAATTTTTCTATAGGTTTAAGTATTTTTTTTTCAAAAATATTTAAAAACTCACTTCCTTCAATTCCAATTTTTAAAGGGGCATTGAATATGTTTCCAACTCCATTTTCATTTTCTGAACCAGTACCTGGAAATAAAGGAAATTCATGAGATGAACCATACGCTACAGTTTCGTCATTATAAAATATTTCTTGAGTTCCATTTCCGTGATGAACATCAAAATCAATAATTGCAACCTTATTTACTTTGTATTTTTGTTGAAGATATCTAGTAGCAACAGCAACATTATTTATAAAACAAAACCCCATTGCTTTACCTGTTTCTGCATGGTGTCCTGGGGGTCTTACAGCACAAAAAACTCTTTCATTATTATTCATTAAATCGTCAACTGCGCCTATACCAGCTCCGCATGATCTTAAAATGGCATTCTTGCTATTTGGACAAAGCATAGTATCTGCGTAAGGTTCTTTTTCAACTCCTACTAATCCATTTTTAGGAATATTATCAAAAATTCTCTCAATGTATTTTTTTGGATGAACTAAGGAAATTAATTCTAGATCTGCTATTGGAGCTTCTTTAAAAGTAATTTTAAAATCTTTAATCTGCTTTATTGACTCAATTATAGTTTCTAGTCTTTCTTTTCTTTCTGGATGATTAAATCCATTATCTTTTAAATTGCAATCGGAATGAGTATATACAAGCATTATAAAAACTTATTTAAAAATGCACTAGCTAATTCAGTAGGGTTTCCGCTAACTTTTAATCTATCTAAAACTTCTTGTACTTTTTTAACTTGCTCACTCATATCACTGGGATTTTCAAGATAAGAGCTTACTTTTTTGAATATATTTTTAGCATTGCATTTTGACTGAAGTAATTCAGGAATAATTTCTTTGTCAGCAGCAAAGTTAATAATGTTTGCGTACTTTGTTTTTACTAAAGCCTTTATAATTAAAAAATTTATAAAACCCATTTTATAAAGAATAATAGATGGTATTTTTGCATTGCATATTTCTAATGAAACAGTTCCTGATTTGGCTACGGCAAAAATTGATTTTTGAAGAATATAAGACTTTATTTTATCGTCACTAATAATTTCGCAGTTGCTTAAGTTAGTTTGATTTATGAAAGATTGCATTAACTTAGAGTATTCTTTTGTTGAGTGGAATATAAAGGTCATATCAGTATATTTATCGTTCATTAACTTTATAAAATCTAACAGTATAGGCATTAAAACACTTATCTCTGATTTTCTGCTTCCAGCAAATACAGATATTAAAGCTTTATTTTTTCCAATTAATTGATTGATATCAATTTTAACACGATCATTCTTTTGTAAGAGCGGGTGACCTACAAATTCACAGCTCATATTTTCCTTTTCGAAATATACTTTTTCAAAACTAAATAATAATAAGATATGATCTATAAATTTTTTAATTTTTTTAATCCTTCCCTCTCTCCATACCCAAACTTGGGGCGCAACAAAATGTATAGTTTTAATATTAGGATTTAATTTTTTTACTTTTTCTGCGACACGTAAAGTGAAATCTGGACTATCTACTGTAAATAAAATATCTGGTTTATAATTAGAAATAGCTTTTACTGTTTCGTTTATTTTATTTCTAATTTTAAATATATTTAAGATAACATTGGTAAAACCTAAATACGTTATTTCTTTTAATTCATAAATACTTTTTATACCTAATGATTTAAGATGTTCACCTCCTACAGAAAGATATTCAATATTTTTATTAATTTTTTTTAAATCACTTATTACTTTAGATGCAAGTTTATCCCCTGATGCTTCACCTGTTAGTATGAATATCTTTTTCATTTATACATTCTCCACAAACTTCCATTGTCTGAAATCATAAAAAGATCTCCAGTATTATTCTGTATTTTAATATCTCTTATTCTTCCTATTTTTCCTTTAAAAATAATTTCTTCACTTTTAAAATTATTATTCTTAAATTTTACTTTTCTCAAAGATTGATCTTTAAGTGAGGTAATCAAGGCATCTCCATTCCATTCTTTAAAAGTTTTGCCTTTATAAATAGTCATTGCACTTACAGCTATTGATGGAACCCAGTATTTAATTGCTTTTGTAAAACCTGGCTTCCACTTAGGGCCAATCTTGGTTCCAGAATAATTAGTACCGCCCCAACCTAATATTTTCCACCCATAGTTTTCTCCAAAATTTGCAGTACCAAACCAGTCTCCTCCTTTTGCACCATGGTTAGTCATATAGATTTTATTGTCGAATGGTGAAAGAGCTATACCTTGAGGATTTCTTAATCCAATTTGAAAAATTTCAGGCAACCAATTTTTTTTACCTTTAAATTTTGGATTATCTTTTGGAATAGATCCATCTAAATTAATTCTTATTATGCTCCCAGGATGTTTAGTAAAATCTTGAGCTATCATTCCCTGTCCACGTTCTCCTGCAGTTATATATAAATGATTATTTTTAGCGACTAATCTGGAGCCAAAATGATAACCTGATTCTATTTGTGGTTCAGCCCTAAAAATATTTTTGAATTTGATTTTATTTTTATTAAAATTACCTTTTGCTACAGATGTACTTGTTTCCCAATTACCTCTGTTTTCAGAATAGGAAATATAAACTTGCTTATTTAGATAAAGAACATCTAATAATCCTCCCTGACCTAAACTAATAAGAGATAAATTATGTTTTATTTCATTTATGTTTTTATTTTTAATATTTAATGTAAGTAGTTTACCTTTTTTTTCGGTAATTATGATATTTTCACTGTCTATAAAAGATAAACTCCAAGGTTTGTTTAGATTATCAAAAATCTTTTCGAGTTTAAACTCTGCAGAGTATACATTTGAAAAATTTAATAAGAATAAGAAAATAATAATTTTTTTCATCTCACTGTAATAAACATTTTATTTTTATTTGCAAAATTGATACATTTTTTTTTCTCTAGAAAAATATTTCTTTTATCCTTCAATACAATTCCTTTAAGCCCAATCAATTTACATTGTTTAAAAGTTTTTAAACCTACAGTTGGTAAGTCAATTCTTAAATCTTGTCCTTTTTTTGGAAATTTTACTAAAATACCCTGATTAAGAAATTTTTTATCTTTTAATTTATTTAGCATAGCTTGAGTTCCACCCTTACCTTCGATAGCAATAACTTTTTTATTTCTAACTATTGTCCCTTGGCTAAAGGAATATTTTCCTAATTTATTTAATGTTTGAGTTGCTTTTTTTATATCAATTTCGTCTTCTTTGTTTGGTTTGAATTTCGAATAGTTCCCTTTTTTTAAAGATAATTCAGGATTAAATGATGTAGAGCTTATAGTTTTAATCTTTTCTTTTTTAAGTATATTAATTATTTCTTTTAAAATAGCAGCATCACCAAGTTTGGAGCTTTTTATAATTCTTGGCATATAATAAACTGCTTTTATATCAAGGCGAAGTTTGGAAAATTTAGGTTTTTTCACCTTCCCGGCAAATAAAACTTTTCTACAATTATTTTCTTTTAAGATCTTAATGATTTTTCCAAATTGTCCTAAAGATACTGAATAAGAATGTTTGTCTTTTTTAAAAATTTTACTTTTAGACAAATCAATAATCAAATATTTTTTTTTATTCTTAATTTTTTGTAATATTTTTTTTGGAAAGTCTGTTTCTCCAAAGATTAGACCGATCATAATTATCTTAAATCTGTGGTAAACAAATAGGTCTTTTTTTATCTTTTTCTATAAAAGTTATCACTTCGTTTACTAACTCATTGCCTTTATGTTCACCGTTAATTTTACTTAAGTTTTCATGTAAATTTTTAGATGAAAAAATTTCTTTGTAAGCTTTACTTAAACCCATAATTTTTTGATTATCATATTTTTTTCTTCTTAAACCTATAAGATTTAAACCTTGAAGATGATTTCTGTTACCTATAGACAAGCCAAAAGGGATAACATCCTTCAATACACCAGTCATACCTCCTATCATTGCTAGTCTACCTATTCTAGTAAATTGTTGAACTGCTGAATTGCCTCCGATCACTACTGAGTCCTCTATAGTTACATGTCCTCCCAGTGGTACATTATTAGCAATAATTACATTGTTTCCAATTTTACAATCGTGTGCAACATGAGAAGAAATCATAAATAGACAATTATTCCCGATTATTGTCTTTGAACCTCCACCTTCAGTTCCAGGGTTAATTGTTACATATTCACGTATTAAATTATTCTCTCCAATTTCCAGACTATTTTTTTCATTTTTAAATTTTAAGTCTTGTGGTTGAGTACCTATACTAGCGAATGGAAAAACTCTAGTTCCCTTGCCAATCTTCGTGTTTCCTTCTATATGAACATTAGATGCAAGCTCCACATTTTCGCTTAAGATAACATTTGGTCCAACATAACAGAATGGACCAATCTTGACGTTTTTTGAAATTTGGGCCTTCGGGTCTATTACACTTGAATTATGTATCATTGCTTTCTATCTACTATAGTTGCTGACCATTCAGCATCTGCCATTCTTTTTCCGTCAACTTTAGCGGTGCCTTTGTATTTCCAAACTCTACCATGAGATCTAACTGCTTCTATTTCTAAGTGTAGTTCACAATCTGGTATAACAGGACTTCTAAATCTTGCTTTTTCTACACTCATCAAATAAACAAGTTTATTTGCGTACTCCTTAGGATCAATCCCATGAGCTGTAAGGGCAGCTGCTGCTTGACCAAAAGCTTCGACTATTAAAACCCCAGGCATGACAGGTTGTCCTGGAAAGTGTCCTTGAACGTAAAACCCGTCTTTTTTAACATTCATAATTGCTGTTGCAGATTTCAAAGGTACAATTTTTGTTAATTTATCTATTAACAACATAGGTTCTCTATGAGGTAATAAGCTTTCTATTTTTTTTTTATCAATCTCTTTTTCACTCATCTTTTTTTTTCCATTTTTTCAAAAATTCTTTAAAAGGTACAGCTGGATAACCCATTACGATTTGATTATCCTTTATATCTTTTACTACTCCACTACCACCACCAATTTTCACATTATTTCCAATATTTAAATGCCCAGAGACGCCAGCTTGCCCACCAATTGAAACATTGTTTCCAATGTTGGAGCTTCCAGCGAATCCAACTTGTCCGGCAATCATACAGTTGCTACCGATTTTCACATTATGTGCAATATGAACCTGGTTATCTAAATAAGTATTTTTCCCGATCATAGTATTATCGACTGATCCTCTATCTATTGTACAATTAGCTCCTATCTCAACATTGTCTTCAATTATTACATTGCCTATATGTGGAAATTTTAAATTTTTTTCTTTTAATGGAATAAAACCAAAACCTTTTACACCAATTTTGCAACCATCTTGTATCACTATATTATTTCCAAAAACTGAATTCTTAATAATTACCCCTGATCCAATTACACAATTTTTTCCTAAAATGACATCATGTTCAATTATCGTGTTAGATCCAATAACTGAATTTTTACCAATTTTTACATTTTTACCAACTAAAACATTATTACCAAATTTTACGCCGTTATGCTTAGTCTTAATAGGTGTTTTCAGTGAAAGATCCGGATAGTCAATATCTGCATCTGGATACATCTTTTTTAACACTTTTGCCAATTCAAATAATACATTTTTAACAATTATTTTTTCTACACTATTTGGTAAATATTGCTCCAACTTTTTTGTCGTTAAACAATACGATGCTTTGGTTTTGAAAGCATCTGACTTATATCTAACAGAATCAAAAAAAGTAAGATCAAATGTAGAAGAATTTTTTAAAGTACTGATGTTAGATAATTTTAATTTTTTTTTAAATTTAATATTAGGAAAAATATTGTTTATCGTTAAAGAATTTTTTTTCTTAAAGAATAATCTTGTTTTCATTAAACTAGTTAGTTTAATTTAATTGATTTAAGTTTTTTATTAAGTCTTTTTACAATTTCATCGGTTATATTGAGGCTTTGATCAGCTAATAATAAACTTTTTTTATCTACAACCATTCTAATTTTTTTTTCTGCCATATACTCTTTAATAATTGGGTTTAAATTTTTTAAAAGCTCAGTTCTTGCTTTCGATCTTTGTTTTGCAATATTGTCGAGAAGATTGTTTCTCTCTTTTTGTAATGCAGCAACTTTGTTTCTTAGATTAGTGACTTTTTTTTTATATTCTTCTGCAGAAATAACCTTTTTCTGTTGGATAATCTTTTTTTCTTCCTCTTGTATAGCTTTTTCTCTACTTTGAAGATTTTTAATTCCATCATTTAATTTTTTCTTTAAATAAGTTTGCGCTTTTTTTCCAGCATCACTCTGGTTTAAGATATATTTAAAGTCGAGAAAATGAGGTGTGCCAGCATTTAAACTTGTATCAATTGATAAGAATATAATTGTAATTATAGTAATTTTTTTAATTAAGTTCATTTTTAAAACGTAGTTCCTAAGTTAAAATTAAAGCTTTCTGTTTTATCTGTAGATGCTTTTGAGAGATTTTGTGAAAATACAAATGTCATTGGGCCTATTGGTGAAGACCAGCTAGCCGCGACACCCGCTGAAGATCTTATTTTATTACTTTCATCTAAACTTGCATCATAATCCACTCCCCATACATTTCCAAAATCTAAAAAAACTCCTAAATCTGTTCTTGAGGACTCAGGGAAGAAATTAGGTAAACTTGCTTCTAAGTTAAGTGCTGCTGCATAATTTCCGCCAATGTGGTCATTTCCATTCACAGGCCCAATTTTACCTCTTTCAAAACCTCTAAGTCTTTTTGAGCTCAAATTTCTTCTCTTACTTATCCTTACATCGTCATCACCTAATCCATTAACAGCTGAAAAATAAAATTTACTTGCTCCAATTATATTCTCAGAGAATGAATTATAAGCGCTGTATGAGAATACATTTGAAACAAATGATTTATCTGCATAAATTGGTAAAGATTGTCTAAAGTTTATTATTGATCCATCTGTAGGTCTGAAAGATCTATCTCTTTGATCATAGCTAAAACCATATTCTCCAATTAATTCACTAAATTCTCCTTTTTGTTTTTTTAAAGAGTCTGATGCAGTTCCATCTGTTCTTAAATCATCATAGCTCCCTGAAATACCTAAAGTAGTAAAAATATTTTTATATTGCTCAAAAGTTGTGTTTATACCAGCAGCTACAACGGTATTTTCATATCCTTGATCTGGTTTATCGCTACTAGTGCTACTTAAATAATAATTAAGTGAATTTCCCAAAAAATCATAGTTAGGATCAGTAAAATTTAAAACACCGCCTAAAGATTCTTGATCAATATCTAGTTCAAAGGATAAATTTTTTCCTTCTCCCAGCCAATTATTTTCTTTTACTTTAAGAACGAATTGTCCTCCATCTGTACCTATACCTGCTCCTGCACTGACTTCACCTGTTGGTTTTTCTTCAACTTTGATGTCTATAATTTTTAAATTTGGTGCGGTGCCATCAGTAGTTGTTGCTTCTACAGTCCTAAAAATGTTACGAGATCGTATTTTTGAAATAGATTTATCTAAACTTAATTTAGTATATGGATCGCCCTCATCCAAAAGAAGCTCTGATCTAATTACATTTTCATTTGTTACGCTATTGCCTAAAATATTAATTCTCTCAATCAAAACTTTTTCACTTTCAAATATGTTAAACTTAATTGTAATTGCATCGTTTTCTATAATTTCCTCCACATTATGCTCTACGAACTGCAAATTATTATCTTCGATCAATTCATCTATAGCTTCGAGTAGATTTTTTACTTTAAAAGGCGAATAATACTCACCAACAACTTTTTCATATTTTTCATTTAATGAATAAAATATATTTTTATCAAAGACTGGGTCTGCATTTGTTTCTATTTTGTTTATAATATATCTCTTCCCAGCATTAATTGAGTAAACTAATTCAATCTGCCCACTTTTTTTTATTTCAGCAGAATTTGAATTGATTTGAACATCGTAATAACCCATAGATCTATAATAGTTATTTAATAATCTAATATCTAAATTTACAAGACGCTCACTAAATTTTGTATTACCTGTAATAATTTTCCAAAATTTATCTTCTTCACTGGCAATAACGCTTCTCAATCTTTTCTCTCTTATCTTTTTATCTCCTGTAAAACTAATCTTAGATATTTTTGTTACTTGTCCTTTTTTAATGTTTAAAACTAAATCTAAATTGCTGTCGTCTATTTCTTTTACTTTAGTTTCGACTTTTACAAAATTAAAACCTATAGATGAATAAAGTTGTTTAATTTTATCTACATCCTGAGATAAGAAACTTTCTACGAAAGAGTCTTTCTCTTTAAGACTCATAACTTTTTTTATTTCTTTTGCAATTTTTTTACTTGGTTCACCAACAACGATTAGTTGATTGATAACTGGAAATTCCTTTACAACTATTTTTAATACTCCGCTATCTATTTGAATTTTGATATCCTCAAAAAAATTTGTTGAGTAAAGACTATTTAATATTTCGTTAAGTTTTTTCTCTGTGTAATCTTGATTTAAATTAATATTACCATAAATCTTTATAGTTTCATTACTTACTCTTTTATTACCCGTAATATCAACTTGTTTAACAATTTCTGCGTTAGCAAAACTTGAAAGCAATATTATAAATAACAGTGTTTTAAATAATTTGAACATTTTTTAATAATTTATAAGTCGTATCTCTGGACCATTTATCAATAAGTAAAATTTGATTAATATTTTTAGGTTCTTTTATAGCATATTTTTTATAATTTCTATCACGTAGTACGCTTAATATGAGTTTGTATATTGACATAAATGGTATCTTTTTCTTTAGATATTGATCAACTAATATTTCATTAGCAGCATTAATGATTATGGGCGTTGAAATGTGTTCAATTAATCTATTCTTAAGATTGATTATAGGGAATCTTTCTTTTTCTACTTTTAAAAAAACAAGTTTGTTAAACACTATATCCTTTTTATCGTTATCTCCAATGATCTCTTTAATATTTAATTTTCCATCAAATATAGCGTTTGCTAATGGTATTATCATTGATGTATCGTGATAAATTAATTTATGTAAACCATTTTTGAATTGAATAATAGCATGTACTAGAGACTCAGGATGAACTACTATTTCAATTTTTTCCTGTGGAATAGAAAATAATTTGTGGGCTTCGATTACTTCAAACATTTTGTTCATTAAAGTTGCCGAGTCAATAGAAATTTTTTTTCCCATTTTCCACTTAGGATGTTTAATTGCTTCACTTGGCTTTACTTTTTTTAATTTTGAAATAGTGTGTTTTAGAAATGGACCTCCAGAAGCGGTAAGGTAAATTTTACTTATTTCTTTTTTATTTTCATTTTCTAATAATTTCATTATTGAAAAATGTTCTGAGTCTATTGGAATAACTTTTGTTTTGTTTTGAAGTGAGACATTTTTAATCAGGTTCCAACCGCATATGATAGACTCTTTATTAGCTAATAATATTTTTTTACTTTTTTTTATCATTTTTAAAGTTGGGATGAGACCCGCTATTCCAGGTATAGCAGCTATTGTAATATCTGAACTATTAAAGTTTTTAATTTTACTATCTAGATTTCTATAGATTTTTACTCTTTTATTTTTATATTTTTTTTTTACTTTATTGAAAACTTTTTCATCATTTATAATAAATATGTTTGGTTTATATACATCTATTTGATTGCAAATTTTTTTGTAATTTTTATTTGCAACTAGAATATTTATCTTAAAAAGATTTTTTTTTTTATTAATAATTTTAATTGAATTAAGTCCTATAGAGCCTGTTGAACCTAAAATAGAAATCTTTTTTTTCATACTAATAAATCATTACTAAAGTTAAGAAACCAATTGGCAAACCAAACAAAATTCCATCAATCCTATCTAAAATTCCACCATGACCAGGGAGAAAGTTGCCTGTATCATCTAATCTAGATCTTCGTTTAAAATATGAAAAAAATAAATCTCCAATTTGACTACTAATTGAAGTTATTATTCCAATTATTAATATTAATACATCAAATTCTTTTGTAAGAAAAATTGTTACTGTTAAAATCACAATACATGAAAGGACAATAGATCCAATTGCTCCCGAAATAGTTTTGTTAGGACTTAATCTTGTTAATCTAACACCCTTAAATATTTTACCAAATATATAGCCTCCGATATCTGATGCTATACAAGTCAACAGTATAAGAAAAATTAAAATTTTTAAGTGCGCGAACGATGAAAAAGAAAAAAAAAGAACACAAAAACTGAAAATATATATTGTAAACAATGAGTTTATAATTAGTTGATATATTTTTTTTCTTTTAAATATAATAATTGTCATTTTAAAAAATTCTAAAACCGCAATTATTCCTGATACTAATAAAATAAAACTTAATAAATAATTATTCAAAAAAATAATTACTAAAGTTAAAAGCAATACAAATGAAGTAAGAGCTCTTTTTCTAAAATTTTTTGACATAAGTTTCTTAAATTGAACCAAAATTTCTTTTTATATTTTTAAAGTTTTTAACTATCTTTTTCAAATCATTATAATTAAAATCTGGCCATAGTTTATTCAAAAAGTATATTTCTGAATAAGCAAGTTGCCATAACATAAAATTACTTAGTCTTTTATGGCCACCTGTTCTTACTAATATTTCTGGATTTGGCAAATCTCTTGTGAAGAGATTTTTTTCTATATTTTTTTCACTTATCTTTTTTCTTATTTTTATTTTTTTGCAAGCAGTTACTATTTCATTTTTTGATCCATAATTAATAGCTAAATTAACAATAATTCTTTTATTTGATTTGGTGGTTTTTTCTGCTTTATTTAAATATTGTTTAACTTTTTTTGGTAAACTATTTATATTACCCAAAATTTTAATTCTTATTCCGTTTTTGGTAATATTATTAAGCTCTTCATGAAAATAACTAATTATAAGTCTAAATAAAAAGTTTATTTCTGACTTTGGTCTTTTCCAGTTTTCTGTTGAAAATACATAAAAAGTTACAATTGGTATCTTAAGTTTTATAGAGGACTCTACAGCTTTTTTTACTGTTTTGACTCCATTTAAGTGGCCAAAGTTTCTTCCTTTTTTTTTTTTAAGTCCCCACCTACCATTACCATCCATAATAAAGGCAACGTGGTTGAGTTGATTCATATTTGTAAAATCTCTTTTTCTTTATCTGAGAGTATCTTCTCTAAATTCTGAATATTTGTGTCTGTAAGTTTTTGTATGTTTTTTTCAAAATTATTGTTTTCATCCTCTGAAATTTTTTTATCTTTTAATTTTTTTTTCAAATCTTAATTGGCTTCCCTTCTAATATTTCTTATGGAAATTTTACTTTTCTCACCCATATTTTTAAGAATTTTAATTAATTCTTTTCTTCTTTCTTCTGTTAAATCTGGAATTCTTAATCTAATTAACTGACCATCTACTTGTGGGTTTATGCCTAATTCAGATTTTTGAATAGCTGCATCTATCAGAGGTATATTTGCTTTATCCCAAACTTGAATAGATATTAATCTAGCTTCAGGAACGCTTATAGTAGCTAATTGTTCTATTGGCATTAGCTGGCCATAAACATCAACTTTAATTGTATCAAGCATATTTGGATTTGCTCTACCTGTTCTTAAAGTAGAAATTTCTTTCTTAAAAGATTGAATAGTTTTATCCATTTTGGTTGAAAATAAATTTGAATTAAATTCAGCGCTCATAACTAAACACCTTCTCCAACTTTATATCTTATAAAATCAAGTATCTTTATATCTTTATTAATTTTATTTTCTTTTAGTATATCAGAAACCTTTTTTTTTGGGTCCATAATCCATATTTGATTTAATAATGTATTGTCGTTAATAAATTTAGCTAATTTTCCTTTTGATATTTTTTCAGCCATTTCTTTAGGTTTACCTGAGTTTATAATTTCAGCTTTGATAATTTCTTCCTCTTTATCTAAAATTTCTTTTTTTAATCCATTTTTATCTATAGCTAGAGGGTTAGAAGCAGCAATGTGCATAGATAATTTCATACCTAAATCATCATTTTTACCAATTTCTAATCCATCAATTTTAACTATTGATATAATTTTACCAATATTTTTTTCTATTGAAGAATGAACATAATAAAAATTATGCCCTTTATTATTGTCAAAAAAATTTGCACGTCTGATTGTTATTTTTTCCCCAATTTTTGAAATAAGATTAATCAAATTATCATTTACAGTAGAACCATTTTTCATTTTAGTTAAATTTAATTTTTCCAAATTTCCTTTATTTGAAAAATTTAAGTCTGATAGTTCTTTACAAAATGAGATGAAATCTTTATTTTTAGCTACAAAATCTGTTTCACTATTCACTTCTATTATAGATATTACTCCATCTTTCTCATTAACTAGTGACAGCCCTTCAGATGCAGTACGATCCATTTTTTTGGAAGCTTTTGCAATTCCTTTTTTTCTTAAAAACTCAATTGATTTTTCTATATCTCCATTAGACTCGTCTAATGCAAGCTTACAATCTTTAAAACCAACACCAGTAAGCTCTCTTAATTTTTTTATATTATCTAGCAGATCTTTATTTGACATTTAATGATTTGTTAAATTACTTTTTTTTATTATCTGATTTATTCTCTTGCTTTTTTTCAGTTTTTGCGTCGGATGATTTAATAAATTTTTCAGCGTCTTTAATTGTATTTTTTAATAAATCACAATATAAATTAATTGATCTTCTCGCATCATCATTACCTGGTATTGGAAAATCAATATCTGTAGGGTCAGAATTAGTATCTAAAACTGCTATAATTGGAATTCCAAGTTTTTTGGCTTCTGCAACAGCTAATGACTCGACATTCGTATCAATGATAAAAATTAAATCTGGTGTTTTTTTCATTTCCGAAATTCCACCCAATGATCTTTGTAATTTTTCCTTTTCTTTACCAAACTTTAAAATTTCTTTTTTTGTAAATCCAATGTTTTCTTTTGATAATTGGTCATTCAATCTTTTTAATCTTTTGATAGAATTTTGTATTGTATTCCAGTTAGTAAGCATTCCACCTAACCATCTATAATTTACAAAATATTGTCCGGTCTCTAGTGCTAAATTACTAACTTGTTCTGAAGCTTGTTTTTTTGTTGATACAATTAATAATTTTCCACCTGAAGAGATTGTTTTATGAACTTGTACTAATGCATTTTTTAAAAATTCTACAGTTTGTGTTAAGTCAATGATGTGTATTGAATTTTTTTCCCCAAAAATGAATTTTTTCATTTTTGGATTCCATCTAAGAGTCTTGTGACCAAGATGTACACCAGCTTCTAATAGTTGTTTAATGTTTACTTTTGGTACGTTCATATTTTTTTCCGGTTAATCCACCACAGTTGCTCCAATATTGGACCGGGGGGCATTGCCCTAAAACTGTGTGCGAAATATTATCCTGATATATACAACATGCTTAAAAAAGACAACTATCTAAACAGATATTTTTTTAACATATTCCTTGTTTTTCATGATTTTTAGCTTGTGATAATCAAATTTTCTCGCGTTTTGAAGATTGTAAAGAATTTTTTTATTTTTGCTATTTAACAATAAGCTAATTTGTGTCTGACCTTCACTTTTAAGAATATTTTTAACCTCTTTTATATCGCAATCTTCATTTAACTCTATTGTTACTTTTGAATAAGGTTTGTTAATTATGTCCTCTAAACTAAGTATTTTTCTCACATTTAATCTTCTTTGCGAATTATCGTTTAAATTTATATCTTTATGAAGTGTTAAGACAAAGGAGTCTGATTCTTTAATCTTTTCTCTATTATTTATCAAAATTTCTGCGAACAAAAATAACTCAAATTCTCCTTCATTATCACTAAATTTAACTATTGCGAACGGAGTGCCTTTTGCACTTTTTTTTTCTTGAATTGACATTATGGTACCTGCCACCAAGGCTTCTTTATTATTATTTTGTAGAAAAGTTTTATATGAGACAATTTTTAAGTGATCGAAAACTTCTTTATAATCATTTAAAGGGTGATCTGAAATATAAAAACCTAGTGATTTAAACTCCTCTGAAAGAAGTTCTTTCTTTGACCAGGCTTCAGTTTTTAAAAAATCAAAATTTCCTTTGAGATCACTTTTTTCATCAAAGAGATTTGTTTGCTTATTTTTTTTATCCTCGTTAATATTCTTAATTTGTTGAATTATCTTAGGTATAGAAACAAAAATTTTATTTCTATTAGTTTCAAATTCATCAAACGCACCGGATTTGACTAAACCCTCGAGCTGTAATTTATTTACATCTTTTGAGTCAACTCGACTAATAAAATCAATTAAAGATTTAAATTTACCGTTTTTTTCTCTTTCATTAACTATATTGGATATAGCTTCAAAACCAACATTCTTAATAGCACCAAGACCATAATAAATTTGATTAGTTTCTGCTTTAAATTCTGCAAAACATTTGTTTATTGACGGTCTTATGATATCAATTTTTAATCTTTTTAACTCTTCTACAAACTCTCTTAGTTTAGATGTATTAGTTAATTCGGTAGACATTGTAGCTGCGATAAAATCCTCTTTATAATATGTTTTTAAATAAGCTGTTTGATATGCAATTAATGCATACGCTGCTGCGTGACTTTTGTTAAATCCATACTGCGCAAAAGGTTCAATTTTTGTAAAAACAAAATTTGCTACATCTTTGCTTATACCATTTTTAATCGCACCATTTATAAAATTTTCTTTTTGTTTGTCTAACTCAGCTTTTTTCTTCTTACCCATCGCTCTTCTAAGAATATCTGCTTCGGCTGCAGTAAATCCAGCAAGAGTTTGAGCTATTTGCATCACTTGTTCTTGATAAATAATTATTCCATAGGTTGGTTCTAAAATTTTTTCTAACGTTGGGTGAATGTAATCAGGTTTTTTTATTTTGTTTTTGCAATCATTATAAATCGGAATGTTGCTCATTGGACCTGGTCTATAAAGAGCTACAAGAGCAATAATATCATCGAACCTATTTGGTTTCATTTGTTTAATTGCCTCTCTCATCCCGGTGCTTTCTAACTGAAACAATCCTGTAGTTTCACCAGTTGATAGTAAATTATAAACATTTTCATCCTTTAGATTTATTGTTTCTATTTGTAAATTTATATTCTTAGATTTGAGCCTTTTTAATGTTTTATTAATTACTGTTAAAGTTTTAAGCCCAAGTAAATCAAATTTAACTAAACCCGCATTTTCTGAGGAGTACATATCATACTGAGTAGAAGGTAAAACAAGATTTGAGCTTTGATCAACATAAAGAGGAAATTGTTCTGATAATTTATTTCCAGCAATTACAACTCCCGCTGCATGTGTTGCCATATTTCTATTTAAACCTTCTAATTTTAAAGATAAATCAATTAACTTTTTTACTTTAAAATTTTGTTTAATTTCTTCTTTAAATCTTGGCTCTCTATCAATCGACTCTTGAAGGGTAAGAGGTCTAGAAGGATCGAATGGTACCATTTTGCAAATTCGATCTACGTGGCCGTAAGATAATCCTAAAACTCTTCCCACATCTCTTAAGACCATTCTAGCTTTAAGTTTTCCAAAAGTGATTATATGGGCAACACCATCCTTGTATTTTGATTTTAAATATTCAAAAACTTTATCTCTTTGTTCCTCACAAAAATCTATATCAAAATCAGGCATTGAAATTCTATCAGGATTTAAAAATCTTTCAAAAATCAAATCAAATTCTATTGGATCAAGATCGGTTATATCTAAACAATACGCTACTAAAGAACCTGCTCCGGATCCCCTGCCCGGTCCAACTGGAATTAAGTTTTTTTTTGCCCATTTAATGTAATCTGATACTATTAAAAAATAGCTGGAATAATCCATCGAGTTAATAATATTTAATTCATGTGAAAGCCGGTCTGTATAGATTTTTTCTATTTCTTCATGTGGTTTAGTTAACTTTTTCTTAAATATAAAATTTTTTAATCTATTTTTTAAACCATCCTGAGCTTGTTTTAGAAGTTCCTTTTCTACTGATGTATTTTCATTAATTGATAATGAAGGTAATATTGGTTTAGATTTTTTTGGTTTAAAACTAAATCTCAAAGGAAAATTATAATTGTTTTCTAAAGCTTCAGGTAGATCTGAAAATAAATTTTTTAATTCATCACTATTTTTTATGAAATGTTGATTGCTATATTTAAATCTTTTCGAGTCGTCTATAAATTGTTTTTCACCAATGCATACTAAAGCATCATGTGCTTCTGACATTTCAGAATTCAGATAGTAAACTTCTTGACTAGCTATCAAAGGTAGCTCAAATTTTTTTGAAATTTCCAGTAAATATCCTTCATAATGTTTTTCTTGTGTTTCTGAATGTCTTTGAATTTCTAGATAAAATCTATTTTCAAAAGTATTTTTTAGTTTCCCTAATAATTCTTCAAAATATCTTTTTTTATTCGCAAAAAATAATTTACCAAATAAGTTTTTATAGTTTCCGGTCAATAAAATTAAATCTTGATTATTATAAATTAAGTCTTCAATTTTACAGTGGGGTTCATTCAAGGTGCTATTTTTTAAATAACTCAATGATGATAATTTTGTAAGATTTTTATATCCTGTTTCAGAGGTTGCGTATAAAGTAATTTTTCCAATTTGATTTTCATATAAAAGGTTTATTTGAGTACCAATAAGGGGTTGCGTACCAACTTTACTAATTTTTTCTGCAAATTCTAAAGCGCCACAAAGATTATAGCTATCAGCTATTCCAAT
>MDTA01008841.1_pt1 | contig 19577 bp, 19 predicted proteins | sample 811151 | NCBI WGS metagenome assembly MDTA01 (sample SAMN05326648, study PRJNA326480) | marine metagenome | isolation source: seawater | place: Indian Ocean: South | collected 2010 | reverse complement strand
GTATAAAACAAAACGAAGAAGTGTTGGTACCTGCACTTACTTTCGTGGGAACAGTAAATGCGATAAGTTACTTAGGAGCAGAACCGCATTTTATCGACTCTAATATAAAAGATTTTGGAATAGATTGTAGAAAATTAGAAAATTATTTAAAAAAAATAGTAATATTTAAAAAAAACAAAAGTATAAATAAAAAAACTGGCAGAGCAATTAGAGCAATAATACCTGTGCATGTATTCGGACACCCTTGTGATATTGAATTTATTTTAAGATTAGCAAAAAAATATAAACTAAAAATTGTGGAGGATGCGGCCGAATGTTTAGGAAGTTTTTATAAAAATAAACATTTAGGAACTTTTGGCGATGCTGGATGTCTAAGTTTTAATGGAAATAAGATAATCACAACAGGTGGCGGAGGTGCTGTTTTAAGTAAAAATAAAAATCTTAATAAAAAAATTAGACATTTAATTTCTACCGCAAAGGTTCAACATAAATGGGAATACATTCATAATGAGGTTGGGTATAATTTAAGATTACCTAGTTTAAACGCTGCTTTAGGCTTAGCTCAAATAAGTAAGATTAATTTTTTTTTAAAACAAAAAAGAAAATTATTTTTAAAATATAACAATATTTTTGATAAAATTGGGGGTGTAAAATTGTTCAAAGAAAATAAATTTTCTAAAAGTAATTATTGGCTCCAAACTATAATTCTAGATTACAAAAATATTCACTTAAAAAACAAATTGCTCAAATCAGGCTATAGTAGAAAAATTTTTATGAGGCCAGCTTGGAAACTAATATCTGAATTAAACCCTTATAAAAATAAACAAAAAATGAATCTTAATGGAGCTAGAGATATTTATAAAAGAGTAATTAATTTACCTAGTAGCCAAAAATTAATGGATAAAATTAAATAACAATGAAAGCAAAAAAAAAATTAATTCTTATCGGCGCAGGTGGCCATTGTAATTCTTGTATAGATGTTATCGAGCAAGAAAATAAATATAGAATAGTTGGTCTGATCGACAAAAAGAAAAAATTTAAATCAAAATACAAAGTTATCGGAACTGATAAAGATCTTAAAAGAGTAAAAAAAAATTGTGATAATATTTTAGTTTCAATCGGCCAGATTAAGAATCTTTTTGTTAGAGAAAAAATATTTAAATTAGGAAAAGAAAATAATTTTAACTTTCCAGTAATCATCTCACCTTATGCTTATGTATCAACTGGCGCTACGATAGGAGAGGGCTCAATCGTTATGCATGGAGCAATAGTTAATAAAAATTGTAAAATAGGAAAAAATTGTATTATTAATACAGGTTCAATATTAGAACATGATACTAATATTGGAGACAATTGTCACATCTCCACAGGCGCAATAGTTAATGGTGGAGTTACTATAGGTCACAATTCATTTATTGGAAGTGGATCAGTTATTAAACAAAATCTTAGTATTGGCAATCAATGTTTTATTAATGCCAAAAAATTTTTACAAAAAAATCTGAAAAATAATTCAAAATTTTTATGAAAAATAAAACTTTAATTATTGCAGAGGCAGGAGTTAATCATAACGGAAATATAAATCTAGCATTAAAGCAAGTAGATATTGCGTCAAAATCTAGAGCAGATTACATAAAATTTCAAACCTATTGCACAGAAGAATTAGTTCAAAAAAAAGTTGGACTTGCTGGGTATCAAAAAAATAATTTAAAAACAATATCTTCACAATATAAGCTTTTAAAAAGATTTGAGCTTTCTGAATCAGATCATTTGAAAATCATTAATAGATGCAGGTTAAAAAAAATAAAATTTTTATCATCTCCTTTTGATTTAAAAAGTATTAATTTACTCAAAAAATTGAATTTAAAATTGTTTAAAATCCCATCTGGAGAAATTACAAACGTTCCTTATTTAAAAAAGATTGGATCTTTAAAAAAAAGATTAATTTTATCAACCGGTATGTCAACTATTGAAGAGATAAAAAAAGCAATAAATATTTTAATTTCTTCAGGAACAAAAAAAAAAGACATAACAATTTTACATTGTAGCACTCAGTATCCTGCTGATAAAAATAATCTAAATTTACTATCTATTCCTCTTTTAAAAAAAAAATTTAAGATTAATGTTGGATATTCAGATCATAGCCTTGGTTTACAAGCATCACTTACTGCAGTAGCTTTAGGAGCAAAAATAATTGAAAAACATTTCACTACAAATAGGAAATTAAGCGGTCCAGATCAAAAAGCAAGTTTATCTCCAAATGAGCTTATGAACTTTGTTAAAGAAATAAGAAATATTGAGAAAATTTTAGGAAAAAGTGTGAAAAAACCATATTCAGCAGAATTAAAAAATTCAAAATATATAAGAAAATTTATTGTAGCAAATAGGAATATTAATAAAGGTGAAAAATTATCTGAAAAAAACATAACCACTAAAAGATCAACAGTTGGAATACCAGCATCTAAATGGAACCTGGTAATAGGTAAAAAAGCTAAAAAAAAATTCTTATATGATGAAACAATCAAAATATAAAAAAATTTGTGTTATTACTGGGTCCAGAGCTGAATATGGTTTGTTGAAAAATCTTTTATTTTTAATAAAAAAAGAAAAATTATTTAAATTACAATTATTAGTTACAGGCACTCATTTATCAAAAAAACACGGACTTACAGTTAATAATATAATTGAAGATCAATTAAATATTAAAAACAAAGTTGATCTAAAGCTTAAAAAAGATGACGCCTCATCAATAGCCAATTCAATGTCTAGTGGATTATCAAAATTTGTGAAGATTTTTGAAAAAAATAAACCTGATCTAATAATTTTACTCGGAGATAGATTTGAAATTTTTATGACATGTGTCGCTGCTACTTTGTGTAGATTACCTATCGCTCATATCCATGGTGGAGAAATCACTAAATCGCTAGTTGATGAAGCCTTCAGGCATTCTATTTCAAAAATGTCTCATTTGCATTTTACAGCAACAAATGAGTATAAAAAAAGGGTAATACAAATGGGCGAGAAACCTAAAAATGTACATTGCGTAGGTGGGCTAGGAGTTGATAACATTAATTTTTTAAATCTTTACTCTAAATCGGAGTTAGAAAAAAAATTAAAAATAAAATTTTTAAAAAAAATTATAATAGTAACCTACCACCCAGAAACTTTAAAAAAAAAGTCATCATTCTTAAATTTAAAAAATTTATTTACTGCTTTGAAAACTTTGAGAGATACTACGATAATATTTACAATGCCAAATTTTGATATTGAGTCTATAGTTATATATAATTTAATTTCAAATTTTATTTCAACGAGAAAAAATTGTTATCTATTTAAGTCTCTTGGTCAAAAAAAATATTTTTCATGTCTTAAATACTCAGACTTTATGATTGGAAACTCCTCAAGCGGTCTTTTAGAGATGCCTTCATTTAAAAAATTTTCAATCAATATTGGTGAAAGGCAATCAGGTCGAATTAAAGCAAAATCTGTAATTGATTGTAGGCCAAAATCTAAAGATATTATCAAAGCAATAAATTTTTCTTTAAACCCTTCTAATAAAAAAAAAATAAAAAATGTTGTTAATCCATATGGTACAGGAGGCGCTTCAAAAAAGATAATAAAAATCTTGAAACGTAAAAATTTTGACAACTTAATCTTAAAAGAATTTTTTGATATTAAATTTTCATGAGAATATTATTTATAGGATCAGTTTTATTTTCAAAAAGTATTTTGGACGAGATAATTAAATCTAAAAATGAAGTTATTGGTGTTATTGGTAGGAAAGAATCTAAATTTAACTCAGATTTTTGTGATTTAGTCAAATATTCAAAAAAAAAGAAGATAAAGTCAATTTATACTAGTGATATTAATTCTCTAAAAATTTTGAATTGGGTCAAAAAAAGAAAACCAGACATAATTTTTTGCATAGGCTGGAGTCAACTTTTAAAAAAAAAGATTCTTAAAATAGCGTCTCTAGGTGTAATAGGATATCATCCTAGCGATTTACCAAAAAATAGAGGAAGACACCCTATAATTTGGAGTATAGCTTTAGGTTTAAAAAAAGTTGGTTCTTGTTTTTTTTTTATGAAATCAAGAGCTGACGCTGGTAATATTATTTCAAAAAAACTTATTAAAATAAAAAAAAATTATGACTCAAATTTAGTTTACAGCAAGTTAATCAAAGTAGGTAGAAAACAAATCAGAGAAATACTTCTAAAAATTCGAACTAAAAAATTAAAGTCTTATCCACAAAAAAATTCTGCAAGTAACTACTGGAGAAGAAGATCAGAATTAGATGGCAGAATAGATTGGAGAATGGACGCAGAAAATATCAATAATTTAATTAAAGCATTAACAAAGCCTTATCCAGGAGCATATTTTTTATTTAAAGAAAAAAAAATAAGAGTTTGGAAATCTAGAGTAGTAGAATTGAATAAAAAAAATTATGAGCCAGGAAAAATCGCAAGACTTAAAAAAAATTTTGTTATAAAGTGTGGAAATAAAGCATTAAAACTTATTACTTTTTCACCCAAAATAAATCTTAAAGGTGCTACATATTTATGAAATCACTTATAATCTCTCCACATCCAGATGATGAAGTTTTAGGTGCAGGAGGAACGCTCTTTAAAAGAAAATCGATAAAAAAAAATCTTTTGTATTGGATAATAGTAACAAGACTAAAACCTACTATTTCTAAAAGAAAAATTTTAACTCGTAATAAAGAAATAAAAAAAATTTCTAAACTTTTTGGATTTAAAAAAGTTTTCCAGCTTAATTTTAATACAACCGAACTTGATAGTTCCTCTAAGAAGAAATTAATACAAGATTTTTCTAATATATTTAATCAAACAAAACCTTATGAACTATTTGTTCCTCATTTTTCCGATGTACACTCTGACCATAAAATTGTTTCTGAAGTCATTTCATCATGCACTAAAAATTTTAGATTTCCATATATAAAAAAAATTTTAGCCTATGAGGTATTATCTGAAACAGATTACAATCTGAATAGAAAGCAAGTTTTTTTTCCAAACTATTATGAAGATATAACAAAATTTTTAATAAAAAAAATTAATGCTATGAAAGTTTATAAGTCAGAAATAAAAAAATTTCCTTTTCCGAGAAGTATTAAAACTATAGATGCTTTGGCTAAGTTAAGGGGATCACAGATAGGAAAAAAAGCGGCTGAGAGTTTTGAAATTTTAAGAGAAATTAATTAAATGCAAAATTTGAATATAAAATATGAAATTAAAGAATTATATGAAAAAAAATAAAAAAATAATTTGCATAGATATTGATAATACAATCTGTAAAACCTTTTTAAATAAATATGAAAATTCCAAACCGTATAAAAAAAAAATACAATTTATTAATAATTTATATCATCGAGGATATTTTATAAAATTATTTACATCTAGGTATATGGGAAGAAATCAAGAAAATAAGAAAAAAGCAAAAAAACAAGGATATAATTTTACAAAAAAACAGCTTAAGGATTGGGGTTTAAATTATAATGAACTTATATTTGGCAAACCATCCTTTGACATATATATAGATGATAAAAACCTTGAATTTAAACCATCTTGGCCTGAAATTTTAAAAAAAAAATTAAAATTTTTCAAAAATAAATGAAATCAATTGTTACTGGTGGAGCAGGATTCATAGGAAGTCATCTAAGTGAACGTTTAGTTTCTCTTGGACATAAAGTTATAATAATTGACAATTTTTCAATTGGAAAAAAAAGCAATATTAAAAGCATTAAAAGTAAAGTAAAAATAGTTGATCTAGATATAAGAAATTATGATTCGATATATAAATATTTTAAAAATGTAGATAATGTATTTCACTTAGCTGCGCTAGCAGATATAGTTCCAAGTATAGAAAATCCATCAAGCTATTTTTCTTCTAATGTTCAAGGAACCTTCAACGTTTTAAAAGCCTCTCAAGAAAATAAAGTAAAAAGATTTCTATACTCAGCTTCCTCGTCCTGTTATGGAATACCAAAAAATTATCCAACTTCTGAAAATGAAAAAATTTCTACAAAATATCCATATGCACTAACAAAAAGATTAGGAGAGGAACTGGTTTTACATTTTGCTGAAATTTATAAGCTTAATGCTACCTCATTACGTTTTTTTAATGTTTATGGAAAAAGAGCTAGAACAACTGGAACTTACGGTGCTGTTTTCGGGGTATTTCTAGCACAAAAAATTGCAAATAAACCATTTACAATAGTAGGAAATGGGAAGCAAAAAAGAGATTTTACCCATGTTTCAGATATAGTAAGCGCAGTTATTAAAGTAAGCAGGAAAAAAAAACTTAAAAATAAAATTTTTAATGTAGGAAGTGGCAAGACTATTAGTATTAACAGAATAGTGGATTTACTTGGGGGAAAAAAAGTATACATTCCAAAAAGACCAGGTGAACCAGACATAACTTTCGCTGATATTAAAAGAATAAAAAAAGAGATAAATTGGAAGCCAAAAATTTCCATTGAAGAGGGTATTAATGAATTAAAAAATTCCATAAATGAATGGAAATCAGCACCTATTTGGACACCAGAAAAAATTAAAAAACACACAAAAAAATGGTTCTATTACTTAGGAAAAAATAAATAAAATGAACATTAAAAACAAAATATTTAATTTAGAACAGATTAAGAAAAAAATACAAATTGAAAAAAATAAAAACAAAAAGATTATCCACTGCCATGGAGTTTTTGATGTTTTGCATTTTGGTCACATCAAACATTTCAAATCTGCTAAAAAGCTTGGAGATTTTTTAGTTGTTAGCATAACCTCAGATAAATTTGTAAACAAAGGAAAAGAGAGGCCTATTTTCAATTCGGATATAAGGGCTGAAGTTTTAGAGTCAATACAAACAATAGATGCGATTTATATCAACAAAGACAAAACACCAATAAACTTTATTAAACAAATTAAGCCCCATATTTATTTTAAAGGCCCAGATTACAAAAAAATGAGAATAGACAAGACAAAAAATATAATTAAAGAGAAAAAAGCAGTGGAGAAGTCAGGTGGAAAAATTAAGTTTTCAGAAGATGAAACTTTTAGTTCAAGTAAAATTATCAATAATCACTTAAATTTATTTAATGAAAAGCAGAAATTATTCATCCGAAACATATCTAAAAAATACGATTTTAAAAAGATAAATCATTATGTCAGTAAGTTGAAAAATTTAAAAGTTTTATTATTAGGAGAGACAATACTCGATGAGTATTATTTTGGAGATGTTCTCGGTAAATCTGGTAAAGAGCCGCATTTAGTAATGCATGAAAAAAAGGTTCAAACTTATTTAGGAGGTTCCGCAGCTGTTGCAAACCATCTTTCATCATTTTGTAATAAAGTGAATTTTTTAACCTATGTTGGTAAAGAAAGTAAAAATCTGAATTTTATAAAAAAAAATCTAATGAAAAATGTTTTTTTAAACACAATTTTTAAAAAAGATAGCTCAACTATTATAAAAAAAAGGTTCATAGACAGCGTATCTAAATCTAAATTACTTGGAGTTTATACCTTGAATGACACTGGTTTTGATAAAATAAAAGATGAATTTTTACTTGCCAAAATTAAAAGATTGATGAAATTTTCCGATTTAGTTTTAGTAACAGATTATAATCATGGAATGATTTCATTTAAAAATGCAAATTTTATTTCTAAGAAAAAAAAATATTTTTGTTTGAATGCTCAAGTTAATGCATCAAACTTAGGTTACCACTCACTAAGAAAATATAGTAACATTGACTTACTAGTTATAAATGAAAATGAGTTACGCCATGAAATGAGAGACAGAGAAAGTCAGATAAATTTCTTGAGTCTTAAACTTCTTAAAGAGTTGAAAATAAAAGTCCTAGTGGTCACTAAAGGTAATAATGGAGCAATTTTGTTGAGAAAAGGTAAACCTATAATTGAATGCCCTGCTTTTGCTAATAAAATAATTGATAAAGTAGGAGCTGGTGATGCAATGTTAGCAGTTATGTCTCTATGTTTAAAAGCTAAAATACCAGAGGATTTAAGTTTGCTTTTAGGATCTCTGGCTAGTGCTTATTCAGTGGAGAATATAGGAAATAGTAATTTTATAGATAAAAAAAAACTTTTGAGACAAATAGAGTTTATGATTAAATAATATGAACAAAAATTTTTATAAGAATTATTTTAGGATTTTTAAGAACGTCATTTCCTTTTCTGAAGAGAACTTAGAAAAAATTATTAAAATTGAAAAACTTATTTTAAAAGTAAAAAAAGAGAAGAAAAAAATTCTTATTTTTGGAAATGGTGGTAGCGCTGCAATTGCTAGTCATTTCTCAATTGACTGTAATAATAAGTTAAAAATTAAATGCTTAAATTTTAATGAGGCAAGTATTTTGACTTGTTTTTCTAACGACTATGGGTATGAAAATTGGGTTAAAAAAGCCTTAGAGCAATTTTCAGAAAAAGGAGATCTTGTAATTCTAATATCTTCAAGTGGTGAGTCTAAAAATATGACATCTGCCTCAAGATATACAAAAAACAAAAAAATTAAGACGATAACTTTAACAGGTTTCAATAAAAAAAATACTTTATCTAAGAGCGGAAATATAAATATTTGGATAAATTCAAAAATATATAATTTTGTAGAAAATTCACATCAAGTTTTTTTGCTCTCAATAATTGACTCAATTTCAAATTTAAAGATTAAATGAAAAAAATCTTAGTCATAGGCGGCCTAGGATACGTGGGGACTCAATTAGTCCCTAAACTAATAGAAAAAAATTATATTGTAAGTGTTTATGATTTAGGGATTTACGGCTGCCACCTCAAACCTAATCCAAAATTGAAAATAATTAAAGGAGACATTAGGAACATAGAAAAGTTAAATGACGTAATTAAAGGACACAATATAGTTATACATCTAGCATGTATTTCTAATGACCCAAGTTTTGAGCTCAATCCAAAATTAGGTAAATCTATTAATTTTGATTGTTTCGAACCTCTAGTTTTATCAGCAAAGAAAAGTGGAGTTAGAAAATTTATTTTTGCTTCATCCTCTAGTGTTTACGGAGTTAAGAATACCAAAGATGTAACAGAAGAAGCATCTCTTGATCCTTTAACGGATTATTCTAAATTTAAGATGCATTGTGAGGATATTTTATTATCTAAAACAGATAACAATTTTTTAGGCTGCGTTATTAGACCTGCAACTGTATGTGGATATTCACCTAGACAAAGATTAGATCTAGTTGTTAACATTCTAACAAATTTTGCTTTTCATAAAAAAAAAATTAAAATATTTGGAGGTAAACAACTACGGCCTAATATACATATTAGTGATATGGTTGACTCATATTTAGTCTTAATTCAATCAGAGGAAAATAAAATTAAAGATCAAGTTTTCAATGTCGGATTTGAAAATCATTCTGTTGAAACTTTGGCGAAAATGGTAAAAAAAAATATTGAAAGTGAGGTAGAGTTGGAATTTCATAAATCAGATGATAATAGATCATATCATATCAACTCAAATAAAATTACTAATGTTTTGGGATTTAAACCTAAAAAAAATATTAATGAAGCAATTAAAGATTTAATCAAAGTGTTTAAAAAAAAAACTTTATATAATACTTTTGATAATGAGGAATATTTTAACATAAAAAAAATGCAAAAAATTAATTTAAAATAATGAAAGTTAGATATTCTTATTTAAAGCAACAATTTTCTAATTGCCCAGAACTTTGGTTTAAATTGAAAAAGTTTGTAAGCACTGGAGATTTCACTTTAGGAAAACCTTTATTACAATTTGAGAAAAATTTTGCAAGACTTATAGGAGTAAAATATGCTGTTGGAGTTAACTCGGGCACAGATGCCATTAAGTTGAGCCTTAAAACGTTAAATGTCAATCAAGGAGATGAAGTAATAACAGCCGCTAACACATTTGTTGCTACTATAGGAGCGATAACAGAACTTGGAGCAAAACCAATTTTCGTAGATTGTGACGATACATTTTGCATGAATGTAGATCAAGTTCGAAAAAAAATATCAAAAAAAACAAAAGCTATAGTTCCAGTTCATTTTACCGGATATATGACAAACATGATTAAATTGAAAAAAATTTCAAAACAATATAAGATACCAATTGTAGAAGATGCCTGCCAGTCGATCTTAGGATCTATAAATAAAAAAAAGGCAGGTTCTTGGGGCGAATTCGGAGCATTTTCATTACATCCTCTTAAAAATATTAATGTCTGGTCAGATGGAGGAATAATTACTACAAATAATAAAAATTATTATAAACATCTTCTTTTGCTTAGAAATCATGGGCTAATAGATAGAGATACAGCAAAAATTTCTGGGTACAATTCTAGATTAGACACTTTTCAGTCAGTAGTGGGAAATTGGTTATTACCAAAAGCTCATTCTATTGCTAGTAAGAGAATAAAAAATGCAAAATATTTTGATAAGCATTTTTATAAAATTAAAGAAATAACTATTCCGCAAAGACCTAAAAATTTTAAAATAGTTTACCATCTTTATATAGTGTTTGCCCAAAAAAGAGATCAACTACTTAAATATTGTCACTCAAAAGGTATAGAAGCAAAAATTCACTATCCAAAACCTATGTATTTACAAGAGTCTTTAAAATATCTAAATCATAAAAAAGGTGACTTCCCAGTCACTGATGCTCACACAAAAAAAATTATTACTTTTCCGTGTGATCAACATTTAAGTAAAAATCAATTGGATTACATAATTAAAACTGTAAAAAATTTTTACAATAGTAAATGAAAATTCCTTACGTAAATTTAAAAAAACAATATTTTGAAGAAAAATCAAAATTAATACAAAGGATTAAAAATATTTTAGACTCCGGGCAATATGTTGGTGGAGATGAGGTAAAAAAGTTTGAGAATAAAATTTCTTCCTTTTTAAAAGTTAAACATTGTATAGCATTGAATAGTGGTACTGATGCACTTACGCTAGGCCTGTATGCGCTTGGAGTAAAAAAAGGCGATGAGGTAATAACAACATCCAATTCATTTATTGCCTCTACTTCGGTTATTGTACATTTAGGAGCAATACCTGTTTTCGTGGATGTAAAAAAGGATCAAAATATTGACCCGAATCTTATAGAAAAAGCGATTAATAGTAGGACCAAAGCAATTATGCCGGTGCATCTCACAGGTCGTGTTTGCGATATGGATCCCATTTTAAAAATTTCAAAAAAACACAAAATTCCAGTAATTGAGGATGCAGCTCAGGCTATAGGATCAAAATATAATGGAAGATTTTCTGGAACCTTTGGAACTATAGGTTGTTTTTCAGCACACCCTCTTAAAAATCTAAATGCTTTAGGGGACTCAGGTTATTTAACTACAAATTCTAGCAGAATTGCAAAATTAATTTTAGATTTAAGAAATCATGGAATGACAAATAGAAATATAGTAAGAAATTTTGGATATGTTTCAAGAATGGACAATCTCCAAGCTGGAATATTAAATTTTAGGCTAGAGAGATTAAAAGATGTAATACTAAGAAGAAGAAAAAATGTAAAATTATATTTAAAAAATTTAAACCGAAAATTTATATTCATTCCTGAGGAAACTAAAAAAGAGTATAACACTTATCATACCTTTGTTATTCAAGTTTCAAAAAGAGACTACTTAAAAAGTTATTTAAAAAAAAATGGAGTTGAAACAGCTATACACTATCCAACTCCTATTCATTTACAGCAAGCATACAAAAAATTAAAATTTGGAAAAAATTATTTACCTGAGACTTTAAGACAATCAAAAAAAATTATTACATTGCCTATTCATCAATTTTTACAAAAGAGAGATATAATTAAAATTTGTAGATTAATAAATAGATTTTATGAAAATTAAAAAAAAAAATAAAATTAAACTTTACTACGAAATGTTAAGAATTCGAAAAACAGAGACAACTATTGCTGAAAAATATAAAGAGTGGGAAATGCGCTGCCCAGTTCATTTATCCATTGGTCAAGAGGCAGTCGCCGTTGGAGTATGTCAAAATTTAAAGAAAAAAGACGAAATCGTTACCGCACATCGTTGCCACGCGCATTATCTTGCAAAAGGTGGTTCCTTAAAAAGTATGATATCTGAACTTTATGGAAAAGAGACTGGTTGTGCTAAAGGATTGGGCGGCTCTATGCATTTAATAGATTTGAAAGCAGGTGTTTCCGCAGCCGTTCCAATTGTTGGAAGTACTATTCCCATCGGAACTGGGATTGCTTGGGCAAATAAAATTAAAAAAAGTGGAAAAATAGTAGTAATTTTTTTTGGCGATGGAGCAACAGAGGAAGGAGTTTTTTTTGAAAGTTTAGACTTTGCGGCTTTACATGAACTTCCAGTTTTGTTTGTGTGTGAAAATAATGAGTATTCTGTTTATTCGCATATTTCTAAAAGACAATCAAAAAAGAGAGACATTACCTCAATTTCAAACTCTTTGGGTGTAAAATCATTTAAAATAAATGGCAATTCAATTGAAGAGGTTTTTTTAAAATCTAAAAAGGTCATAAACGAAATAAGAAAAAATTCAAAACCTCATTTAATAGAATTTAAAACTTTCAGAGCAGTAGAGCACTGTGGACCTAATAACGACGACTATCTTAATTATAGAACAAAAAATTATTTAAAATATTGGGCGAAAAAATGCCCGATTTCAAATTATGAAAAAATTTTAAAAAAAAATAAATCAATATCAAATCATCAAATGTTTAAAATTAATGAAAAAGTTGAGAGACAAATTTCCTCAGCATTTAATTTTGCAAAAAAAAGCAAATTTCCTCATAAAAACCTCCTTAAAAAATTTATATATGCCTAAAAAGAGTAAAAAAATTTCTGTAGCCGAGTCAATTAGAGAAGGACTAATTATGTCCATGAAAAGAGACAAAAATGTTGTTTTAATAGGCTTAGGTGTAGATGATCCTAAAGGAATTTTTGGAACTACAAAAAAAATTGATAAAATATTTTCAAAAAAGCAAAGAGTTTTTGATTTTCCTACTGCTGAAAACACAATGACTGGAATTGCTATTGGTTCATCGCTATCCGGTATTAAACCTGTAATTGTGCATCAAAGGGTAGAATTTGCACTTCTTTCTTTAGAGCAAATTATTAATCAGGCAGCAAAATGGTATTTCATGAGTGGTGGAAAAAAAAATGTACCTTTAGTCATCAGATTAATTATTGGAAGAGGATGGGGCCAGGGCCCTCAACACTCACAAAGCTTAGAAGCTCTGTTTGCACATATACCAGGTCTAAAAGTTGTGAGTATTTCAAATCCTAAAAATGCTAAAGGTATGATGATTTCAAGCATAGAAGATAAAAATCCAGTAATAATTTTTGAACATCGCTGGCTACATGAAATTAAAGACTTTGTTCCAAAAAAATATTTTAGAACAAAATTAGGAAAAGCAGAAATAATAAAGAAAGGTAAAAATATTTCTCTTATATCTAGCTCTTATATGGTAATGGAGTGTTTAAGATGTGCAGAAATTTTAAAAAAATATTCAATTCAAGTTGAAGTAGTTGATTTACAAAGTTTACGTCCTTTGGATATTAATACAATAATGAAATCTGTTAGAAAAACAAAAAAAGCACTTATAGTCGACAACGGTGGTATGATGTATGGTATAAGCTCTGAAATAATTTCTAAAATCCATGAAAATCTTAAATTTAAAGAAAAAAATAAATTTTTAATTGAAAGAATTGGACTTTCTGACAACCCTATTCCGAGCACTAGAGGTCTAGCTAAATACTGCTATCCAACATATGATGATTTAGTAGTTAAAGTTAACAAAATGTTAAAGACAAAATTAAAAATCGAAAATAAACTCTTTAGTAAGAATATTGCAACTGATCAACCTGATCTAAATTTTACAGGACCCTTTTAAAAGATATGATGAAAAATTTTGCTAATACTGAAACATTTTCTGTAGGAGAAAAATGGAAAAAAGCTAATGAAAAAGAAAGAAATAAAATGATTTCAGATATCTTAAAAAAAAATTTAGTATTTAAAGATATTGAAGTAGTAAGTGTTCCAAATAATGGTCAGATAGTCTTAAAAATTGAAAAAAGTATTCCCGCTAATCATAGAGGGCCAATGTTACTAGATTTAGAGGAAAAAATTAAAGCATCAATAGATCAAGGTATTACTGTATGGTGTGAGCCTGTTGGAGATAAAAGTGTTTTAAGAAAATTAAGAGGATTTGAAATAAAAGCATGAAAACTGATGAAGAAAACTTGATCAATAAAATTCAAGGAGTTGATACAAGAGAAGGAAAATTAATTTTAGACTCCCATAAGCTATCTTACCATTATGATAGAGTTGAGTCCTGGGCCAATGGTGAAAAAATTGCTCCAATAAGTGTCGATATGGCTTTAACTCGAGCCTGTGGAGCGATGTGCTCTTTTTGCTATGCAATGGTTCAAGAGCCTCAAGAAAGAGCTAGCATTAAAACTAAAAACGCTTTAGACCTGCTAGACGATTTTAGAGAAATAGGTGTAAAAGGTGTTTCATTAATTTCGGACGGGGAAAGTACTCTCTCTAAAGCCTATGTTCCATTTATACAACACGCCTCAAAAATAGGAATAGATGTGGGAAATGCAACGAATGGCTGGGAATGGGAAAAAGAAAAAATAGATCAAGTACTTCCACATCTAAAGTGGGTGAGATTTACCGTAGCCGCAGGAAACCCAGAGTCCTATTCAAAAATTATGTTTAAGGGAAGCGAGCATACAAAAGTATTTGATAGAGCAATGTCAAATATTAGATACGCAGTTAATCTAAAAGAAAAGTTAAAGCTTAATGTGACTTTAGGAATTCAAATGGTTCTTTTGCCTGAGTTTAAAGATGAGATAATTCCTTTCTCTAAATTAGCGGTAGATCTAGGGGTTGATTATGGAGTTATTAAACATTGTTCCGATGATGAATTTGGAACACTCGGAGTAGATTATAGTAAATATGAGGAAATGTATGAGACATTACTCCAAGCAGAAAAATTAAGTAATGAAAAAACAAAGATTATAGTAAAGTGGAGTAAAATTGAGAATAAAGGTATTCCGTCATATAAAAGATTTTATGGACCACAGTTTCTTTTGCAAATAAGTGGAAGTGGACTCGTAGCGCCCTCCGGAATGTTTTTCAATGCTAGATACTCTAAGTTTCACATAGGTAATTTTGTCGATGAAAGGTTTAAAGATATTTTTAAATCTAAAAGATATTTAAGAATAATGAATTATTTAGCTTCACCTAATTTCGATGCCCAAACGATGATGGGAACATTACCTATACAGCATTATGTCAGTGAAGCACTAGACAAACATATTAAAGGTATCGAAAAAATTCAACCAGCTAAAGGTCCAAAACCTCTACACACAAATTTCTTATAAATGTTTTTTTTAAAAAAAGAAAAAAAAAGGCATGCTGCTATAAAAAGATTTATGGAGGCATCAATGAAAATTGATTTCGATTTTGAAAAATTTTCCAAGCATAACATATTCAATAAATTAAGTTTAAACTCGGAATACGGTTTTTATTATTTTCCTTATGGCTATCTATTTAGACATCCTAGATGGGGTAAAATTAATGAATTGGGATTTAGACAAGACTGCGGTTCTCATGAGGTAAAAAGCAAGTTCCCTAATCATATCTTAGTAGCAGTGTTTGGAGGATCAAATGCATTTAGTATATTGGTAAAAGACGAAGATACTTTTACTCAAAAATTAGAAAAAAAGTTAAACAACGATGATAGTTTAAAAAAAAAATTAAATAAAAAATTTAAAGTTTTAAATTTTTCCCAGCCAGCTAACACTATGTTAAATCAAATCATAAACTATAATTTATATGCTTATCCATTAAATCCAGAAATAGTAATTTCTCACGGAGGAGTGTGTGATTTTCATTATGGTCAAATTTCTGACAGTTTCCTTTTAAATAATTATGAGATTACTTATGTTGAAATAGCAGAAGCTTGGGGAAAAATAATTCACGACAGCAATACGGAAATAGCCCAAGATTATGTTGATGAAAATAGTGAAAGCTTTAGGCCAGTTAAAGTAAAAAATAATCCAAAAAAAATAGTAGACTCTTTTCACAATAGGTCACAACAATTTAAAAAGATAGCAGAAAATAGCGGTGCAATTTTTATTAATTCACTTGAGTCCTTTTTATATAGTAAGAAATCTTACTCTAGCGAAGAAAAAGAAAAAATTAAAATTTATAATAAATATTATCATGATGTTTATAACAATATGAAAAAACTTTTTGATGATTATGAAAAAAAATATTTAGACTCTTCATCAATAGAATATAACGTAAACTTCCACAAAATTTTTAAAAACTTTGACTCCTCCATTACTCATTTTGGAGATATTATTCACACTTTAGAAACTGGTGAGGAAATTATAGCTAGCGAATATCATAAAAAAATCTTAAAAAAATACTCAATAGAATGATAAGTAATTTCTTATTTAAAGCTTTAGTCGTTAATCTATTTAAACTTATGACTTTTTTAACTTTTTCAAAAAAGAAAGACATTAAAACTAAAAAAAGAAGTCAGAATTTTAAATATACAATGCACTAAAAATGTTTTTACAAAAAATAATTTTCAAATTTTTTTTTCTTATAAATAGAATATTTTTTATTTTCTTTAAAAAAAAAAATTATTACAAAAAGTTATCTAAAAAAGATCTTCAAAAAGATTTTTAAAACTTTTCTATGAAAATTTTAGGAATTTCAAGTTTTTTTCATGACTCTGCTGCTGCGTTAATTGACGGCTCTGAGGTGGTAGCCGCAGCCGAAGAGGAAAGATTTTCAAGAATAAAACATGATAATAGTTTTCCAATAAATAGTATAAAATTTGTTTTAACTGCTGGGAAACTTTCAATACACGATATAGATTACGTCGTGTTTTATGAGAAGCCTATTTTAAAATTACATAGAATTTTATTCTCAAATAGCAAAAATATATTTAAAAACTTAAATTCACAATTTGAACTTTTAAAAAGTTGGGATAAAAATAAGATTTCTACAAGAAGTTTTATTTCTAACATTTTAGGAGTTAAAAAAAATAAAATCTTATTTTTTGAGCATCACTTTTCTCACGCTGCAAGTGCTTTTTATTGTTCTAGTTTTAAATCTTCAGATTTATACACTTCAGATGCTGTCGGTGAATGGTGCACTACTACCTATGGAAATACAAAAAACAAAGAGTTGATAAGGTCTGGAAAAGTCAACTTTCCTGACTCAATTGGACTTCTATACACCGCTTTTACTGAATTTTTAGGTTTTGAAGTTAATGAGGGAGAATACAAGGTAATGGGCATGGCACCTTATGGCAAACCTATTTATCAAGAAAAAATAGATAAATTATTTAAAAAAAAAGGTTTAAATTTTGAATTAGAACAATCTTATTTTAATTTTAATATTGAGTCTGGATCAAATTTAACCCAAAAGTTTATTGAAGAGTTTGGAGAAAGAAGAGAAATAGGGGATAGTTTTTATTTAGAAAATTTCTCAGAAGATTTATCTACTGACGAAATTTTTGATAAAAAATTGATAAACTCAAAAAGTCAATATTTTGCTGACATTGCTTCAAGCTTACAAACTTACTTAGAAAATTTTACACTTGAAAACATAAAAAGAGTAAAGCAAGAAAATGGGGATGAGAATTTATGCTATGCTGGTGGAGTTGCTTATAATAGTGCAATTAATTCAAAAATTATAAGGAGCAAAATTTACAAAAATATATTTATTCAGCCAGCTGCAGGAGACTCGGGAGGTGCTTTAGGATGTGCACTTGGATCGAGTTATTTATTGAAAGAAAAAAACTTTAATTATCAAAATACTTACCTTGGAAAAGGTTATAATCATGAAGAAATAATAAAATGTTTAAAATTTAATTCAATTGATTATAATTATTATGAAAAAGATGAGGATTTAAACAAAGAAGTAACAGAATTAATTTCTAATTCCAAGGTAATAGGTTGGTTCCAAGGAAGATTTGAATTCGGCCCAAGAGCTCTTGGAAACCGGAGTATCTTAGCAGATCCAAGGCATTTTAAAAATAAGAAAATAATCAATTCTAAAATAAAGTTTAGAGAAATATTTAGACCCTTTGCTCCATCAACATTGGATAAATACTTTAACGAGTATTACGAGGTTAATTCAAATTGGAAACAGTGTGATCCTTACAGGTTCATGCTTTCAACAGCAGAGGTCAAAGAGAGTTTTAAATCAAAGCTTGCAGCAGTAACTCACGTGGATGGCACTGCTAGAGCACAATTAGTTTTAAAAAAAGATAATGAAAAATTTTATAAATTAATAGAAAGTTTTGGTGATTTGACAGGAATTTATACTTTATTAAATACCTCATTTAACAGAAAAGGAGAGCCGATAGTTAATACCCCACAGGAAGCTTTAAACGTTTTTTTATGGACGGATTTAGACGCTTTGGTTCTTGGCAATTGTTTAATTAAAAAATGATTTTACTATTGTTAAAAATAATAAATAAATTGAAAAAGTTTAAAACATTTAACTTAGTCGTTGTGCCATACGCGATTGGAACAATTTGTGAACAATTGTTATTTGTAAGTTTGTCTAAAAAAGGGGTTGAGAGAATATTGTTATTTTCACCATACTTATTTCAAAAAAAACTTAATTATCAAAATTTTGTTTTAGAATTAAGTAAAGCTGTAACTTTTAAAAATAAAAAATTAAATGAGGGAATTTTTTTAAAAATTTTTAATTTTTTATTAAGCGTAGAATTTGCGATATATAGATTATTAATGTCCCGCATTTTTTTTGCAAAAAGGCCATATTTTTGGGAAAATTACAATGAGACTTTTGCCGAAAATCCTAATCTGATTTTTGAAAATAATAACGAGCAGTTATCAAATACCTTTAATATTTTAAATTCTACAAACTTTTCTCTTGAAAAAAAAATTGAAGAAAATTGTAAAAAAAGAATTAAAAATTATAATATTGATATCGACTCTAATTTTATCTGTTTACATGTTAGAGACGATACATTCCATAATGATAAAGGAAGAAGAGATTTCAGAAATTCTAATATTGATAATTATTTGGAAATGATAAATTTTTTTAAAGAAAAAAATTTTAAAGTTTTTAGAATGGGATTAAAAGCAAACAAAAAATTAAAAAATGCAGATAATGTCAACATAATTGACTATCCATTTACTGATTATAATTCTAGAGAGTTTGATTTTTTTTTAGCTAAGAATTGTAAATTTCATATTGCTGGAGGTGGGGGATTTACTCAATTACCGAATTTGTTCAATAAACCATGTCTTTATACTAATGACTATACAATCTATAATGAGATACCAATCAACCCTCTAAGCAGAAAAGTTTTTAAGAAAATTAAATTAAAAGAGAGTAACAACTATCTAAATTTTATTGAATATTTAAATTTACCTTATGAATATCATCATATTTCTTATAAGTATGAAAAACTAAAATTTGAAGAAAACTCGTCAGAAGAACGTGTTTTCTTTGGAAAAGAATTTTTAGAAACAATTCAAAAAAAAGAAAAACTTTCTCCAATTC
>MDTA01213810.1_pt1 | contig 19581 bp, 5 predicted proteins | sample 811151 | NCBI WGS metagenome assembly MDTA01 (sample SAMN05326648, study PRJNA326480) | marine metagenome | isolation source: seawater | place: Indian Ocean: South | collected 2010 | reverse complement strand
ATCGTCATCATTTTATTCTCCGAAAAGCGAATCAGCTCTAGAATCTTCTGCAGCTGGTTGCCCCGTTTGTGTTAATTGTGAAAGCCCATCTGGAGCTCCTGCCTTAGCCATCGGCTTAGGTGCCGCTGGAGCCGCAGGTGGTGCAACTTCAGGCTGAGGTACTTCCGGCATAGCCGGGCCCTCGAGGGGCCCAGCCATAGATGCCGGAGTTGGAGGTTCAGGGACGGGCGAACCCATAACGGCGCCGATAGAAGTATCAGGACTGAGATCCAGATCTAGATCTTCTTCTTCAAAGCCTTCGTTAATAAAGTCTAAGAAGCCGTTAAGGTCGACAAATGGATTAGGTTCTAAGTCCATGTTATTCCTTAATATCTGTATTGGTTCATAATCTGTTTACGACGATAACTATAATCCCGTTTCATTTGTAGCATGTCATAATAGAACTGTCCTCTTCGAACACGGTTCCGACCAAACTCATCTTTTTGACTAAACATTTCTCGCATGGTTTTAGCAGGGAGAGAGTTAGCAATTGGCAAAAGATCTAACCAGCCATTAAATACTTCTAAAGCTTTAGGATCTTTAGCAGAGAATGAATTAGTGCCACCTACTGAAGCTCCCCAAAGGAATTCAGCAGAAGAAAGTACTGTAGTACCAATTTGGTTCATAGCAGCAATCACAGGAGAAGACCCAAAGTCAATGCCGCCTTGCGAACGAGTATGATAACCGAAGCCATCAATACCGCCTTGAGCTGCTTTGTTACGAGCCTGATCCACTAACATTTCGACCCCTTGAGACCAAGCACCAAGGATCGGAGTTCGTGAAGCTTTTTTCATCGTCCATCCAACTGGGTCAGCAGTGACCTCAGCCATAATCTTGTCGGGATCTTCGCCACGAGCAAGTTCTTGGATGGTTGTATACATTGCGTCCCATACAGCCTGTCCTGCGTAGAACGCAGCAAGGTGTCCTGCTCCACCTTTGAAAGCATTGCCACCACGGACAAATGATTTCTGGGCATAAAAGGCACGAGGCCATGACAGGAACACTTCTTGGATTTTGTTCCAACCGTTATTATTTGTGAGCCGCTGGTCAAGAACACGGGGCTCCACGTTGTTTCTAGCAATGCGATCTTCGATAAATGCACGAACACCCTGCAATGAACGATCAGCCGCAGATGCATCAGACTTGCCAGCAGCAAGTTTAGCATTACCATCTGACCAAGCATCAAGATCAATAATACGTGAAGTATCAGCGCCTGAGCTTTCAGCAAAGTTACGCAATGCTCCGATCGAGGTTGCATCAAGCAAACCATGATCTTGCATTGCGAGAGCAAGTGTCCAATTCCTACCAAAGCCAGCTTTTTTGGCTAACTCTTTAAACTGCTTTTCATCAGCTACCCCACCAGCTTCATCGAGAAGACGACGAAGCTCAACCGCGCTGTCCATGTGAGACAACAAGTCATCCATAGCGCCAGCAGCAGCAAAACTTTTGTTAAAGGTTTGAACTGTGTGAGCACCCGAGAACTTAGATGTAAGACCACCTAAAGTACGGAGGGACTTAGTTAAAAATCCATCGGCTGGATCTGGAGCAGCAAGATCATCAGTAGTTCTATCTAACGATCGAATAGACACAGTATCTTTAGCAATATGCATTCCAAAGAGAAGCTGTCTTGCTACCTGAGTTTTACGAATCGGAGATAAGGAATCTGTTAGAGCCTTCCAAGACATAACCATAGTCTTAACAGGATCTTTGATCGCACGAGGTGCAATATCAGTCAAAGCGGTTACTGCGGTTTCAGCAAACATAGCTACACCAAGATTACCACCATATTGAAGCATTGCAACATTAGCAGCATTTCTAGCAATACCATCTTCGATTACCTTACCAGTGCGTTCTACTGTAGGTAGACCGCCACCAAGGCGTTCGTAAGCAGCACGGAGATGACGAATGCCCTGCTCCATGGATGTTTTAGTATGCGAGTCAGTGCTACGCTGTGACATTTTTTCAGCTAAATCTAACAAAGACTTAATTGAAAGGCCACGTACATTGGTGCCTTCCATACCTCGGGACATGTTAGCGGCATCCATAGATTGGAGACCAATACCACGTTGCAGTGCAGATGCACCTATACGGACATCCATGTCAAAGAGATCACCCATGTCGTCAAGGACATTGGTAAGGGAAAGGTAGGCATCGCCACCAAAGTAGTAAGAGGTACTACCAGTTCGACGACCCAAGCGAAGCTGTCGAAGCTCAGCGCCAGAGTCGGAGTTACGGTAGTAAACTTTTTTATCAGTAGATCCAGACTTAGCAATTTCAGCTTCATATCGGCTGTTAATAAAGATAGCACCATCGCCAGTCCACTGTCCGTCTTTAACGCCAGCGTCATACGCTGCTCGTCCTCGATCGGTAAGCATTCCACGAAGGTCATCTACTTCTGCTGCCTTTCCTGCTCGGATAGATTTTACCAGATCATCCATTCTAGGACTACCAGAAAAAGCTTCTACCTGATCAGGATCTAACATACCATCTCGAGCAAGATTTCGCAAGTGACGGTGTAAGTCTTGTCTATCTAGTACCTTACTAGGAACGGGCAAAAGGCCCACACCAATTAAGGTATCTAAGTCAAGTACATCCGAGGCCAGCATTTTGGATTCGTAAGCTCGAGTAAGCCGTTCTCCAAAGCCGCCGGGTCGGGCCTTGTCTGTCATATTTTCCGTACGCAAACGCAAGGGCATAAGGCCCGAAGCTGCAGCACGATCTCCACCAAGAATATTAGCTCTCTGAGCATTAGCCTTAACCAAACCAGACCCTTTAGCAAATTGCTTTTGTAGCTTAGTAACTACTTCAGCAATTTCAGGGGCAAGTCTAGCATGTTCTTCTACAGCGGCTTTGTACATAGCTGAGTCTTTAGGAAGATTCAACCTGCCAGCTAGCTCACGATAGTTTTTAAGCTTTGCTTGGAGCTCTCCGTCAGTAGATGCCAAGGTACGTAAACGTCCACGTTTGTGTCCATCAACCTTAGCAATCACAAGTCGGAGCTCATCATCAAGGATAGAAAATGGTCTCACCAGTTCAGACTCAAGAGCCCTAGCAACTGAAGAGAGTGTACTAAATTGATTGCCGTTTAGTCGGCCTTGAGTCATCATAGAATGATTATCTATAACCTCAGAAAGTAACTGCATAAGAGAATAACGAGTATCTCCAACTTGAAGCTGAACAGTACTGTTAACAGTATGAGCTGCATTAGATGGAGATAGAATAAAGTTATCAATCTTAGTTCGGGCACTAACTCGTTGACTAGAAGTCAACTCACGATTAGCAGCCATGTCACGGCCTACATTAGGAACGTCAGCATAGCGACCTTCTTGTAGTTTAGGCAAGAGGTGCATAGCAATAAAGTTTTCCGCAGCAATTGGATCGTTTTCAACCATACGCCCAAAGTCAATAACTCCGTCAGCGTCTGTATATTCTTCTTCAAAGTGACGATCAAGGAACTCTCGCATCGTAGTTGGACCAGAGCCATCACCATTAAGGTGAGCAGGCTTTGTGTTTTCTAGTGCAGCATCAATAGCATCTTGAAGGTCTTTCTTTGCCGCAATCATCATAGGATCATCTTCAGCAATTCCTTCAAGGCGAAGAGCCTCGATTTCAGCTTCGTGGTCTCGAATAGAACCAGCCATATCTTCAGCTTCTCCATGGAAAGCAGCCATATTACGTGGCTGATCCACAGGAGCCATATAAGTTTTACCTGAAAGGTGATCCATTAACGAATTCATTTTAGCACGATAAGTAGGGTCAAGATCACTCATAATACGCGAGAATCCAGAGATACGCTTGTAAGCGTAAGCTGCAATCTTACGAACGATATTAGATAAGGCTTGACCCCAATTGCCGCTCTTTTGATAAGCGGCAGCAATAGTAGCAGTATCATCCAGCGAGCGAGCCATCATAGTATAGGAGAACCATGCAGCCACAAACTCGTCGGGATCTTTTGTAAAGTAAGCGTATTGCTTTTGCGCTTCTTGGGTAAACTTACCTCCGTGCATCTGCTTAACCATTTCTTTCATGGCTGTACGTCCTTCCTCGCTAGCAGCAAGGCCACGGATTTCATCCATTTCTGGACCACCCTCTCGGATCATACGAGCCATAGCAGTGTGACCGATTTCGTGTAAAACGACATCAACTGCATCAATGTCTCGGCCCACACGACCCTTTAGCAGGGCAATACCATAGCCGCCTTTAGAGTAAGACAGACCACGAGCACGGGCTTTTTTAGCAGAGCCAAGTCCAAGCTCTTTTGCATGTGCTCGGAACTCAGGATCAGTAAGCTCTTTGAGAGATAAACCCTCAAGAATAGACTTATCAAGCTGAGCCGTAGCAGCACGGAGCATACGGACTTGAGTAAGGTCAAGCGTACCAGATTCAAGGAGATTTTCAAGAAAGCCGTTAAACCGCTGGTGAGCAGGCGACAGCATTTCAAAGTTTGAAGATTCCATAAAATACGCAGGCGATCGTTTAACTCCATTCTGGTCTACAAAATCTCCCTTATAGGTAGAAACAGATACGCCAGAAAATGGGTCTTTTTCAACAGAGTCTAAAATGTCTTTAGCACGCTGAACTTCAGCACGCATAACATTTAATTGCCCTTCGTCAAGATTGTCGGTGCCACGATCAAAACCACCAACTTCGTGATCTTTCCACGACTGATTTAGTCGGGCAAGGTCTTTACTAGTAATATTATTAAGATCAATTTCACCGTCAGAGGCAAGCCGCAAGATGTGAGGAATACGTCCGTATCCTGTAATACCATCTCGGGTAGCCAGCTGTACAAGTTTACGAGTCTTACGAGCGTGAGCAATACCACGTTCAGCCATAGCAATTACATTACCAAGCTTTACACCAACGGGTACCGTATCTCCAGCAAGGAGAGGGAACATCTGGCCAAGCATTTCGGGAGTGTATGCAATATCTTCCTTACCAGAGATCATAGCCAAGCCAGCAAGCTGACGGGCCAAGGTAGCCTCTTGAGGAGTAAACGCGGAACCGCCTTCTCCAACTTCTTTGGACTTCAGTGCAGCATCAATAGGGTCAATCCGAGGATCAAATACCCCTGCTTCTTCTGCTTTGAATCTTCCAATAAGAGTCCGCACCTGATCGGGTGTCAGCTCTGAAGGGAAGCCCAGCTCTTTAAGATAACTTTGAGTAATAGAGCTATCTTTGCCTCGCTGAGGACTGAACCTAACTTTCTTAGGTCCGAAGTCGGGATCAGTGACTCGAGTTCTGAAACCTTCTTTAGTAACGGACTTAATACCGTAGCTCACAACCTTACCATCATCCCCAAGCGTATCACGAACCGGAATAGGTCGATCTGGATTTGCTTGTAGCAGGTTCTGGAGGTTAGTTCGTTCGGGTCCATAAAGAGGGTTCGTAACTTCTTCGATCTTTTCGATGCCCAAACTCTTACGGGCATCACCAAGCACTCGGTCATACTCTGAGGCATACATGCGCTCACGGAAACCTTCACGGCTCCAGTACTTTTCAAGATCCATAACGTTACCAAGGAACGAAGATGTTTGGATAGCTTCAGGATCTTTGTCCTTGAGCCAGTTCAACATCTGTTGGTTTTCATTAGCAATCTGAGTAGCTTGTTCTTTATTGTTTCGCAATCGGTCATCCATCATAGCCCATGATGAGCGCTGTCGGTGAACAGGCTGACGAGTTAGGGCAGAAACAGACAAACGGTCGCCGAGGAAACGGTTCGTAGAGTTCTGGAGGATCCAGTGTGCCTCGTTACGAGTAGCGTTACGTCGAACGTTGTGGCCAGCCATGTGACCATCAATCACTTCAATGCCGTCCATAGTAAAGAACCGGACGGTACCTTGGTACCCACCGAGGAGGCTAGAATCATCATAAGAATCTTCTAACAACTTTCGAGCATCTTTCATGCTAATCTCTTGGCCGTGTGTAAAGCCCAGTCCCTCGAGAAGAGAGATGTCTTCACGCAGACCCACGGAAGTCAAAGCTCCGCCACGGTCAGAAGCATGGGTAAAGTGAACCTTAATGATTGCGTTTTCGGACACATCAGCAAAGTCAACGGTCTCGCCGCTACCAAAGTCTGCTGTGTTCGATCGTGAGAATCCTTCATTGACTCTCATTTCGCCAGTCTTTTCATCCACCAGAACCTTATTAGTCTGACGGCTTCGAATTGGCAATGCCCCACCAGCACCTGCAGTCTCCGTTGCTACAATAGCATCGGGCATTTCAGAGCCAGCGTGGCGCATGCCGTCGATAGATTCTCCGGCAATCAAATCTACATTCGTCTTCTGCGAAGCTTTACGATCAGACCTGAGCGAACCATCTCGATTCAGTCGGGCTGAATACTGAATAGCCTCACGGCGAGTCATTGGCTTGCCGGTGCCTTCAGTAGTTTTGCTTGCATCTACGATGTGAATGTTATTAAAGGGGTCAAGGGACTTGGAGTCCCATTCGCCATTGACAGAATCTTCAAACTGTTGGCGTGTCTCTTCAGTGATCTTGTCCCACTTAGACGCTAATTGCTTACGAGCTTCAGCCTTCCGTGCTTGGAAGTCTGCAACAGTCTCGTCCTTTCCGGGCTTCATATTTTCAACAGAAGCAATAGAATCAGAGTAGCGCTTAATATTCTTACGCCACACTTGGTGAGCGTAGATTTCGCCCCACTTGCCAGCAGCAACTAGGTCATCTAGTCCGTACTGGGCAGCGTGACGAGTAAGTGATTCTTCAATCATCGCATCCCTAGCTTCATCGGACATACGTCCAACAAGGTCAGGATCATGGAGTACTTCGCTTCGGTCAACCACAGGCAGATCGTCGTTATCAAATTGATTAACGCGATGCCGTTCGTTAACGTCAAAAATATCTCCGCCATCTTGGATACGTCGAGTTGCAGCTACGCCTCTGGCTTCTCCATCAATCTGGATACGCTGCATCTTACCGGACACATTTCGTTGTCCCATGCTCTTGTTCTGAGCCAGCACGCGCAGAGCGGGAACGCCCAAGCTCATGTCAGTGGCCTCAGTCGGGTGGATAGGACGAGAGCCCAACATACCGCCCATAGTCTTGGCGGTAGAGGGACCAACCTTACCAGCCTTCTGGAGGCTAGTAAAGCTTACTTCTTTTGTACCGGGAGTACTGTCAAATGGTACGATTTGATTTGATTCTCTGAAGCTACCGTCTTCCATCAGCATGCTGCGGTGAGGTAGGCCGTAAGCCTTCTTGTACGCTGCTTTACCCTCTTCATCTAAAGAGTTGAAGTGAGCAAAGGCGCGGTCGGAGGAGTTACGGATATCTTCAGAGTGTGCTTCCCATCGGTCCATCTTATCAGCTTGGCTAAGTCGACCCATCTGGGCTACGTTACCATTTTCATCGAGACGGATGGGGGGAGCAAATTCAGGAGCAGCTTCGGCAAGGGCAGACTTTACAGCCAGCTTCTTAATACGGAGCTTCTCTTGTTCAATGTATGCTTCATACAGGGCCTTTTTCTTAGCAGAAGCGGACAAACCTGTATCTTCAATTTTCATGCGTTTCAGCTCAGCCGTAAGCTCATCACCAGTAAGGTTGTAAGCTTTTTCTTCGAGCTGAATACGCTTGGTCATACGGCGTCGTTTGCCTGACTTGTCGATAGAGTACATTGGACGGTCAGTCATCTCAATGCCACGGAGTCCTATGACGCCGGAAGCAATGGTCTTGCTGCCATTGATGTGCTTATCGAACCACTCATCAGGAGTCATGGAGCCATCGTCTACTCGATGCAGATCAGCTTCAGCTAGTTCAGCTGCATTGTCGGCATCAGATCTAAAGACGAGAGACTCGCTTTCTTCCATAATTTGGTGGAGGTCCATCGCAGACCGTTCGGACTTTCGTCCTTTGAGATTAGCTTCCTGAGCTCGTGGAGTAACCATACGGGTACGCCAGTCCATCAGTTGCTGGAAGAACATGGAACCTTCTGCTTCGTCAGGCAGTTGGAAGCGAGCTCCCTCCTGACCAGTTTGTCTAGCAGTCGCACGAGCCTGAGCGGAGTCAGACTGCACGAACTCGGATCGCTGCATAGCCATAAGGGTAAGCTCGGTAAAGCCCATCTCTCCCTTTTCGCCAGCAGCAATCACATCTGCCCAAGCATTAGCATCTCCAGCCTTTTCAAGCTCGATAGCCTGTTGGACCATGTTCATTTCTTTAGCCATTTGACGCCGGGCCAGCAAAGCTGCTGCCTCGGCAGGAATGTCATCGGCTCGGGTAATAGCAAGGGCACGGGCTTGGATCATAACGGAGCGCATAGCTACGTCTTCGTCGATGCCTGTACGTTCTGCAATCTCTTGAGCACGTTCAATCTGAAGTTGAAGCTGCTCACGAGGATCATCAGTCTTGAAGAGATTCTCGAGAGGATCCTTCTTAGACTTATCCTTCATCAATGCAGTAACTAGCTCAGCGGCAGAAGGAAGGTCAAGAGCCTCTTCGATAAGGCCTGCCGTTTGCTTCTGCTGATCGCCGTACCACCGAGTGGCCAAGAAATCAATTGCCTTCTCAACACCACCAGCTTCTGCTGCGGCAGCTTCAAAGGCTACGCGAGTTTCGGGATCAAGTCCCTTAATGCCATCTCGGATAGAGTTAGAAATGGCCCGCTTACCAGCACCGTATGGGATAACCATCACGGGCTTCTTAGCAAATTTACGAGCAGCGCTAGTCACTTCATCATAGTTGTCCATGACCTTACCAGCGCCCACAAGTTCGAGGGTGCTCCAGACTTTAGCCAATGGATCATCACTCGAAGCAAGGAACTTAGAAGTAACCATAGCAAGGTCTTTATAGAAGTCACGTTGCTTACCAGTGCCGCTTGCTTTAGCAGCAGCAACAGCAGCAGCAATGTTATCGATATCATCTGCAGAATCAATCATAGACAAAGCGTGGGCATGTCGCACACCATTCTGGGCACCGTCAATAGAAGTGACAGAGTCGCCAGACCGGAGGGAACCAAGCCGCTCTTTTTCTTTAGTTGTAAGGGTGCCGTCTTTAGCCTTAGCTTCGAGGGCATCCCGTTCCGCCTTGAGGTCTGCACCCCGCTGTTGAGCGGAAACAGTATCAAGCCACGTTTGTGGGTGCAGGAGCATGTGAGCATCCAGCACAGCCATGCCGAAGGAGTACCCATCGTCTCCGGGCATAGCCGAAGCAACAGGGAATCCACCAGCAACACCGTGGTTGCGGAAGAAGTTCATATCGACTTCGTCCATAGCAACGCCCCAATCCCCTGCTCGGGTCTTGAAGTCATCGTGGAGAATGTCATATGCAGTAAAATCTTTTTCTAGCAGTTCATCAGTAACCCGATCAATACGTTGCTCGATAGTTTCGCCAGCACGGTCGATGTTAGTCCGAAGCTCTGGTGGAACCCAGAACGCTCGCGTTTGGAACTCTTCACGGTTCAGGGCACGGTTAGTATCCTGACGCAAGTTTCCATCTGCAATAAATGATACCACCTGATCCAGCGTAGGCTGGCCGGGACCTTCAAAGTCCAAGCGAGCAATAGCTTCCATCCGTGCATCATACTCCATCTTATCTAGAATACGAGCAATTTCACGGTCAGTAGCTGGCTGGACTCGGGAAGTGTGTGCAAGAAGGTCAGTCCGGGTAGACTTAACTTCCACTGCACCAGTCACAGGGTTTACTTCTTCAATGTCAATGCTGTGAGCCTTACGACCATCGGGTCGATTCCACATCACATCTACCATAGCCTTAGCAGCAGTAAGGGGATGAACAAAGTCAGCAGTACCATCGCCAAGGTCTCTAATAGATCCCATGCCAGTGTAAGGCATCATGTCCTCATCAACCATCTTTTTAATATCGGCAATAGACTTCTTTTTCCACGAGGCTCTAGTGCCCGTGTTATTAGAGTGCTTGCCCAAGATGTCTTTTACATTACGGTAAAACTGAGCTTCCCAGTCGTCTCCGTCTCGTGCACCACTCCAGCCGGTCTCACTAGCTTCAGCTTTTTTGCCTGCATTGTCTGCACGCCAGTCTGCAATTTCTTGAGCCTGACGCAGACGGAGCTGCTGAGGGGTGAGCAAATCATCAGACCGCCGAGCCATAGGCACAGCAGCGTCCTTACGTTGGGCAATAATGTTAGCAACCTTATCCACATTGAATCGCATCTTCGAGGGAGTAGAGCCTTCAGTCAAAGCTTCAGCAAACACAGTCTCGATGTCGATGTCCTTCAGGGATGGGGTGTCATTGAACACTGCAGCAAGGGAGTCAAAGGTAATAGTACCAATGTCACCTTGCTTGGAGCCAAGAGAAGGCTTACGCATAAGAGCAGTAACGCCAGCCTCGGCAAGTTCGAGAGACCTATAGTCGGTATCTCTATCGTAGTAGCCTTTCTTAGCCAAAGTAGAATTCATCTCATCTAACTTGGCTTGGGCTTCATCAATTTCGGCACCCTTACGGGTACCAGTTAATTCAAGTTGGGCGCGTTTCTTTGCCTTGAGGTCGTCAAGGCCACGCTTAACCAGAGCATCCGTAATCAGGTCAATCAGCGGATCTCTATTAAGTCTGGAGTAGTTAGTAAGTCCGAGCTCTTTGGCCTTAGCCTTCAGCTTATCCTTATTACCCAGCTTCGATACGGCAGATCTTGTAGCTGCAATGGCTTCATCCATTTCAGCTTTCGAGATTTCTACCTCAGCATCTTCTTTAAGAAGGGCAGGAGTATCTCGTACGTCTGCATCAATCTTTCGAAGCTCAGCAAGCTCCTCCATAAGAGCCTTACGCTCTTCGAGGATGCCTTTGACTTCAGGGTCATTGCGCCAGTCCGCATTTTTGCGGGCTTCAATAGTAAGGCGTTCGGCTTCATCAGCACTACGAATAGCTGCAGCACGGAACTGAGCAGGATCGCCATGGAATGCTCCACGACCACCAGCAAGCCAAGCCTTATGGAGAGCCTTACTTTCAACGAGTTTTGCCTGTTGGGCAACCTCAGCTTGAGCAGTAAGGCCTTCGACTTCTAGTCTTTCAAATGTATGAAGGTCTTGATCAGTAACAATCTTAGACTCTTCTATATTCTTTTTCTTTTGATCAGCAATGATTTTTTTAAGTTTCTGAGGACCAATGACTGCATTAGGATCTCCATCATAATCTGGATCAATCTTAGCCTTAATATCAGATCCGCGTACCTCAGGAGCATCAGGACCAGTTAAGTAATCTTCAAGTCGATCTAGGCGTTCATTCTTAATTTCAGCATCACGTGCTTTAGAGTTAAGAATGCTAGTTAAGCCTGTATCATCCATGCCACCTGCGCCGCCGTTTTCACCTTTTTCGATTGCTTCTTTTCTTCTATCGAGAGCTTCAATCTCACGGTCAATAACAGTCTGGCCAGCATCGCTAACGGCTTCAGACTCTCGAACGGCAGTGTCAAAGTCAAATTCTTGTTGACGTTGAACAGCAGCTTCAGCATTAGCTTCAGCAGCAGCTGCAGCAGCTTCGGCTTCGTCTGCTCGATCAGCAGGAAGTTCAGATTCTTCAGTAGAAGAACGAGACTCAAGGTCTTTATCAATTGCTTCAATTTCTTTATCAATTTTATCGAGATCTTCTAGACTGGCAACTTTATCATCACTTGCCTTGTTGTCTTCCTTAACCTTTTCAAGAACCTTTTTACGGTCTTCAAGTTCTTTGGTAGACTTGTCAGGAGATTCTCCTCGGCCCATAGCTTCAGCATCAGCTTCTTCACGAGCCTTTTTAGCAGCTTCTGCTTCAGCGCGAAGACGCTCAGCTTCAGCTTTAGCAGCTTCAGCTTCTTCGTTTATACGCTTTTGTTCAGCTTCAGCAGCCTTACGGGTGCCTTCAGCTTTGTCAGCTTCAGCAGCTGCTTTCTTTTTTTCTAGTTCAGCTTTTTTAGCTTCGACTTCTTCCAAGCGCTGGGCTCGAAGTTCAGCTAATGCTTCGGCAGGATCTTTGCCCTCAGCCTTAGCTTTAGCACGTGCAGCATCTAACTCAGGGTCTACACCCTTCATATTTAGCATATGAGCAAGGTGAGCTTTTTGCGATCGTAGCTGATAAGCAGCTTTCTCGGGAGTATATCGGGCGTGGTTTTCCAAGCCTTCTACAAAATCAGAATCATGAAGGATTCGGTAGGCAATAGCTTCAGTAGATAAAGGAGTACCATCTCCAGTGTCTACGTCTTGTGCTACACGGCCTAAAGCATTTGTAAACAAATGCGTAGGAATACCTTCGTTAAGGTTGCCAATTAATGCGCGTAAATCTTTTAACTCGGTTTTTGTGATATCACGACCTCGAGCAAAAGTCATATGAAGTACAGCTTGGTTCTCCATATCTCGAATAGCTTGGCTAGCTTTCACACCTGTAGGAGGATCTTCTCCATACAAGAATTCAAGCTTTTGCTTTTCAGTCTTTGCTCGATTAATATTATCAGTAGCAAAGTCATCAAAGCCAATCTGACGAGCTTCTGATCGGAATTGATTCATGAACTTACGTCCACCAAATCTAAAGCCAAAGCCTAAGACAGAGGAGAACATAGCGCCCATAGCACCATCAATCATCATGCGGTCAGTATTAGGAACGAGTTCAGCTTGATTGCCGTAAAGGGCCATAGCTTCTTCGTTTAAGAATACATTAGTTCTATATCGGGCACCAGCACCACCAACAAACCCATCGACCATTTGACCGAGGAGAAAGGCGCCGTTCTGGGAGGCCCAAGAGTTAAGTTTGCCTGAACGGGCAACAGCTTCAAAAATGTTACCACCAGTAGACAAACCGGGTTTATATGTGTTAAGTTTGTTGGCAAGATCGGCAGCATTATCCAAACGATTAGCCCATCGTGTTCTTGTAGCAAGTCCTTGAGCTGCACGAGCTTGAGAAATGCGTCTACCAAATTTACCAATCTTGTGGGCTTTACGGGCATAGCTTGCAGCCAACCACGCAGCACCACCAGCGCCTCCTGTTAAAACAGATACGCCAATAATACCGGCAGCTTCTAATCCAATTTCTGCAGCAAAGTCAGGATCCTGAAGAATCATGTCGCCGAGGTTAGAAAAGAAATTCATACCAGATTCAATACTAGTTAGTTGTTGTTGACCAGCTCGTTTTTCTCGTCCTGCAGACCAAAGCTGCATTGATAAAGCTTGAACAGCATCTTCATAGTTTTGGACACCAGCTAAGGATTCAGCGTTAATATTAAACTCATCCATTGCCAAAGCAGTGCCTTCATTTCCTGCACGCACAGCTTCAACAAACCGTTCGGCAGTAAAATTAGCACCAGCTAAATCAGGAGGAGCAGAAGCAGCAATAGCTTCTTTTGCATTTGCCATAAAATCCTTGGTATCAGTAGTCATGCCAAGTTGCCCAAGGGTAAGAACACCAGCCACACCACGTGAAGCTTGGGTCCAACCTGATTCAGAAAACTCATTAAATGCACTAGAGTGCAATGCATCAAGAGTAGCTGAATTATCTACACCTTGAATACTACGTGCTAAAGTTAACATAGACTGAGATTTGTCAAGGAAGCTTTTACGATTGTAGGCTCCAGACAAACCACGCACTGTATCAGCAGCACCGAGATCCCATTGAGCTTCTCGAGCATCTACTCTATCAGTATTAGTAGGATCGTCACGGTAATGGCCAAGTTCTTGGTCATACCAATTAAGGCCAGAAAGCTCTTCTTCATCAAGACGAGCCCTGCCTTTTTGATTTTCTAAAATGTTGTCAGTAATAGCACGTTCTCGTGCCATATCTTCAATAGTTGCATCAGTTGATTTAAGTGTACCGAGAACACTAAATAAGTTATCTTGATCAGACATTATCATGCAGCTCCTGCTGGGTGACGTATGTTTTTAAAATGGCCAGTACAGCCTATAAGCCATACTGGCCTTAAGTTTATTTTTTTAGACTATTAAGTAAATACATGGAATTACGTTGAGCAATATCTGCACTTTCGTATCCATTCTTAAGTAGTAGTCGATAGTCGTCGCCGCTCAATTGGCCATGCTTGGCCCCGAACTCTCGGACTAAATTAATAGGAAGGGGATGTTTACGAAACCCTTCTTCAGTTTTTTCAATAGCTTCTCGTGAAGCATCGGCACTAAAGCCTTGCATATCTACAGTTTCACCTGTAGACGGATCAAGCCACGAGTCGCCGTCTGGGATCATGAACATAGTTATTATCCTTGTGGGGTTCGGCCATCAGCCGTAGTCCGGGGCACCATAAAGTGACCGGGCTGACTCATTTCGTAAAGATAACGTGCTCGACCTTGGTCAAATTGTTGTTGCCTCATTTCAGGAGTAACCTTAAATGGTTGTTGATCTATAATGCTTTGACGAGAAGAATAAATCATTGGACTCAGTCCACCAGATTGAGTTAGTGGCGGAGAGTACTCAAATTCTACATTAAGATCTTGAATTCTAAAAATAATTCGTCCATCTTGTTCTCGAATTTCAGTGCTGTCAAGAATTTTACGGGTACGGGTAAAGTTTTCTCCACCCTTACCTTCTTTATCCCAAGAATAAAATAAAAGATCTCCCATCGACACTTGTCGTGGATCGTTGTTAGGAGTAGCATCAAGTGCTCGTTGCCATACAGCGCCAAAATCAAAGTCATCGCCACTAAACAAAGGCTGACCATTAACTTTAACATCTTTAAACATATCTTGGAAAACAGTCTGATAAGTACCTGCGCTATTATCTGAAACATCTACAGGATTGCCATTGCTATCAACAAAGTGATCGCCCATATCAGTGTAACCTAAATGCTGAGCTGTTGCTTCGGGTGTCATGACAGTCATGCCTCGTTTAAGGACAGCGTCATGCACAGAAAAATCTAATGCTGCGCTTAATAGGTCTCCACCTGTAGATGAAACTCCGTTTGCTCTCTGTTGGAGCTGACGAATACCACCTTTAGGATCTTTAAGACCAAAGCCTTCAAAAATAGCTTGGCCTTCTAATCGAGTTTCAATAGCAGTAGTAACAATTTCTCCTAAAGCTTCAGCCATATCTTCTGGTTTTTGAGTGGCATTTTGGCCTTCATTTGTTCCCAGAAAGTTAGCTACGCGAAGAGAAATTTCGTCTTGAATAGCTACAGCATTAGTATTACCGTTAATCCAACTTCGAAGGTTAGTATCTTCTGGTAATCCTAAAGACTCTAAAAGATCAGGAATCCAGTCTGCTTTATTTGACTTCATTTCCATAATGGCTAGCTCAATTGGTCTAGGAATACCAGATCCATCCGGCAATCCAGCCATAGGATCTAATAATGCTTCTACCATTTTAACTTCAATATTAGCAAATCCAGATTTACCATCAGATGCTGCTTGTCTTTCTAAAAAAGCATAACCTCTAGCGGTATTATCATAAGTTAACTCTTGTCCACGGAAATCTTCTGCAGTGGCTCCAGACCATCTAAATTTATCGCCATCCATAAAAGTGCCCTCAGACTTAAGAAGCCTAGCAGCACGACGAGCTTTAATTCGATCGTCTGCATTAGGGAACAAGGATTCTCGCATTTCAGGAGTACCAGCAGCCATGTACATAGTAGCAATAGTTAATGCATCTTCGCCAACAAGACCCGGACCACCCGGAGCAGTAGCTCGATCCATAATACTAGAAACCATTCCTTGAGCTTGGCGTCCAATAATATTTCGGTGTCCTTCGCCAGCAGTAGATCCAGTAGTTCTTTGGTATCCCAAAGCTGGAGCAAGTGCTAACATTCCTCGAGCTAAAGCTGGAGGAACATTTTCTTTAGGAATCATATCTAAAATAGCTAAAGTTTCTGTAACCATTGGAGGCAAACTTCCATCAGGAGCTGCCATTGTTTCTATAAGATTTTTAGCTACAGCATCTGTAGCTTCTTCGACGGTCATCTTAGGATCAGACATAAGATCGTCGAATAGTTCAGCAGGACCATTAAATGCAGCGCTCGCTTCAAAATGAGAGCGGGGCACTTCAACGTCCTTACCATTTACTTTCATTTCATAACTAAAGCCACGATCTCCCCCACGGAGGGCAGTCATGACTCTAGTTTCTCCGCTACCGGAGCTAGTTTTAGATAATAATTGATTATAAGAAGTAAGCAAATCTGTTTCGATTTTACCAAAAACTTCACCTGCTTGACTAAGAGGTAAAATTTTAACACTTTGACCATCTTCAGATAAGCCATAGCCACCGGGACGTCCTTGGGCAGTTTCTTCTTCACCCGCAAGGGTAATAAGTTGAGAGCCAAGTCGCTCCAGCAAAGCCATGTCTCGAGTCTGTACAGCTTTATCAGCAGCAGTTTTAAAGAAGGTTCCAGCTTGGGCTGCTTGTTTGGCTCGAATTTCTTGATCAATATCAACACGCATTCGAGACCAGTCTTCTTCTGTAAGTATATCCATATCTTTTTCGGCTAACCAACCAGCTTTATATGCCTCATCTAAAGTTTTAGGCAAAGCAAGATGTGCGCCATTTAAAATTTGAACAGCAAGTTCTGGATCATCTACACGACCAGCAGCTGCAAGTGATTGCTCAACAAGCATACCAGCGTATACCATTCCTTTATCTCTACTACTATGTTGTGCAGTAATAGTAGGATTAGCTTCGGAATACTCATCAGCAAGGACACGAGAAGAAGTAGCTATAGATTCTTGTCTACGATCTTCAGCAGCCTGAGGACTCATATCTCGAGTAGAAAAACCTTGCATATCTGCAAGCGTAGAAGCTGTTGTAATAGAAAAAGGATTTTCAAGAACATTATTCCAGTTACGAGCGTCTCGAGCAGAAGCAGCTGTACGGTCTACATCTTGTTGATATGCTTTAGCTAAGTATACAAAATCTTTAGCTTCAGCATCAAACATCGTAGCCCAGCTGCGAATAATATTTTCGCGGGATGCAAAATCAAGGTCAGAAAGACGATCGTCCATCATTCCAAGAAACTCTTCTCCAAGTTTAAGTTGAGCTTCTTCATCATCAAGATCAATTCCTACGCTTGTAGCAAAGCCATGAATTTTAGCAGGATCCCATACCCATCCTTGTTTAGCATCCCATCGACCAAAGCCTTCTTCTTCTAAAAGTCCTTTAAATCGGTGTTGCACAGTACGTGCATCATCAGCCAAATCAAAAGCTACTTTTCGATTTCGAGCATTTTGAAGTTGGTCACGAGTTTGCCTAATAGCAGTTTCTTCATAAGGAGTGCCTTCGTATCGAGCAGCCCACTGCTCAAGTGCAGGAATAGTTAATTCTTCGTTACCACCAAAGGTAGTAATTAAGTCTTGAATGGCAAGGTAGTCGTTTTCAAAATCGAGATCAGTAATAGTCTTACTGGCATTTCGATTCATTTCTTTCCACTTAGCCCGGGCTGTGCCACGCTTGCTAAGTTTACCATTCTTCTTACGCCAGTCATCAAGGCGAGTGCGGTGTCTATCTGCAGCTTCTTCCGGATCGTAAGTAAGGAGATCATCTTGACGAGCTTGTTCCATCTCGTCTAGCTCTCGATTAGTTCTTCGATCTACGGCTTGCATCATAGTTTTATCTGCTTGTAAAAAGCTACTCATAGCATTTGAAGCAGTACCAAGAATTTGAGCCAAAGGATCAACACCTGACAGACCAGTGCCTACACGGGATTGACCTTGAACGAATCCGCCGCCTTGAGCGCCAGATCCAATGCTGCCTTCTCCACGTTGAGAAACAGACAGCCTTTCAAATTGTCGTCCAGTTCCGAGGTCTAAAACGCCGGGACGAACGTATCTATTATCATTGGGTTGTTGAAATTGGCTCATCAGTTATTGTATCCGTAAATACCGCCAGCCACAGCACCAACGCTTTCAATAAAAGCACCAGTGTTGCGAGCAGCGCTGTTGTCATAAAAGTTGCCTTGCATTCCGCGATAAAAACGTTGAGCCACAAACGTTTCATCTCCACGAGCAGCTAATTGTTTTTTCCGTCCTTCTATAAGGTTTTTACGCTGAATGTCAAACTGACGATCAGTATCTCCCATAGCCTTAAACATTTCTTTAGTTTGAAGGTTTTGAAGACGAGCAATAGATGCGGAATCGTTTTGGATATTAGACTGCATAGAACGAGTTTCGATTAGATTCGAATGTTCATTGCTTTTTCTCAATAAATCTGAACGACGATTCTTTTGTTCTATTTGCAAAGACTCAGCATTAGTAAAAAGCTCTCGCAAAGAATTTCGTTCAATGGCTCTGTTTTGTTTAGCAACTGCAGCGGCACGTAGTCGACCACGCATATTTGATTGGATAACCTGTGCCTCAGCATTGTATTGCTGTAAATTAAATTGATCAAGGGCTGCTTGATTACGCTGGGCTTCTTGAGCATTAGCAGCTTTTGCTTTAGCTACAGAGCCTAAAACTTGACTACCGATAGCAATGCTTGCCGTTACGGGATCGGCCATTACAGGCCTCCTTTCTTCATGTTTTTCCAGCTTATTAAACGACCTTGTTTATAAAGCTTTGGTTTAGGATTATCAATCCGAGCTGCGCCGGATGTGCAAGTTTTAATAATCATATCATTACGGCGATCGTCGTCGGCCCATAAAGCAACTTCATCTTTGTATGCTTTATGCTCATTGGCTGCAATTACAGCATCAACATCTACTCCAAGCATTTCAGAGTAATAACTAACAGCATGCGAAAGAGCGTCAACTCTATCGTCATGTTTTAATGCACCGCGTTTATATGTAAGTCTAGTTAATTGTATTTGATTTTCTTTATCATTCATTGCACGTGGATCAAAAACCAATCGTTGTGTTGCAATGACAGGTTCAAGAACGTCTAAAATTCTTCGTTCTTTTTGTCCTACAACCTTAAACTCTTCAACGCCTACTTGGCCACAAACTCGTTTAACAATAGGCAAAAGCAGCTGACCAAACATACCATCTCCGAAGTTTCCTTCGTATCTAATTAACTGGCATTTATATTGATTAGCTAGTTTAGCTATTGATGTAAGCGTTTGTTCATCATAGCCTCCGGGTAGTCCAATCATTTCATGAACGCAGATGTAACCTGTTGGAGTAGCAGAAGCTACAACCAAACCTGTTTCATCTTTACCACGACCAGAGGGATCAACGTGAAGAGTTGTAATAATATAGTCTTCCATGTTATCGCTTTTGTACATAGGCTTAAATACCTTGTCTCCAGCCATACCATAGGTCGCAAAATCTACAGGAGCAGATCTAGCGTGTTGTACTTTTTGGTGAAACATATCTAAACCAACGTCTGTACAAATAATATTGTTTAGTTTGATTGGATATTTTTCATCATCGGAAATAGAAGTATCTAACAAAAACTGAAGAGCATAGTTTGCTGGTCCAATTTTTGCATAACGCTCCATTAGTACTTCCTTATCAAAACGTTCTGGCTGAGTAGCTTCACTTGGTTCTGCTTCCAGTTCTTCCATACGTTCCATAATCCATGGAGCAATGTTTTCCATACGAGAAGGAATAGTAGGATCGGGAAACTCAGCAGGAAACTTAATAAAAGGATACCCAGCTGCAGCCAGCTTATTATAGTTAGAGTCACGAGTATGGGGAGTACCAAGAAAAATGACACGCCCTCCTTTATT
>MDTA01066942.1_pt1 | contig 19585 bp, 21 predicted proteins | sample 811151 | NCBI WGS metagenome assembly MDTA01 (sample SAMN05326648, study PRJNA326480) | marine metagenome | isolation source: seawater | place: Indian Ocean: South | collected 2010 | reverse complement strand
TTACTTGTAGATATTTTTGATACCTATGAAAAAGTTGAAAAAGGCTTTGTTGATGAAACACATTTGAAAATGAGAATGCATATGTTGAAATTGGGCACCATGAAGGCTCCTATCGCGCAGTCAACTTGGAAATATTGGAGGGGGATAAAATCAAAAGAATTCGTCGAATGGTTTGAAACTGAAATTTATGGTAATCGTGAAACTTTTAAAGAAGGTTATCAAGAGGAAATAATTCCAAACGTAAGAAGGGATTAAAATAAAGGAGATTATTAAGTGAGAAGAATTGTTACAGGTCATAATAATGAGGGTAAATCAGTAATTAAAATTGACGGTCCACCAGCACGCTCTATTGGCGAAGAAATTGGTGGACTATTTGAGATATGGAACGAAGACGGCAACACTATTGATACTAAAAGCTGTGAGGACAGAGCTGATAATGATATAATTTTATCTCCACCTGAAGGAGGTTCTAAATTTAGATATTTTCAAATAATGCCAACTCCTAAAGGAGTTACGGTTGATGTATTAAATAAAATGGCTGAGGAAGCTTTCAGCCGTATTGGTGCATCACATCACCGAGTTGATGTAACAAAACATCCAGCAATGCATAAAACTAAAACAATTGATTATATTATACTTTTAAAAGGAGACGTGACTTTGATTTTAGATGAAGAAGAAGTAAAAATTAAACCATTTGATGTCGTTGTGCAAAGAGGTACAAATCATGCCTGGGTAAATAATGGCTCTGAACCTGCGCTTCTAATAGCTGTATTAATAGATAGCGAACTAGTGGATTAGTTTAAAAAACAAAGCTTTTCCTAGAATTTTTCTCATTTATAAAGTATAAACCGATCCCATGTTAAGAAAATCAGCAAAAGATATAAGATCTTTAAAGGGAAATACCCCAATTGTCTGTCTAACTGCATATACTGCCCCGATTGCTAGAGCCATTGACGAAAAAGTTGACTTAATGCTAGTTGGAGACTCACTTGGCATGGTTCTCTATGATTATGAAAACACACTTCAAGTAACGCTTGAACAAATGATAAATCATGCAAAATCCGTTGTTAATGCATCGAGTAAATCATGTGTAATTGTTGATATGCCCTTTGGTACTTATGAAGAGTCGGCTGATAAAGCATTTATGAACTCGGCTCGTGTAATGAAAGAAACAAATTGCAATGGCGTAAAGCTCGAAGGTGGACAGAAAATTTCAAATACAATCAAATATCTTACACAAAGCTCAATCCCAGTAATGGGACATATTGGTTTACAGCCACAAAGCGTTTTACTTGATGGAGGCTATAAAGTTAAAGGTAAAGTAAAATCTGAATGGCAAAAATTTATAGATGACGCAATTGCAGTTCAAGAAGCTGGCGCTTTTTCTGTTGTTTTAGAAGGAATGGCTGAACCGTTAGCAGCTGAAATAACTTCTACACTAAAAATACCTACAATTGGTATAGGTGCTTCGCCTAAATGTGATGGTCAAATACTTGTAACTGAGGATATGCTTGGGTTAACAAATGTTGCTCCAAAATTTGTAAAAAAATATATAGATTTGGAAAAAAACATAAAGAATGCTGTAGATCAATATTCGTTTGAAGTTAAAAATAGGTCTTTTCCTACTAGTGATCATATTTACCATATGAAGCCTGAAATTGTTAATAATAAGAGAAAAATAAAATGAGCGATATATTTCGACAAGTTGATGAAGATTTAAGAAAGGATAGGTTAAAGCACTTATGGCAAAAATATGGATTATATCTAATTCTAGTGATAGTTTTGGTTCTGTTATTAGTCACAGGATTTCAATTAAAAAAATCATTTGATTTATCCAATAACGAAAAAATTGTTGAGACATATATTAATGCAGTTAATAAAATTGATTATGAGGATACGATTATTGAGTTAGAAAATATAATTAAAAAAGATAATTCGTATATTTCGGGTCTTGCAGACTTAAAAATTTCTAGTTTATTAATAGAAAATGGTATGCCCATTGAAGCTTTTGATAGACTGAAAAAAATATCAAAAAACGAGGCATATGATCAAGTTGTAACACAATTTGCTGATTATTTAATACTTCTTCAAACATTAGAAATAAATGATCAAGTTAATCAAGAATTAAATAATAGAAATAAAATTGAAGAAAATAGCTTCACTCATCTTAATAGTGAATTGTTGGGTATAAAATATTTATTATCAGGGGAAAAGGAGAAAAGTAAGAAACAATTTGAAGCCATAATCAATAATCCTGCTGCGCCTTTAGACATAAAAATTAGGTCAAATAAATTTCTCGAATTAATAGATTAAAATGATTAAAAAATTTATTTCTATATTCATTATTGGAATAATTTTTATATCCTGCTCAAAAGAAGAGATTATTGACAAAAATAATGATAGATTGCCTGTATTAAGCTATGATGCTGAGATTTCAGAAACATTAAGTCTTGATATTAATAATATAATTTTAGATGAACCAAAAAACTTCAGTTTTTGGTCACAACATTTTCAAAATCCAAGTAATAATTTAAATAACATATTAACAGATGCTACTTTTGAGAGTAAGTCAAAAATAATAACGGGCAGAAGAGGTCCTGTTAATATTGTTCAGCCTATATTTTATGATAACAAAGTATGTTACGTTTTAAACACTGGATTTTTGCAATGCGTTGATTCAAATTCAGGAGAAGTAGTTTTCAAGGTTGATATAAAAGCAAGTGGTAAGAAAAAATATGAAGTAATCAGGGGGGGTTTGGCATATTTTGATGAACAAATTGTAATTGTTGATGCTTACGGACAAGTAAAATTATTTAATGCAAATAATGGAAATGAAATATGGTCATTACAAATTGAGTATCCAATTCTATCTCCCCCGCTAATCTACAGAGGTTATATTTATTTTATTTCAGCTGATAACAGAATATTTTCTGTTGATATAATGGACGGATCAATTAGTTGGTCCTTCCAAACCATCTCAGAAAACAAAAAAAATCTATTTACTTCATCACCTATTGCATTTGAAAATACTATAATAGCACCATTTAGTAATGGTGAGCTCGTAGCATTTATTTACGACATTGGACAACCAATTTGGTCAGAAAATGTATCCAAAATATCACTTGTAAGTAATTTTGACATTAAAGATATATCGGCCAGTCCTGTTTTATCATCTAGCAATATTTATTCTTTGTCATCAAACGGCAAATTGGTATCTGTAAGTGCAATAAATGGGAAAAGGAATTGGGCAATTGATTTATCAGGTTACAGAACACCTATAATTTCGGGAAATCAAATTTATTTAATAAATGAAGATGGAAAACTAATTTGTATTGATAAAGAGAGCTCTGAAGTTTACTGGATAACAGATCTTTCAAAATATAGAAAAGGCCAAAAAGTAGAAAATTTAAATTTATGGCTAGGTCCCTATCTTATAAATAACTTACTATATAATATATCTTACTTTGGAGAGTTGAAGGTTGTTTCACCTGTTACTGGTGAAATATTAACTTCAGCATCAATTGGTATAAAAAACTTACTCGTTCCTCCTTTAATATTAAATAATTCAATTTTCATGACTGATGTGAATTCAAATGTCTACAAATTTGAATAAGATAAACCTTTGTATTATTGGTAAACCTAACTCAGGAAAGTCAACTCTTTTTAATTGTTTACTAGGTAAATACACTTCACCAGTTGGAGATGAATATGGATTAACCAAGAGTTTAATCACTGAAGAATTTAATTACAAAAATAATAATTTTTATATATTTGATACTCCTGGTTTACGTCGAAGGAGTAAAGTTACCGAGGGCAACGAAAAAAAAAGGAATTCTGAAGTAATAAAACTTATAAATAAAGTCCAAGTTGTCATTCTACTAATTGACTCAATAGAAAATGTCACTAGGCAGGATTTTAGGCTTGCTGACTTATCAATAAGTAAAAATAAAATATTATTTTTCTTATTTAATAAGATTGATGCCATTGAGAATAAAAAAAAATTTATATCTAAAATTAATATCTTTCTAAAAAATAATTATAGTAAATATAAAATGATAAACATAGAGTTTATCTCAGCTAAATATAAGAAAGGCATTCAGAGGATACTAAATAGTATTGTAATTAAACAAAATTTAGTTGATATAAAAATAAATAAGTCAAAACTTAATGACTTTATAGACCATTTAAACAAAAAGGCTAAATTTCCAAAAATAAAGAAAAATGAAATAAAGCCAAAATATATTGTTCAAATAAAGCATAGAGTTCCAAAATATAAAGTATTTATAAATTCCAAAAGTAAGGCACCTCAAATATTTCAAAAATTCTTTGATAATGCTTTCAGAAGTTATTTTAAGCTCGATGGTATTCCAGTAATTTACGAATTCATTAGCTCAAAAAATCCTTACTCAAATTAAATATTAATTATCTTACCTGATTTTTCATTTTGTAAAATATAGCTGACAACTTCAAAGGCTACTTGTTCAGGTGTTTTTATATTTTTTTTATCTTCTCCCGGCATAATTTTTTCTCTTAATTTTGTATTCACTGCATCAGGACAAAATAAATTTACTTTCAAATTAGAGTTTTTGGTCTCTAGTGCATAGGTTAAAACTAACTCATTTAAAGCTGTCATTATTGGCTGATAAATTCCCCAATATTCTAATTTTAAGTCATTTTTTGCGGATGAAATCACTGCTAAATTTGGATTTTTAGAGTTTATAAGAAGCTTGTGAAAACTTTTTATAATTCTAAAGTTTGATAAAAAATTTATATTTAAAATATTTTTAAATTTATCTAGATCTATAGATTCAATTGGAGAGAGCGTTTCTATGGACCCAGATGATAGAATTAAAATATCTATAAATTTATTTTTTTTAAAAACTTCTGTAGCAAAATTTTCTATAACATTTTCGTCTGTCAAATTTAATGGCACTATAGTGCATTCACAATTATTTTTGATAATTATGTCATGAACTTCCTCTAATTTACTTATATTTCTTCCTGTTATATATATATGTTTAACGGATTGAGAAAGCTCAATTGCAATACATCTTCCTATGCCTGAGGAAGCGCCGGTAATTATACAATTCAAATATTTCTCCTTTATAAGTCTAAATTATTTATCTTATTAATTTCCCTTGGAATATTATCTAATAGCATTGTTCCAAAATTTACAATATCACTAAAATTCCCATTAGATAAAAATTCAGGTAATGAATTTTTAGAAAAACTGTTGTTGAGCATGAAAATTATTAAAACAAAGATTATGTAACCTCTTATAATACCCAAAAATATACCAAAAACCATATCAATAAATCCTAATCTTTTTGGCTGTAATAAACCTATTAGTAATCTGTTAAAAAATGAAATTAAGATATATGAGCTAATAAGTATTATGAAAAATATTAATATATCTGAAACTGTTTGATTTATTGCATATGGATCAACAATTGGCCTTAATATATCAAAATAATTTTTTATTAGGTAAAAAATAATTATCCATTTAAACAAGTTAAATAAACTTTTTATCGCACCATTTTTTATTCCAAAAAAAATTGAAATAATACTTATGAATATAAAAATTATGTCATAAGGATTTAAAAATTGAGATATATCTATATTCATTGATCTATAAAGTATTAAATTTTCTAATAAGTATTGGAAGTAAAGTAAGGCTTCCCAATAAAGCAAGAAACATTGCTAGTGCAGTAAAAATGCCAAAGTAGATCGTAGGATAAAAGTTAGAAAAAATTAGTATGGAAAAGCCCGCTATAATTGTATAAGACGTATTTCTTATAGCAATTCCAACAGTATTACTGCATTTTTTTATAGTTATATTGTGATCTTTACTTTCGGCGAAATACTCTCTGTATCTATACACATAATGAATATTGTTATCTATAGCTATCCCAATTGTAATTGCTGCGATTGTTATTGTCATTAAATCAAGTGGAATAGAAAATAAGCCCATAGTTCCAAGTATGACAAAACAAGCAATAAGATTAGGAAAGATCGTAGCAATAGCAATCTTAAATGATCTAAATAAGATTAATAACATTAGGAAAATTCCAAATAATACAATTGAAAGAGATTTTATTTGGGAGTTAAATAAGCTATTTAGCATATTATTGTATAAAACTAAAATCCCTGCTACTGAAACATTTATGTTGTTGTTTGAGTAATTCTCAGCAATATAAGTATTGAGATTATTAATAAAATCCGACCTTTTTAATTCTGGATGTGTATCAATTATTCGCATTGTTATCCTTGCTTGGTCTTTTCCGATTAAAACGTATGGTTTAATTATCTGATCTTTAAGTTCCTGAGGAAGCTTCTTGTAAAGAACTGATAGCTCAAGAGTGTCAAATTCATTATTTCTGTTTAATCCTTCAGCTGTTCTAACAACAGATGCTAAAGAAAGTACTTTTCCTGCGAACGGGTATTCTTCCAGATGATCATGTATTTTTTTAATAATATCAATCTTTTCTTTAGTAAACCAATAATCAGCGGGGTCGTATTCAATTCCAAAATCTAACAATTCATCATCTTCGTTATAGTCATCTTTTGCATAATTGAAATTAATAACAATATCTAATGGCGTTGTTCCTCCAAGTTTATCATCAATTAATTTCATGCCTTTATAAATTTCAGTATCTTTTTTAAAATAATCAATGAAACTATTCTCTACTTCTAACTTTGTTGTGCCATATAAGCCTAATATAAAAATCATTAAAAAAAATAATATTAATAAATTAGGCGATTTTTGAGAAATTTCCGCCAAATAACTTTTAGACAAATAAATATTTTTGTTTATTTTTTTTAAATCAAAAAAATTTAACAAGAGGGGTAAAAATAGAAAACTTATAATATAAGTTATACCTATCCCCGCACACATCATTAGTCCAAAATCCATAACAGGTTTAATCCCGCTGGTATATAGGGTTGCAAATGCAAAGATAGTTGTAAGAGCCGCAAATAAACAAGGCTTATACATTTTTTTTAAAGTCAGAATTATTATTTGATTGTGATTAATTTCATTATTTTCAAGCAATAGCTGTCTATATCTTACAACTATGTGCACTGTCATCGACAAAGATAAAATTAACATCAACATTATAAAATTGGACGAAATTACAGTTACCTTCCATCCCAATAATGAAACTGTTCCTAACATAATTGTAAGAGAGGCTATACAATTTGAAATACAAGCGAGCATCCATACTGGATTTTTGAATATTATAAATAAAACAATTAGAATAAAAAGTATGGCAAAAAAGCCAAACACTAAAATGTCGTTTTTTACAAATGTTATTGTATCGTCAGCAATCATTGCTACTCCGCCTAAATGAATTTCTAGGTTATTATTTATTAATTTACTAATAGTGTTTCTAATTTGATTTATGTTATTATGACGTTCAATATCAGACTTTATTTTGCTTAACTCGTACTCGCTTAAAATTTGCTTTTTATAATCAAGGTCAATATTCGATGCATTAGATAAATCGTTGACTTTATTTTTTTCATTTATGAGAAATTCATGTTTTGTATCTCTTTTAAAATTGATCAGAACTCCCGTACTTGATGCATCTTCACTAATAATTAGATTTTTAAATATTGGACTGTTTAGAATTTCATTTTCAGCATCAGCTAAATTAACACCTTTAGTTTCTATAGTCTGTATCTCGTTGACAAGGTCTGTTAGAGATTGATTATTTACTTGGAGTAATGGAACATCAAAAATCGATTGAGTATTTTCAACCCAATGGTAAGAATTAACTTCAGTGATAAATGATTTTATTATTTCAAGGTTTTCAAAAGACAATATTTTATTTTTATCAGTAAATGTAACAATTAAAAAATCAGAAGATCCGTAATTATTAATTATTTCCCTATATTTTTTTAAGTCCTCATCATTTTCAAGGATAAGTGTATCAGAAGATGCATCTAGCTTAAATTCCTTAGCGCTGTATGCAAAAAAAATAATAACTAGAAGCATTAAGAATAAAAGTAACTTAGTATGCTTGAATAAAGATAAATAATATCGTTCCATTTACTTTGAAATATATAGTCTTTGGTATCGTTTGCCTAGATTAGTTAATATTTCATAAGGTATTGTATTTATAAGTTTCGCAATTGTATTTATTGAATATTTGTCATTTATAATTTCAATTTCTTTATTTTTTATCAGTCTTAGATCCCTAACAGTGGTAAGATTAATAGTTATAAGATCCATTGAAACTCTACCAACTAAATTAAATTTTTTATTTTTATACATTGCAAAATAATTATTCGAAAAAAGTCTATTAAATCCATCGGCATATCCAAACGCTAAGGTTCCAATTATCATTTTTGATTTTGCTTTATAAGTACCACCATACCCAATTGTATCATTTTTATATATTTCTCTTATTTGTATTAATTTTGCTTTTAATTTAACGACATTCTCGTATATCTTGCCCTCGCTTTTAGTACAATGACCGCCATATAAAGAAATTCCCGGTCTAACCATGTCAAAATGATATTTTTTCCCAAGAAGAATACCTGCAGAATTTGAAAGGCTGAAAGCTACATTAGGAAAATACTTTTGCAGCATCAGAAATCTTTTTAACTGAGATGCATTCTTAGGCGATTTTTTATTATCTGCGCAAGCTAAATGGCTCATAATAAGTAAAATTTTTGATTTTTTTATTAAGTCATTCTTATTATTCAATAAAATATCAGTTTCTTTTTTGTCAAAACCGAGACGAGACATTCCTGTATCAAAGTGAAGAGCAATATCTAATCTTTTTTTGTGTCTATTTTGATATTTTTCAATTCTACTCAATTGTGCTAAATTATTTATAACTGGAATTAATCTATATTCTTTAATCAAAGCTAAAGAACTTGATACTAAACCATTTAAAATATAAATATTTATTTTTTTATTGATTTCTCTTAATTGTATTGCCTCATTTGTTGTAGCTACAAAGAAATTATTGCAGCCTTCTTTTATAAGTGCTGGAACGACTTTTGATGCTCCTAAACCATACGCATCACCTTTAACTGTAGATGCTACTATACACTTTTCTCCAACTCTTTTCCTTATATTAAGATAATTTTTAGCAATCGCTTTAAGGTTAATACTTAAGAATGTGTTATTATCGACATTACGCATATTTAAATAATTATTCGTAATTATCTGAATGGTCTTTGCTGATAAAATTTCCAAATCTCGTATATTTTGCGTCAAAACTTAGTTTAATATTCCCAGTAGGCCCGTGCCTTTGCTTCATGATAAGTAAATCGGCTTGTCCATGTATTTCGTCCATTTTTTGTTGCCACTCTATGAATTCAGCTGTACCTGGAGAAGGAGCATTTTTTTCTAAATAATATTCTTCTCTAAAGATGAACATAACAACATCTGAGTCTTGTTCAATTGATCCAGATTCTCTTAAATCAGAGAGTTGAGGTTTCTTATCTTCCCTTTGCTCTACTTGCCTTGATAATTGTGATAATGCAATTATTGGAATATTTAATTCTTTTGCAAGAGCTTTAAGTCCTTGTGTAATTTCGGAAATCTCCAAAACACGTGACTCATTTCTAGATGTTTTGCCAGGCCTTAATAATTGCAAATAGTCAACTACAATAACGCCCAAACCATTTTTTCTTTTTAGCCTTCTTGCTCTTGATGATAAAGTGCCAATATTTACAGCAGGAGTATCATCAATAAAAAGAGGAATTTCTAAAATCTCTTTTGATACTGAAACTAAATTATCTAGATCGTTCTCAGATAAATTACCTCTTCTAATATCATTAGAGCTTATTCTAGCTTGTTCTGACAAAATTCTTCTTGCCAATTGTTCAGAAGACATTTCCAACGAAAAGAACAATACACTTGAATTATTATCATTTGAAGACTGTGCATTTTTTGCAATATTAAATGCAATATTTGTAGCAAGAGAAGTTTTCCCCATCGATGGCCGTCCAGCAATAATAATTAAGTCCGATGGATGAAAACCCCCAAGTTTTGAGTCAAGATCAGTGAAATCAGATGATATGCCCACTACACTGCTATCCTTTTCAAATGCTTTTTTTGCTAATTCAATTGCCTCCTCAACAGAACTTTGAAAAGTTTGAATACTATTTTGAGACGTCCCTTTCTCAGAAATTTGATATAGATTTTTTTCAGTTTCTTCAATTAACTCTTCAGGCTTAACTTCTAAATCACTCTCGATTGCATCATGTTGAATCTTTCCACCAAGTTCATAAAGTCCTCTACGCACCGCAAGATCATATATTATGTGGGCATAATTTTTCGCATAATCTAAACTGACAGCTGAATTAGCTAATCTTACAAGATAACTTGAGCCTCCAATTTCCTCTAAGTTTTTTTCAACCTCAAAATAGCTTTTGAGTGTAATTGGTGTAGCAATCTGGCCTTTAGATATTATTTTCTTAATGACATCAAAGATTAGACGATGAACTGGCTCGTAAAAGTGGTCTATGTCAATAATATCGGATATATCGTAAAATACTTCATTGTTCAAAAGTATAGCCCCTAACATGCCTTGTTCTGCTTCAATATTATGTGGAAGTTCTTTGGATTGTAGGCCGTTATTTTGAAATTGAATGTTTGATGACATAAAAATAACTAATATTAAATTAAGTATAATGTCAGTACAATTTATAAAAAAGATATTAACAGTTATTTTTTGCTGTTAATAGAAATTTACTACTTCGACAAAATATATAGTAAATTACTGATTTATCTGGAGATTGAACCTATTATTTTTTAACGATATTAAGTTTAATCTTTGTTGAAATATCATCATATAGCCTGATTGATATTTCATGAATACCAATACTTTTAATTGGTCCAAGAACTAAATTGTCAGTAGTCAGTTTAATTGAAAATTTATTACTGATTTCATCGATGATTAATTTTTGGTTAATATTTCCGTAGAGATTTCCCTCATCATTAGCTTCCATTTCAATTATTATATCTTTATCTTCAAGGGATAACTTTATCTCATTTGCCTCACTAATTTTTTTTTCATTATTTTCATTAATTTGTGTCATTTTTGAATTTAGATCTTCTAAATTTTTTTTATTTGCAAAAATAGCTTTTTTTTGTGGTATGAGATAATTTTTTGCAAAGCCATTCTTTACATTTACAATCTCCCCGGCTTTTCCCAACCTATTTAGAGTTTCGAGAAGAATGATTTGCATGCTATCTGCCTGTGTATGGTAAAAGAGCCAAGTACCTTGCCCTTTTTATTGCGTTGGATAAGTCTTTTTGCTTCTTAATTGAAATATAACTTATTCTCCTTGGCGTAATTTTACCTTTTTCAGATATAAACTTCTTTAGTGAAGCTAGATCTTTATAATCGAAATTATGATCATTTTTTTTTAGAGATTTTTCCATTTAATTATTCTTTATCTTTCATCATTAGAGTTGGTGTATCACAGAAGGATTTTACTTTAACAGATAGGTATCTGATAACATTTTCATTAAGATTCAATTTACCATTTAATTCATCAATTTTGTCTTGTGGCATTTCAATATTCATAAATTCATAGAATGCTTTCTTATTTTCATTAATAGGATAAGCAAGACTTCTTAGCCCCCAACTTTCTTTGTATATAATACTTCCCTCGAGCTCCGAAAGTGTATTTTCATGCTTCTGAATTTCAGACGACAAGTCTGCAGAGCTTAAGTCCTGCTTAAGCATTATTACCTGTTCAAATAGTGCCATATTTATATGTATTTAATATTAAAAATGGAATAAATATTCTATAATCTATCATTAAGCAAGTATTCTTTTTTGATGAAAACAGCATTAATTTTTCCAGGTCAAGGCTCCCAATTTGTAGGAATGGGCAAAGATTTTTATGAAAATTATTCTATATCACGAGACGTATTTCGCAACCTAGATGATGTATTAGGCACAAAAATGTCTAAACTAATTTTTAATGGCGATCCAGAAACTCTCTCCCAAACTCAGAATTCTCAACCTTCTATTATGGCAACTAGTATTGCAATATATCAAGCACTGTTGCATGAAAATTTACTATCTTCAGATTCATTTGACTGTGTTGCTGGCCATTCTTTAGGTGAATATAGTGCTTTAGTAGTAAATCAAAGCTTAGAATTTGAAAGTTCTGTTAAACTTCTTAAAGTTAGATCAAAAGCCATGCAAGAGAGCATGCCAATAGGAACTGGTGCCATGATAGCTATTATCGGTTGTTCTAAAGAAATTATTGAGCAAGTTATAATTGATGTAAAGCAATATGGAGAGGTATTTATTGCTAACGATAATGCTGATGGTCAAGTAGTTTTAAGCGGGGAAAGTAATGCAATTAAATATATAGCATCTAATTCAAAAAGCCTGAATGTTAAAAGGGCGATAGTATTGCCTGTTAGCGCACCGTTTCATTGTAAATTAATAAAAAATGCATCTGATGTATTAAGTAGTGAAATTAATAAGTATGAATTTCAACCTTTTTCTGTACCATTTTACTCTAATGTCACTTCTAAAATATGTGATGAAAAATCAATAAAAAAGTTACTTATAGAACAGGTTGTTTCTAAGGTAAGATGGAGAGAAATAGTTCATAATATGTTGGAGGATGGTATTAAAAACTTTATAGAAATAGGACCAGGTAATGTACTTTCTAATCTAGTCAGAAGAGCATCAAAAAACGTAAACGTAATTTCGATTAGTAAGTTGGAAGATTTAGATAAATTAGATAAAGTGCCAGTATGAAAAATGTTTTAATCACAGGAGCAACTGGAGGTATTGGAAACTCGCTAGTGAAAATATTTCATCAAAATGGATATACCATATGCGCAACTGGAACTAACGAAGTAAAATTAGAGTCATTAGGTAAACTGTATAAAGAGAGATTCAAATCAATCAAATGTGATTTAGCTAATATGAGTCAGATCAAAGATTTAGTAACTCAAACAAATGAGTTTTATGGAAATACTAATATTTTAATAAACAACGCCGGAATAACAAAAGATAATCTTTTTCTAAGAATGAACGATGATGAGTGGAATGATGTAATTAATTTAAATTTAAACTCTAACTATAAATTAACAAAAATGATAATTAAAGACATGATAAAAGCTAAGTGGGGAAGAATTATAAACATTTCATCCGATGCTGCAAAAATTGGTAACCCCGGGCAAACAAATTATGTAGCTTCTAAATCAGCAATTGAGGGAATGACCAGATCTATTGCAAACGAAGTTGCAAGTAGAGGTATAACAGTTAATTGTATTGCACCTGGTTTTGTAAATACAGATATTCTCCAAACGATTGATGAAAAAAGACTTAATATCATGAAGGAAAAGATACCTATGGGAAGGATAGGGGAAGCAGAAGAAATAGCTAGCGTAGTATATTTTCTTTCTACAAAAGAATCATCATATATTACAGGTCAGGTGTTTCATGTTAATGGCGGCTTGACAATGTGATACATAACGTAATAAAAGTGAAAAAAAGAATTTAGGAGTAAATATGAGCGAAGTAGCTGAAAAAGTAAAAAAAATTATTGCCGAGCATCTTGGAATAGATGACATGGAAAAAATTACTAATGAAGCTAAATTTATCGACGATTTAGGTGCAGATAGTTTAGATACAGTAGAATTAGTTATGGCATTTGAGGAAGCTTTTGATGTTGAGATACCAGATGAAAAAGCGGAAACTATCTTAACTGTTGGAGATGCTATATCACATCTAGAGTCTAAATAAAAATTTAAATGAAAAGAGTTGTTGTTACTGGCATGGGGTTAGTAACTCCACTTGGTTGTGGTTTAGATAGCAACTGGAATAAATTAATTTCTGGAAATTCTGGTGCAGTTAAAATATCTAAATTTGATGTTAGTAGCTATAAATGCAAGGTAGCCTGTGAAGTACCTCAAAATATCAATCAAAAAGACTCTTTCATTGCCGAAAATTGGATTGAAAAAAAAGAAATAAAAAAAATAGATGAATTTATAAAGTTTGCTTTAGCAGCTACTGAAGAGGCTTTCAAGCAAAGTAATTTAGAAGTATTCCAGGACCCCGCCTCGTACAGAGCTGGTTGTATAGTTGGATCTGGCATGGGGGGACTACCAGGTATCGAAGAAACGTCTATTTCTTATTCTGATGGAAAAAGAATTAGTCCTTTTTTTATTACTGGACGGATAATAAATATGTCTTCTGGATATCTATCCATTAAATATAATCTTAAGGGTCCCAATTATTCAACAGTTTCTGCGTGCGCTTCATCAGCACATGCCATCGGAGAATCTTTTAGATTAATTCAACATGGTCAGGCAGATGTTATGATTACTGGTGGATCAGAGGCAACCATATGTCCAGTTGGCATTGAAGGATTTACAGCTTGTAAGGCATTGAGTACAAAATTTAATGATGAGCCAAAAAAATCGTCAAGACCTTTTGATAAGGAAAGAGATGGGTTTGTTATGGGTGAAGGCTCCGGAATGATGGTTCTAGAAGAAATGGATCATGCCATTAAACGAGGCGCTAAAATTCTTGGTGAGATTAAGGGGTACGGAATGTCATCCGACGCTTATCATTATACTTTACCTGAACCAACTGGAGATGGCGCTTATAGAGCAATGCAAAATGCAATAAGTGACTCTCAAATATCAATTGAATCAATAGAATATGTGAATGCCCACGGTACATCTACACCATCTGGAGATGAGGTTGAAGCAAAAGCCATTGATAAAATTTTTGAAAATAATAATAAGAAAGTAAATGTTTCTTCAACAAAATCTCAAATTGGTCATTTATTAGGCGCAGCAGGATCTGTGGAAGCAATATATTCAATTATGTGCATTGAAAATAATAAAGCCCCATTTACCCTAAACTTAGAGAACGAGATAAAAACAAATAATATAAATTTTATAAAAAACGAGCCATTAGAATTAAATCTAAATAATATTTTATCTAATTCGTTTGGATTTGGCGGAACAAATGTTTCTCTTATATTAAGTAAATTTGATGACAAAATCTAGTCCGCAAGGATTAATGATAGTCATTTCGTCACCCTCTGGAGCAGGTAAAACAACTGTTTGTCAAAAAATATTACAAGAGGATAAAAATATCGTTTTATCAATATCAGATACAACAAGACCTCCCAGAGATAATGAAATAAATGGTAAAGATTATAATTTTATAACTGAAGCTGAATTTAAACTGAAGATTAAAGATAATTCCTATATTGAGCATGCAAATGTTTTTGGAAATTATTATGGCTCACTACACAAAACAGTTCGAAATATCTATGATGAAAAAAAAGATGTTTTATTTGATATAGATTGGCAGGGTGCAAAACAATTAAAAAATTCAAAATACTTAAACATAATCTCAATTTTTATTATACCACCGTCAAGAGATGCAATTTATGAAAGACTTAAATTACGGGCTGAGACATCAGGAGATGATGAAAAATCAATTAATCATAGAATGCAGTCATTTGATACTGAAATGAACCATAAAAATGATTACGATTTTATTGTAACAAATGACGATTTGAGTAGATGTGTAAAAGAAATACAGGAAATTATTGAAAATAAAAGAAAAAACTAATCAATTAAGCTAACTAAATTACAATAATCAGCAACAGATAAATTTTCTGCTCTTAAATTCTCATCGATCTTAAGTGAATGCAATTCATTTCTATAATCTTTAAGCGAATTTTTCAGTTTTTTTCTTCTATGTTGAAATGAGTATCCAACTAGTAATTTTAATTTTTCAAAATTAATATTTTTATATTTTACAATTGGTTCGAATTGAATAACCATTCCATCAACTTTCGGTTTTGGATAAAAAATTGAAGATGGAGCGCTAATAATTTTTTTTACATTGCATCTTGTTTGAGTAAGGATTGATAGCTTTCCATATTTTTTACTATTATGACTTGCAAGAATTCTTTCCCCCACCTCTTTTTGAAACATTAATATCATTTTACTAAAAAAAGAGGGCCATATATTTCCATCTAACCATTTTATAAGTAATTGAGACGATATATTAAAAGGAAGATTTCCTAAAATAACAACACTCTCAAAATTTTTAAATTTACTGTAATCGTAACTAAGGGCATCAGAATTTATTAATTCTACATTATTATTTTTTGAATATTTTAGCTTTAAATTTGTATACAAATTACGATCTTTCTCAATTAAGTATATTTTTTTAAATTCATTTTCTAAAAGATACTTTGTCAGCGCACCTTTTCCAGGTCCTATTTCTATAAGCGTGTCTTTTTTTGAAATTTTTATATTACCACTTAACTTATCTAAAAAATTTTTATCTTTAATAAAGTTTTGCCCTAGTGATTTTTTGGGTAAATTTTTACTTATATTCAATTGTTGCTTCATTTAACATATCGCGTAACAATTTACTACTTTTGAGGTCTAATTGACGTTGAATCACAAGATTTTTAGCTTGATTTAGAGAAATATTAGGATTTTTTGAAATTATTTCATCAACTTCTGAATCACTTACAGAGGTTAATCGGAAATAGAGTCCATTAATTAATTTATTCCAAGAAAGTTCACTTAATAATAAAAGCTTAAACTCATTAAAATTTATGTTGTTATTTTCTAGTATATTTTTTAATTCTGCTTTATTAAGTTTATTTCTTTCAAAAAAATCTATTTCAAACTCTTTATACTCATTATCCTCTATTATGATATTGTATTCCTCTATCTTTTCTTTTTTTAACTTTTCTTGAATTAGGTCATCTACAGTATTATTTAAAAGTAATTTATTATTTTGTGCGTTTATATTTATTCCTTTTATAATAGCATTCATTTTCATACGCTGAATAATATCGTAAGAAGTTATCATTTCTTCATTGACTAAAACTGCAATCTTATGTTCAACTTTATTATTGGCACTGGCGTTGTAGGTAAATGATAATAATAAAAAAAATATCAAATATTTAGTAAAACTAGATATACTCATAATTAGTTTATTGTTGGGCCAAAAACTTTGCTCTTGCCATAACTCCTTGTAGATCCAAACGGCTTAAGCACGATAGTTAAGCTATAGCCATCACTTTCTTTTATATCTCTGTCTATAGTTAAGTCTCGATAGTAATTTAAATCAATTCCAAGACAATTGTCTTCATACAGTAACCCGTACTGATAGCCAATATTTTTATTAGTATCTATATCTTTTGTTCCTGTAAATTTTAAAAAGAAATTATCTTTAAAGTTATACTCACCGCCAATAGCAATTTGTTCATTTGTAGTTGCATATTTGCCGGACGTATAATCATAATCTAATTTCATTTTGATGTCATATAACTCAGTATAAGTATTCATACTTATAGACTTTACATCTATATCTTTTCTGTCTAGCACTATTGAATTGCTTATATAGTTATTTTTTAAAGACGCATTAGACGAGAAATAATAGTCAGATAACTCTTCAGAACTATCTGAGCTATTTTTATTTAACCTAAAGCTTTGACCAACTGTAAGTTTTAGGCTCTTATCATCATTATTATCTATTAACCAATCAATTCCATAATTAACTCTTGGACCACTTTCCCATTGAGTTATCGATGTAGCGCGGTTAGACGAAAAAAGGTTACTACTGGAAATAGTCTGTGCTTCTGTGTAATTATTGTATGGAGCAATTATTGGCATCACAACTGGTGATAGAGTTTGAGTTACATTAGAGTTTGCTTTTATTAGCGGGTAGCTCATCACGCTATGAATTTGAGGATATATTCTAATATTGTCAGTGTCATCAGTATTTTTATTATCAATTGATATAGAAACTAATCTTAAGTTCGCTCTGTTTTCAAAAACTAAACCACTTTTACTTTCAATAGTATTCTTATACCAATTTAATTGTGATGAGGCCAAAGTTGTATAATTTTCACTGAGACTTTTATTGAAATGAAACTGGTTATTTAAAGTAATATTTCCTTTCAGTAGATCATCTTCAATATCATTTATATTATAAGTTATTCGCGGGTAAACATATTCCCATTGTTCACCACCTTGAATTGCAAGATGTTTGTATCCAATTGTATCCATTGAGAAGAAATAGTTTTCATGAGATCTCTCAAAACTTAATCCAGACTTTAGTACAGTCATTTTATTAATTTTATTTTTTCTCATATAAGTATCATTATTACTTGTTTGCGCAAAAGCATCTAAAGATCCATAAGGATTATTTAATTTTGAATTGAAGAAAATATGCTGACTTGTTCCGGTTTTATCATTATTATCGTCAATACTCGCATCTATATTAAAGTTACCAATATTGTTTAATTGCCTGTAATTTATCGAATAAAAATTATTACTTTTTGATTGAAAAGTAGGAGTAAAAGTCAAATCTAAATTACTTTTAATATTATAAAATATAGGTATTGAGAAAGAGTCACCAAGGTTTTGATCTGTTTCAACTGTGGGCATTAAGAAACCTGACCTTTTTTTTACTGATGGATCTGGGTGAGAAAAATAAGGGAGATAAAATACTGGTACATTGAATAAATGGATTCTTGCGTGATCATAATGAATAGTTTTACTTTCATTATTTTGATAAATCTTATTTGATTTTAATTTCCAGCCTGGACAATTTTTTATTAAATAGTCATTTTCAAGACAAGGCGTATACTCGGCATCATTAAGGCTGCTTAAATTTTCCTTTTTTATTAGACTCGAGCCAACAATCCTTGATCCATCATCGAATCTAGCTTTCGCATTTAAACCTTGTAAATTTTTTATTTCATTATCAGTTGTTAATTCATCAAAGTAAAATGTATTGCCTTCTAGATCGAAGTAAACAACATTACCTTTTGCATCAATCCTTGACTCTAATTCTTTATAAATGATTAAATCGGAAACTAATTTTGTCCCTTTTTCATCTTCTGCTTGAGCATTTCCACTAGCTTCGATTACTTTTGTCGAATCTTCGACAGTTATTTCATCTGCTATAATTTTAATTTTTTGATCAGCATGTATTTTATTCGATGAAATTATCGTAACAACGATAAAGAAGAAAAAGATGATATAAACGTATTTCAATTTTAATAGTTCAATCATTGCGAAATGGCCAACTTTATTTTTTCACTTTGATAAATAATTATTGAAATTATAGTAACAGTAAAGGGTAGAATTCCTTTAGATAAAACTGGATGCAACTGTGATGAAGAACCAAGTGCATCTAGTAAATTTGATAAGAAGTAAATTACAAAAATAATTATTAGTGAATATATTATCGTTTTTGTAAACTTATCATTCTGCTTAAGAGAATGAATTAAGGATGAGGCTAAAAGTACTAATGAGGCCATGTAAAAAGGTAAAAAAATTAGGTCATAAAGGTGCATTTTAAAGTCAATAGCTGAATAACCCAGTTCTTCTAAGAAGCTTATGAATTTTAGTAGCCTCCATATTGAAATGCTACTTGGTGAAGAAAGACTATCTGTAATGTCCTCAGTTTTAATATTTGTTTTGTATAATATTTTTTCTTCTAAAGTTGTATTGCCAAATTTAGGTGAAATTTGAACATCCTCCATTTCCCAGTAACCATTTTTTAGCTCTGCAGCTCTACCATCTAATCTTCCC
>MDTA01205311.1_pt1 | contig 19590 bp, 15 predicted proteins | sample 811151 | NCBI WGS metagenome assembly MDTA01 (sample SAMN05326648, study PRJNA326480) | marine metagenome | isolation source: seawater | place: Indian Ocean: South | collected 2010 | reverse complement strand
TGATTACGAAAAGGTCGTCGACAACCTTTCTGGCAGCGTAGCCGTTACCACCCCTTTACAAGCGGGCTTGTTTGCAGATGGCTTAATCGATCCTGCGCTAGCAGCGAAGTCTTACAAAACTGGATACTACGACAAATCGGCTGAAGGCCCGAAAACAGGTCACATTGAGAGCATAAAGGTCTATGACCGTTTGATTCACGGGTTTGAGCTGGCTGGCGGCGGAAGCAAAAGCCGTATTGAGACGATATTCAAAGTTCCAGAGGAGAGGCGGCGCAGACGAGAGAAAGACCAGCTAAGCGCCTACTATTACACAAATTTCGTGCCTCAGTACCGGATACTCAAATTCGAAGAGGCGGAAAACAACCGACTCTATAACCATATATACGACCAATCAACTGTATCGCTGGTTATGAACGAAAAAGACTCCCCTCCGCACGCTTTCATTCTGGAACGTGGCGAGTACGATAAACCGGGGGAGAAAGTTTTTGCCGACATTCCCGAGTCCCTGGGTGGGTTGCCAGCATCCGCTCCTAAAAATCGAATGGGATTGGCTCAATGGCTTGTAGACAGCGACAATCCGCTAACAGCTCGCGTTACCGTCAATCGATTCTGGCAAAACATTTTCGGTACGGGCATTGTGGCAACTTCGGAGGATTTTGGGATCATGGGTGAGAATCCCACTTATCCCGAGCTTCTCGACTGGCTGGCGATCCGCTTTCAGGAAAGCGGCTGGAACGTGAAGGACTTCCTTAAGCTGCTGGTGATGTCGGCGACCTACAGACAGGATTCTAAAATAGATTCCGAAGAACTCGCGCTAGACCCGGAAAACCGATATCTGGCCCGCGGCCCTCGGTATCGTTTGGATGGAGAAGTACTTCGCGACAAGGCTCTCTATGTTAGCGGCAGTCTCAACGGTCAAATAGGAGGGCCTCCCGTTAAGCCTTACCAACCAGGAGGCATTTGGAATGCAGTGGCCTACTCCGACAGCAACACGGCTCATTTCTTCCAGGACCATGGTGATGATCTCTATCGGCGAAGCTTGTACACATTTTGGAAACGAACGGCACCTCCTCCCAACATGGTTGTTTTCGATGTCCCCTCTCGAGAGAATTGCAACGTTAGACGGGAACGGACGAACACGCCGCTCCAGGCTTTGACGCTGATGAACGACAAACAGTATGTGGAAGCGGCTCGACGCCTTGCGGAAAGAGCGATGGGGGGCGGTCAAAGCGACATAGGCGAGCGAATTGCAACCATGTATCGTCACGCATTCGGATCCGATGCATCGCCGAAACATCAATCCATCCTCGAAGCGTCCTACCAGAAATTCCAATCTTCGTTTGCCGAGAAGCGTTCTGGTGCCGAATCGTTGATCCAGGTTGGCGATTCTACCCCTAACCCAAGCCTCGATCCTATTGAGCTCGCTTCCCTAACTATGGTAGCCAACCAGATCATGAACTTGGACTCCTTTGTTAACAAATACTAGCAATAGATGAACCCAATTGACGAATACGTTTCACTCGAGTCGCGTCGACAGTTTCTCGGAAAATCTGCCAAAGGCCTAGGCCTGGCAGCGCTGTCCTCAATTCTGGGCAATGGCCTTATGGGCAAATCGAGTGGCTCGGACTCGGGCTTCCTCTCGACTACTCATTTTCGCCCCAAAGCAAAGCGAGGCATCTACCTGTTCATGTCCGGGGCTCCATCCCAATTGGACATGTATGACTATAAGCCGGCAATGCGAGCCATGTTCGACAAGGATTTGCCGGAGTCCGTTCGCAAAGGCCAAAGACTGACCACGATGACTTCCGCTCAGGTTCGTTTTCCGGTCGCTCCGAGTATATACGAGTTCGAACGGGTTGGCCAATCGGGAGCATGGATTAGCGAGCTTCTCCCTTACACAAAGAAAATTGCCGACGACATCGCGATCGTGAAATCGGTTTGGACGGAAGCGATCAACCACGATCCGGCAATCACATACATTCAAACCGGTAACCAAAATCCTGGACGACCGAGCTTAGGAGCTTGGTTAAGCTATGGTCTCGGCAGTTCAAACCGGAATCTACCGACGTTTGTCGTGCTCAATTCTACCTGGACAGGCCGCAAGGAAGCCCAGGCTCTCTATTCTCGATTGTGGGGAGCCGGACCCTTGCCCTCGGAACACCAGGGAGTCAGCTTACGCTCTCAAGGCGATCCCGTCCTCTATCTCAACAATCCTCATGGAGTGAGTCGAGACTTAAGACGAGACATGCTCGACGGCGTAAAGGCTATCAATGAGGATCTGTATGAAGAATTTGGAGATCCTGAAACGCACGCCCGTATAGCCCAATACGAAATGGCTTTCCGAATGCAGGCATCAGTACCAGACCTAACCGATCCATCTGATGAACCGGAGTACATATTCGATCTATATGGCCCCGACGCCCGGAAACCGGGAACCTTCGCTTACAATTGCCTCATGGCCCGTCGCTTGGCGGAAAAAGGCGTGCGTTTTTCTCAGATCTTCCATCGCGGCTGGGATCAGCATGGCGTGTTGCCAAAAGACTTGCCCAATCAGTGCAAAGATATCGATCAAGCTAGCTACGCTCTAATCACCGATTTGAAGCAGCGCGGCATGCTCGACGACACCCTTGTGATTTGGGGCGGAGAGTTTGGGCGCACCATCTATTGCCAGGGAACGCTCACGGAAACCAATTACGGACGAGATCATCATCCTAAATGTTTCACCAAATGGATGGCTGGAGCTGGCATCAAAGGAGGAACGGTATACGGCGAAACTGACGATTTTGGCTACAATATCGTCAAGGACCCTGTGCATATACATGATCTCAATGCCACGATTCTCAATCGTTTCGGCATTGATCACGAGCAGCTCTCCTTCAAGCACCAGGGACTCGACATGCGCCTAACAGGTGTCGAGAAAGCCCGTCCTGTGCAAGACATACTGGCGTAAAGACGCACTTCGCCCTTCAGAGCGAATAGCGATCTCCTCATCAGAGTTAGCAACTCAAGCCAATTGAGTACTTTCTTCAACTCCCCTTAGGCGCTAAGTCCTATCGGCGGGTTCGTTGAGGTATGCTCATTGCTCAATTCTCATCCGGGGCCTTAACCAAACTGCCAAAAATCCGATTCGTCAGGGGTCGACAAGGGCTTATTTAGGAAGATGAAGAGATTAAAACCAATTCATAGAAGAATGGGTATACGCGGAAAGGAAGCGTTAACTCTAGTAGAAATTATGGTAGCCATGGTAATTCTTGGTTTCTCGTCTCTTGGGCTGCTAACAGGCTTAATGCAAGCTCGCCGGTACACGGAGTTGGCAATCCACGAGAATACCGCTCTGACAATTGCTCAAGGTTATATCGAGCAAATGAAAAACATGGAGTTTGCGTCGCTTGACGAAGCGGTATTGCCAACACTCTTCCATGAGGGGGTTGCTGACACACTCACGGTATCTCCGCTTCCTTCCGATCCCATCAAAGGCGACAGCTCCACTGATATTTCCAACGAAAAGCTTATCGACATCAAGAACACTCCGGACGACGCAAACGATGACATGGCCATGAATGTTATCGTCTACATTGACGATATCTCTGATGCCAGCAATGGCGTTGGGCAAGCTCGCAGGATCATAGTCCGTTACGAGCACGCGTTTACCGACGGGATGAGGACGACGGACCACACAGAAACGCTGTACGCGATCCGCTCAGATGTGCCAACCTTTTAAATACAATGAGAGGCTTTCGCAAATACAAGAAGAGGCGTAAAGCGGGTGTTACGTTGATGGAACTGCTGGTGGGCATGGCCATCTCTACGGTAGTGCTCGGAGGTTCCATATCCATTTTTTTGATGGGCTCCAACACGGCGGCTAATGGAACGGGGCGTCTCTTGATCAATCGGGATATTCGAAACTTCACTAACGAGATGATCGAGAATGCCCGATACTCGGACTACTTTAAGACTTACACTTCCTATACGGACCGCACCGAGCAAAACGATGGCGCTTCCGGAGACTTCCTAGTCCTGGTTCACCGGGATATCAATGACTCTGATAAAATTAGCCGGATCATCGGCTACTATCGCTGGACTCAGGGAGATGGAGAGGAAGGACCCGTGCTCATGTTCGACGATGAGTATAATCCCAGTAGCAGCAGCGATCTGGACACGCTCCTCCCCGCAACGTCAAGCTATGGGCAGCACCATGAAGTGATCGAATTGTCCAATGGTTTGAGCGACGGAAAGCTGTTCTATAATTTCTACGACAGAAGCATCGTCGTTCGAGGCGAAATCATCCACGACGGAAAAGTCGGAGAGCAAGTGACCAATACCTACAATTTCACTATCTCGCCAAGGGGGTAGCTATGAATAAGGCAGCTTATATCGCTGAATGCAGCACCTGAACATCATTTGAAATCCGTTCAACGCAATAGTACCGAAAAGATTGCTGCCCTTGTCGCTTTGGGATGCTTGCAAAATTCGAGTCTAGGAATGTTTCCAATATGAAGTCAGCGCTCCGACCCTGTTCGCTTTTTTATTATGAGATCTTGGGAGTTTCTACTTATACGGCATACGCTGATGCTGCACGCCTAATCATGTATCTCGCGAAGTTTCCTTCATTTCCTTCCAGCACTCTAAATCCGTCTTCATTCATGCCGAATAGAATGCATGGCCTATCGTCGAGACAGCGAAACCTAGATCCGCCGATTCTATACTAACCGATATGAAACACTTCAAAGAAAGAAATAGACGCAAAGGATCCGCTTTGATTACTACTCTTTTGCTTGTCGGCGTATTGTCGGCAGTAATGGCCAGTATATTGAGATACTCAGTCAGTGAGAGACGTGTAAACCATCGCCACAAACTGAGGGCCCAAGCCGACAATACAGCCGAAGCGGTAGTGGAGTACGGCTTCGCCCAGCTGGCCTACACCTTCGACAACAAAACAACCGTCGCTTCAAACACCTTCGCTTCAGGTAATTCGGGAGCCCTGTCTCTACCAGCAGCCTCGAGCCTTCGTTCCAATGTCAAATACGGCGATCTGGAGCTCTATGCCGGCACCGTTCCCAATAGCTCGCTCGTCTACATCGATCCTAGCGAACCGGACAATATGTTTGATCCCATGAAAGGGAAATACGTTCGGGCTTTCGATGTTAACTTGTACGGTAAGGCAACGGTTTCCGATCCGAATGGCGGACCAGACATCAGTTCTTACATTGGCCAGCGATTTCAAGTGAGAGATTCGCCACTCTTTTCTCACGCCATTTTTTACAATCCAGTTCTGGATATACATCCAGGACCGCTCATGGACGTCTACGGACCTGTTCATACCAATGGAAATTTGAGGTTGGCTCCGGTGAATGGACTTACCTTCCACGACATCGTGACATCAGCTGGACACGTGTATCACCATCTAGAGCATTTGGGTCCCAGCAGTAGGACCGGACATCTAAAATTTTCCGATGGCAGTGGCTCTTATCCAAACATGGAGGTCAACGGTGTTTGGATGGATTCGGAACTCGGAACGGGATCCATTAGCTCTGGTTTTCGTTCATACGCTTCTAACCGGTGGAAAGGCAATCTGCAAACGGTTGCCCACGGCGTGCAGAACTACAAACCAGTCGCTTTCGCGGACTACGAACCCGACGACCCAAGCACAAGCGCGTACGATCCCGAAAATTCTAGTCGAGCAATTATAGAACCGCCCCTACCAACTTCTCATAACGACTACAACGTGGAGATCGAAACTCAGAAAATGTCCAACAAGGCAGGTCTCTATTTCAAGTGGGATACCACTGCCAACTCTATTAGCGCCTATGATGGCGATGGCAATACACTGGATATCAGCAACCTAGAAGGATCTCTTTGGGAGCACAAGCAAAGTGCATTTTTAGATAGACGTCGCGGCGAGTATATCACAACGATCAATATTCATACGGGAAAATTAAAGCAGCTTATTGAAAATCCTGACACGAGTAATAATATCAAACACATTGGTGGGTACGACCCGAGCACTGATTGGAATGGCGTTGTTTACTTTGAAAGCTATAGCTCGAATTCAGATTCAACAGCTGCTGCTAAATTGAATTATACAGGAATTAGACTAATCGGGGCCGAAACTGATGTGGCCGGAGAAGGAATCCCAAGTCGCGGACTTGAGCCCGGAATGAGTTTCGTGACCAACAACGCACTGTACATACAAGGTCACTACAATGCAGATGGTCAAATGTCATCCAATAGTGCGTACGACCCTGACTGGGGTGAAGTCCCCGCGGCTATCATGGGCGATTCAATCACGTACCTTTCTGAAAACTGGGATGACTCCGACACTAGCGTCAAGCCTAATGCCAGCTCGACTGAGGTATCAGCCGCAACCGTCTCAGGTATACGTCCTTCTAACGTGCTAGGGGATGGCAATCAAAGTGGAGGTAATGAAAATTTTCCTCGTTTTTTAGAAAAATGGTCTGGGAATACTTTCTATCTAAGGGGATCCATGGTTTGCCTATACGAAAGTGAGGTGGATTTTTCCATTTGGAGCACTTCTTACTACAGTCCTCCAAAACGAAAATACGGTTTCAATAACCTTTTTAAAACGGGCGTCTACCCTCCTGGCACTCCTCTTTTAAGAACCTATAGAAGAGACAATTTCCAAGATATGACTGCCACCGAATTCGCTTCGGAAACTTCAGGACTCTAATTCAGAAATGCCCTCCTACAGATCGATTCCTATTAAGCTGGCGTTAGCTGCATTCAGTTTGCTGACAATATTTTCGAACAGCAGCCTGGCTGCTCGATCAACATCCGAACTATCGGACCAGCCGATTACTTCCTGGCCCAAGCAACTTCGCCCAAGCATGACCGGCAAATACATAGAAGTCCGGGAAGACGGTCCGATCGAAAAACGATTGTGCATCGCTTCCGGCAATCATCGTTTTATATTCGAAGATAAAGGACGATGGGTTTTTACCCGATCCCGAACACCGCGCTACTCGATCATGCTAACTGACCGAAAGATTCGAGAACTTTCCTTCGGAGTGTCCCGCTTCTCTTCTGTAGAATTCTTAGCAACGCTCCAAGACGAATCTTGGCTTCCCTATGTTGCTTCCTTGAAAACGGATATTCCCACTAAGACTGTAACCTACCAGCACTATACTGGCGAAGGCCGAGAGCGTCCCTACATTTTGAAAAACTGGACTCGGAAGATCGAATACGAGTACCCAATGGGCAAAGGCAAAATTGGTAAGACGCGAGAGATCTTCACCTTCATTGATGGCGATCTGTTTGTATTCGCATTTTCAGGAACTAGGGAAGACATTGAACGCCTCAGGGAGAGCCATGATATGTTCCTAACCAGGATGAATCTATATTCGGATTCGTAAAAGGAACGACATGTGCCGGGCGAACGCCTTATTAACAGTCTCGGATGACTGACTTGGCCCTCCGGATGTGGGATTTGAAGTACTGAGCCAGTTCTCCCTGCGAAAACCGAGATTTGCGGACGTTTCGGTGAACCGAGGCAGTCAATACAGCCCAGCAAAGTTTGCGGTTGCTTGAGGACAAGCAACCCAACCATTCGGAGACTCTGGATTCCCCTATCCTCTTGAGAAAAAGCTTTCCATGGCGCGGGCACATGGCGACATTAGCTGTCCATGAAACAAGCTCGACTTATTACAAGTTACTGTCGCCCTGCCTATTCATTTCTGCTTCTTTCTCTGACTTCGTTCGCTCTGTTCGCGGAAAGAAAACCGAACATCGTTTTTATTCTGGCTGACGATCTCGGCTGGAGAGATCTCAGCGTTGAAGGTAGCGACTTCTACGAAAGTCCTCACATTGACCGAATTGCCAATGAAGGTATGCGGTTCACCCAGGGATATGCGACCTGCCAGGTTTGCAGCCCTTCAAGAGCCAGTCTCATGACAGGGAAGTATCCAGCCCGTATGGATATTACTAACTGGATTGGCGCCCAAGAGAAGGAGGATTGGAAGCGGAATACCAAGCTTCTACCCCCTGCATACACTTGGAGTCTTCCCCACGAGGATACGACCTTGGCCGAGGCATTCCAAGACGCAGGCTACACCACCTTTTTCGCTGGCAAGTGGCACCTGGGAGACGAGGGATCGTTTCCGGAGGATCATGGCTTTGACATCAACATTGGCGGCCACCATCGGGGCAGTCCACCTGGCGGCTACTTTTCGCCGTACGAGAACCCCAAGATGGAAGATGGCGAAATTGGCGAGTATCTTCCAATTCGGCTAGGCGAGGAAACTGCTCGATTTATTGAAACACACAAAGATAAGCCGTTTCTGGCCTACCTTTCCTTTTACAATGTGCATGGTCCCATCCAAACGACGAAAGCTCTTTGGGAAAAGTATCGGAAAAAGGCAGTCAGTCGCCCCATCGCCAAGTCCCGCTTCTTAATCGATCGCACGACTCCGGTGCGGCAAGTCCAAGACAACCCCTTGTATGCGGGCATGGTCGAAGCGATGGACGATGCTGTAGGTATGGTTCTGAATACGCTCGATAGGCTAGGCCTAGAGGACGACACGATAATAGTATTCACTTCAGACAACGGCGGCGTTTCAGCTGGTGATGGAAAAGCGACATCGAATTTGCCCCTCCGTGGCGGCAAGGGACGGCAATGGGAAGGTGGAATCCGTGAACCCTTCTACATCAAATGGGCGGACTCGCCACTCCCTGGCGAAGTTTGCCATACTCCAGTAATTGGCAACGACTTCTTTCCTACCCTGCTCGAACTCGCCAATATCGATCTTCTCCCCAAGCAACATGTCGACGGCGTCAGTCTAGTTCCCCTTTTAAAGGGAGAGACCATCGAGAAACGATCCTTGTATTGGCATTATCCACACTACGGTAATCAAGGCGGAGAGCCCTCCTCGATTGTTCGCAGTGGAGACTGGAAACTTATTCACTATTACGAAGATCGTCGCAGTGAATTGTACGATCTTGCCAGCGATCCTCAAGAACAGCGGAATATTGTCTCCGTATATCCAGAGCTGGCAGCTACCCTAAAAATCGAACTTCAAGATTGGCTCGACGAGGTTGGGGCCAGCTACCCGTACACGAATCCCAATTTCGACGCTATTCAGTACGCTGAACAGGAGGTAAGAATCCGGGAAGTCGATATGCCAAAATTGGAAACAGACCACGCCGCGTTGCTCGAAAACGATTGGTCTCCGCCAAACGGATGGTGGGAAAAGACGGGTCGCCGCAGATAGTTTAGAATAGCCTAATTTTCGCCCACGAATACATCCTCGTTCACGACTTCTCCGTGAACATCGTGGTGCCTGAGGCTGATTCTCGGGCTGCCTGAGTCACGTTCCACGGTGACGCTCAAAAATCCTCCCTTGATTCTCAAGAAACGGTGTTTAGAGGAGCGAAGCGATTGCTTGAACCCTCCCGCATGAATGTCGGTTCCAGCACCACAGGAATATTCCCGTGCTCCCGTCTTCTCATCGACGCTCACATATTGCCAGTGTCGGTCGCCATTGAGTATGAATGCATTCCTCTGGCTCCCGATAAAAGCCCGGAGCTCGTCTCCTTCGTAAGTGAAATTTGAATTCGCATGATTGTCTTTCTTTTTCTCACGATCTGGACCGACAATCGGGTTTGGATTGATTACGATACGGAAGGTCGCGTTAGAAGCCGCGAATGTGTCAAAAAACCATTCCTTCTGCTTCTCTCCCCAAATGGTCTTATTAGGCCCGTCGGGACTTTTATTAGGGCTTCTGTATTCCCGCGACTCCATCAGCCAAATTTGCAGATCTTTTCCCCAGCGAACGGTTCTATAGGGTCGGTCTCCCATTGGGAATGTTTCGTTGAATATCTCAATTCCACGGTTCCAAGTTAACTCGCCGTAGGTGTCTCCGGGAACGCTGTCATTCCTGAGCAAATCGTGGTCGTCTTTCATGAAATAGGCAGGAACTTGCCGATAGAATTCCCGGAAATTGGGTAGCCCGAAAAGCCGATCCCATTTGTAGTAAGCTAGAGCTTCCGTTTTCGCCCAAGGGAAAGGCTTGTCATAGTACTCGATATCGCCGGCATGGACCAGGAAGTCTGGATTCACGTGATCAAGCATGGCAGGGTAAATATGGTGACCGTTGATAAGATCATCCCTCCTCGGAAAATCGTGGCAAGTGACGAGAACGAATTTGACCGGGGCGCCGGATTCTCTGCTAGGCGCTGTTTTGAAACTGCCTAAGACTTCGACTGAGGATTGACCTCTGCCACTGGGTCGACCCTCAACCTTCAAAGCGTATTCAGTGCCTGGTGATAGGTTTTTCAATTCTAGTTTAGCGGAAAAATTTTTCTCAGGAACAACCGAAGACCACTGAAGCCTCTTAACGTCTTCGGGATTGCTGGTTGGCCAGAACGAAATCCGAACCTCGCCTTCGCTACCGGCAGCGCTGTGCTGCATGTCTCCAATACTCAATCCTGCAGGGAGGGCTTCATCGTCTTTCTCCCATTCTCGTCCATCCGATCGATAGCTTTCATTTTTCGTTAGCCGTACCCAGACGATCGCCGATGTTTGATCAACTTCGCCCATTTTGATGCCAGTGGCCATGAAAGGTCCCTGACTCGCCAGAATCTCCGGCAGAGAGGCAACTAGCGAAATGCATGAATAGAAAGCGGCTGAGATTATGCTCTTCATTGTATAAAGGGATGAGAAAGAAATCCTATGATCGCTCTTGAAGGCGTTACGTCAATGTCCCCTTTAACGCCACGGCCTCATTCGCAAGCCGAATCCCAAAATAAAGGCATGTTCCCATTCGCCACTCTCAGGCAGTCTCCTTGATCTTATCTGTGAAAATACATTCACCCAACTCCGCTGGCTTGCAGAGAAAAACAGATTAGCCGGTCTAAATCTACTTTCCACGATTTGCCCTGACTCGAAATCGTAGAAAAGCTCCTCTGAAATTTCGATGCGCTTCAATTGTTGCGAAGCTCTAAAACTTCGGGCCCAGGTAATTCGGTGCCGAGAGACGAGTCGCTCGGTATAGTTTAGGCTTTCCAAGGACCGTAGCTCGATTCGATTCCTCAAAGCTATAAGCGAATCGCGTCCCAGCCGGCATCTAGGATTGAGTTCAAATTCCAATCTCGATTGGGAATTCCATCCCCCGAACGAGCTTTTCGCGTCCAGGTAAGAGGCCCCAATCCCCAGTTTCAGTTGATCCGATAGGGATGCGTAAGCTTTTTGTTGAAGAAGCCAAAGCCCCAATTCTGAAGCATCAACGAAAAATCGCAATTCCGCCCACGTAAACGTAGTCCACCTGTCTTCTGAATATTCAGTTAGCTTGTACTCATTCCAAATATGAAAATCGCCATCGAACTCGTTAGCGATGCCCTTCGAAACTGAAACGAGGGCCATCAGGGAAGCAAGAATCCATGCTTGGAGCTTTACCGATCTTCCAAAACCCATCCCACTCTAATTTATAAAAAAGCGCGCAGCGTCAAACGCTGCGCGCCAATTTCACCTTAAACCACAAACGGTTGCATCCAAATTAGAAAATCGGCGCTGCCGGCGTTTCCCAATCGCGTGGCTTTCCATAATAATCGTAAAGCTTGTGGTTCGCATCCTCATTGACCGGGTCGAAGGGGTCGAAACGAGGAGCCATTTTGATTTGCTTTCTCGTCAGATCAACGTTCGCCTTTTTCGTTTCCTAGTCGAAGGATTCTACCCAGCCGATATCGATCAAGGATGGTTTGCCAGGGAGCCAATTCACGGTATCGATAATCGCTTATTGGAGGCGCCAGTTACTGTCATCCAGAACGAAATCTTCCACGTGGCCAAACGAATCGTCCTCGGCATGAATGTGGTAGCCCATGATTTCATGAGCGGACCGCAGATGTTCACCCGCGATTTGCCTCATGCGAAACTCGTGAGCCTGACGTTCCGCTTCGCCTTTAGGACTGTATTCCGGGCCAATCGATGAGGGGATTGCCGCTCCACCGAATAGGTAGGGATCCATCCAATAGGTCGGTAGATCGTAATATTTGGCGTACTTCTCTTCGAATTGCATCGAAACCGGTTCCTGGTCCTTCAACTCAGGCGATCCTTCAACCTGAGCCTTGTTCAAAACTACCTTGAGGCAGTTTCCAACCCAGCCCGTTTCCAATTCTTTAAGATGGAAGGGACTTAGAAGGACTTACTTTTCAGGGAGCCAGGTGCCTGTATCCACAACAACGTAGCGCAGGCGCCAATGGCGATCGTCGAATAGAGCATCCTTGACTTTTCCTACTACTCCATCGGTTGCTTCGATGGGGTATCCAATCATACCTTTTACGCTTCGCAACATGGTTATTTTCCTTTCAGTTTAATATTTCGGTTGGTGATTCGTTTTTGGAATTTTGGTGCTTATTATATCAAAATAGCGTATTTTGTTTTCACATACATCGAATGATTTCGACTCTAGCCACAAGCTCCGATGCCCTTCTCTCGTTCTTCCGCCAATCGGAGGCTTTTACTATTCTTTTCGGTGATAAAATAGTATCGCTCAACGAGCCTGATTTGGCATTGCAAATCTGGGCTTTTCCTAGGCAGATCCTGCTGTTTCAGGCCAATTTTGACTGCTTGCTATTCGCGTGTGCCGATGACTACAGCCGATCGATAGAACAAGGCATTTATGGGGGTAGGTATCGGCAAAAAGCACCCAGATGGATACCATCTAGATGGTGGGAAACGTGAGGAAAGTATTGCCAATCGGTGAAAACGACTAGAGGAGAAGAATATGAATCATCTGTACCGCCGTTCGTTCGCTATCTTGGTTTCCGTCATTGCCCTAGCCTTAGGTGGTTGCTCGCTCCCGAAAGGAGAAACGCCAATCAGCGCCCTCCTTATCACAGGTGGATGCTGCCACGACTACGATTTCCAAAAGCAGGTTCTGACGACTGGGATCTCAGAATTTGCCGACATCGACTGGACGATAGTGCACGAAGGCGGGGATTCCAAAGACTACCAATCGAAACTTTTCGACAACCCCTACTGGGCTGCCGAGTACGATGTCGTTGTTCATAACCAGTGCTTTGCCAATACGGAAGATACAGATTATATTTCAAAAGTCGTTTCAGGACACAAGCAAGGCGTCTCGGCAGTTGTCATACATTGCGCTATGCATACGTACCGAGCCACAGATGAAGATCTTTGGCGGGAGTTTTTGGGCGTAACCACGCGCCGGCACGATCATCAGAGTCACTACCCGGTCACGGTTACGGAGCCGAACCACCCTATCATGGAAGGGTTTCCAAAAGACTGGGTTTCCCCAATGGACGAGTTGTACATAATCGATAAACTGTGGCCGAACGCGACAACCTTAGGCACTGGCGTTAGTGAGGAAACCGGTAAGACGCATCCGGTATTCTGGACCAATCAGTATGGTGAGGCTCGAGTATTTGGGACTACTTTTGGCCATACTAACGAAACGATCGCTAATCCTCAATTCCAGGAGCTTGTCGGTCGCGGACTTCAATGGGCTGCAGGGCGGCTTTAGCCCATTTCATACCTCACCGTAGGGAGCGGATAAACAATACCAACGAATCAACATCCTCGTTAGAGAGGATACCTCTATATGAGGGCATTCCAGCTTCTTGGTCATCATAGCCGACCGTGACGACGGCCGCAGGATCAAGGATAGAGGTTCGCAGGTACGCCTCGTCCACTCTCACTCGGCTTCCATCTTTCAATGTGCGACGACTTTTAAAAGCTCCGAGCCAGGTGGGGCCACTGCGACCCTCAGTAGTCCCATCGATCGAGTGGCACCCAACGCAGCCCATCTGCGCATAGAGCTGCTGGCCACGGGCTACGGAAACAATTGAACTTCGAGTCGCTTTTTCTCGAGGAGTCGGTTCCGAAGCGAATAGCTTTGCGAAATTTATCGGTTCGAAATCAGCTTCCTGAAGACTCGTGGAAATGACATCATTGACCGTTAAATAGACCGGAGCCCATTTCCCAAACAAATTGTATTGAACTTCCAATTGCATGGTTTCCCTCACTTCCTCGATGGCTAAGAACACGGATTTCCTGTCTTTCGAGAGGAATACGGAATGGGCAAACCATTCATCGGCCCCAGGCGTCCCGTCCGCTTTAAACTGGGGAGATCCATACTCGCTAGTGCGTTTATATTCCCAACTGCTTATCTGGTAATTCGCTGGATCAAGAGAACGTTCTGGACCTAGAGGCTGGTCGAATGTGAGAAGCACTCCATTTTCCGATGCTTCTGCAGCAATGGGTCGTTCATTCGCTCCGTCCAGAACTCGTAGGCGGCAAAGGCCTTCCAATCTGCTAGCTACGGAATCCCAAATCTGGAAACCCGCCAAATAAGGGCTGCCGTCAATTGGATTGATCGCTCCTTTCAAGATGGGCGTTTCAAACTCTATGGGTAGAGGAATTCCAGCAGTTTGCGTGTAGTCTTCCTCATCCGGGATGAAAATCTGAAAGAGACTGGGCTTCTTGTATTCGATATAGAGAATTGAGTCTTTGAGTGGCCCCATTTCTTCGCGCATCGGCCAAAGCTGTTCGATTCCCGACTGAACCACCCGGTGAGGCATCCATAAAGCAGGTGGATGGATTCTAGTTTGCGATTCAGGCGCGCCTGGGTCGTAACCGAAGTATCGCCCGTCGCGAATCACTAAAAAAGGCGTGGAAGGCACCCAATGGCCTTGCTGGTCGCTCGCGGTAATCAGATCCTTTGTCGGGTGAGAGGAAATATAGGCATTCCGCAAACCGTATCCTAAATAATCAACTCGCTTTCCATCGGCCGAAATAGTCATCGCTCGACCGCTATGAGGCGATCGGGCATTCACTTGTTGACCTCCCTTAGCGATGGCAAAACTGCCATCCGGCCGAAGGGCCAGGCTCATCGGGTAATCACGCGTATCCGCGCTCTGGGTAAAGCGGTTGCAGAACATTTCGTAATAATCGGTTTCCCCATCGTCGTCCAAATCAAGCAGTCGCGTTATACCCAAGCGGCTGAATACAAATATGTCGTTGTCTCTAATTCGAATGGATTGAGGCTCGTTAAACCCTGCTGCAATTCGTCGCCACTCGATTAGATCGCTGTCTCCACCCAGCCCTGACAACCGATACACGTCGCCATCGAAAGTCACTAGTACTGCGTCTCCGTTGGGGAAAAAGTCGATAGCGACCGGTCTTATCCGCCGTTTCCAAGGATTAGGGTAAGGAATGATGGCTTCGTCCACTGCAAAAATGCCTTGTGGCTCCCCAAGTTCAATTCCAGCCGAGATGGTTTCCGGCCAGCGGGAACCTTTATTGTTGGTCTGCGGGACAGCTTCCGAAATTTTCTCAATAGAAATGGCTCCCGAGTTCAAATCGGTCGCCAAAACTATTCTGACAGGCGCTCCAGAACTGCCATCTACACGGGCAACCACATAGCGTTCATCGATCAGCGACAAACCTTCCCCAACTAATTCAATAGGCGCTCGATCTTCTCCTAGATCGGATACTACGAACGTTAGTGATTCCCGAATTCCTTGGATAGTGATAGTCCGAAGCAGCCTCAGGCTGCTATCGTCTGTAGAAACTGCATAGCTCTCTTCAACGCGACCACCATAAAGTGTGTATTTAAGTACCGCTCCGGATTCATGGACTTCGATTCCAGACCACTCTCCAGTTTGTGGATCCAAAGGTCCTCTGCCCAATTCTTTTTCATCAAGCCAACGGCTTCGCGGATCCCTGAATGACACGCTACCCGATTCCTGCCAGCCCGGATAAAGACCATTAGCCTGAACAACCTCGCCTAACGGCTTGGGGAGATCTTTTTGCCCGCCTCCCATTTTCCTTAGCGGCACTTCGTAAGACAGCATTGCTAAGCCGCGAGGCGTGAGAAAACCGCCTTTCCAGACCCCTGCCACGCGGAGCAATTCCGTATCAAAACAGACGAATACGTCGTCCTTCAATGGCAACACAATGGCTCTTGGAATCAGATTGTCTGTGTTTCCTGAAGGAGCGATTCCTCGAAGATCGACCGTCGCTTCCACAAATGGAAACGAGCTGTCTAAGAATTCCTTATACAGAGGTTCGGCCTCCCTTTGCACGTATGGGGGTATTGAGAACAGCGCGCAAGCCATCCAGAAAGCAGCAAAGACAACGGAGATTTGACGTAAGCGATTCATATTCGATCAGATTTTTACTATGGTCCCGGACGCTTTATCCAAGCCGCTCCGTTGAACTCGCCCGGCGTTTATCATTGATTGCTAAGAAATGGACTCCGGAAATACGCGCAAACTAAATGATCGGGTTGTATTTGACGAAAATTACCTTTGACTGCGATTTATCAGCAGCGTTTCAGAGCTCAAAGCTGCCAATTGCCTCATCTCTATGAAAATTACCAGCTACAAGGTCACACCTATCGCCTTTACGGATCCACCATTACGTAATGCTTCCGGACTTCATGCGCCCTATGGCTTGCGTGTCATTCTCGAACTAGCATTCGAGGACGGATTAACCGGAATTAGCGAGAGCCCCTGTACGGATGGGGTTGCTGAATCCCTGGAGCTCGTTTGCCAAGGTCTCCTAGGAGAGGATCCGGTTCAGTTTACCCGTCTTCTCGAGAAAGCGAGGCACTTGATTGAAATCGACGAGACGCGAGGAGACGCGCCGTGGGACCAAAGAGTCTGGGTTCACGTTCAAAGCGCCCTGGAGGTAGCCTGCCTGGATTACCTCGGAAAGCGTTTTGGCGTCCGAATGTGCGACCTCTTAGGCGGGGCCGCTCGAGATGCTGTGCCCTTTGGGGCTTACCTATTCTACAAGCTCGAAGGCGCCGGCGGAAAACTGGGATTCGGCAAAGACGACAGGGCCGAAGGCTGGGCGTCAGCTCGCCAGGACGAGGCCATGGATACAGAATCGATCGTCGAGCAAGCGAAGGCGATGACAGAGGCCTTTGGATTTCGTTCGATCAAACTCAAGGGGGGCGTCCTTCCTCCAGACGATGAAGCAGATGCCATGTTCGCTCTAAGAGATGCCTTTGGTCCTGACGTGCCACTTCGGTTGGATCCAAATGCTATTTGGTCCGTAGAAACGGGAATTCGGATAGGCAGGAAACTGGATCCAATTCAGGAGTATCTGGAGGATCCGGTTAGAGGTCAGGAAGCCATGGCTGAGGTGGGAAAAGCGATTGAATCGCCTCTAGCCACAAACATGTGTACCACTTCATTCGAGGATATTCCCCGATCAGTCGAACTCCACTCGGAAGACGTCATATTAACGGATCATCATTACTGGGGAGGCCTCCGCCCTTGCATCGAGCTTTGCCGTATCTGTCAAACCTTCGGGCGTGGCATTTCAATGCATTCCAATAGCCACCTGGGCATATCGCTGGCAGCCATGACACACCTGGGCGCCTGTATCCCGCAACTCGACTATGATTTGGATACGCACTATCCTTGGCAATGCGATGAAATCATCGAAGGTGGGCCCCTGGAGTTCAAAAATGGGACGATCCCCATTCCGGATGGACCTGGGCTCGGCGTTTCCATAGACCAGGAACAACTGGCTAGATTGCATAAAAACTATTTGGAAAGCGGGCTCGACTTTCGCGACGACGAGTCAGAAATGAAAAAAGTAGATCCCGATTGGGAATTCCAGGCGATTCGCTGGTAGGAAATCCGAGCGCAATGCTTGAATGTATATAAATTACAGATACGTTTTCGAAGGTTTGAACAGCTGGAGACTATCCTGGTGATGGATCCTTTGAATTTTCGCGAAAACGTCCTGGCTGGCGACAAGCTAATTGGCACTTTTCTCAACACAGGTTCTCCCGCATTAGCGGAAATTGCCGGATGCTCGGGGCTGGACTGGTGCTTAATCGACATGGAGCATGGTTCCGGATCCTGGGAGTCCCTCGCGTCCCAGATGATGGCGCTGGGAAACAGTTCCATCGCCCCCATCGTTAGATTGCCTGCAATTGATCCAGTCTATTTTAAGAAGGCGCTCGATCTCGGGGCTTGGGGACTAATGATTCCCAACGTCAACACAGTCGAGGAAGCTCAAAGAGCTGTTGCCCATTCTCGATTTCCTCCCCATGGAGATAGAGGGGTTTCTTCCATGAATCGGAGCGTTCGTTATGGAGCCTTATTGGATGAGCAACTCAAAACAGCCCATTTGAGCACACTCATCATTGCCCAGATTGAGTCACCATTGGCTCTGGGAAATGCGGCCTCAATTTCATCAACGGAAGGAATTGACGCTCTATTTGTTGGCCCAGCTGATTTGTCTGTTTCTATGGGAATTCCTAAGCAGTTCGACCATCCCGACTTCCTTGAAGCAATTGACAAAACGCGCGATGCGGCAAAGGAGAACGGAAAAGCATCCGGAATCCTGGGTTTTAGCAATTCCGATATCCAACGATACTACGATTCAGGTTTTAATCTCGTGGCGATTGGGTCGGATGCAGGAATGGTGGCCAAAGGATTCAAATCCCTCGTTGCCTCCTCTCGAGAATATTGTCACTAAAGGTGTTAAGATGCCTGATTTCCCCTACCCAACCAGTCTGGATATAGAAAATATAAGGCCCACTTTTGCCAATTCGAAACCCTATCCTCTCCCCAATCTCATACCGGTATTACAACGATTCCCCGAAGACGTCGTTGAGGATGTAGAGAAGGAAACCCTAGCTCAGTTGGCTGCCTTGCCCTCGATTGAGCTGAGTGGCAAACGGATTGCCATCACTGCCGGTAGTCGAGGTATTTGCGGGCAGGTATCTGCCATCAAAGCTCTAGTCTCGTTTCTAAAGTCGAAAAGCGCCGACCCCTTTGTAGTTCCTGCCATGGGTAGCCACGGTGGAGCCACAGCCGCGGGTCAGCTAGCGGTACTAGAGAGCTTGGGAATCACTGAGGCCTCCGTAGGCGCGCCTATCCATGCAACAATGGAAGTTGTGGAAATCGGTAGTCTGGACAAGGATACGCCCGTCTGCTGCGACAAGAACGCCTTCGAGTCAGACGGTATCGTAGTCTGCAATCGGATCAAGGCGCACACGGCATTCGCAGCCGATTACGAAAGCGGTCTACTCAAGATGATGTTGATCGGGCTGGGGAAGCACCTGGGAACGACAGCAGTCCACAAGCTAGGCTTCCGTCGTTTCCACGAGCTGGTTCCCGCGGCAGCTAGGATCATGCTTGATAAAGCCCCGGTCATTTTCGGACTTGGGATCGTTGAGAACGCTTACAATGGCGTAGCTAAAGTAGAAGCCATCTCCAAAGAATCGATTTTCGTTCGCGAGAAGGAGCTCCTGAACTACTCGAAGCGCATCATGGGCAAAATGCTCGTCTCGGATATCGACGTGCTCGTTATTGACGCTCTCGGAAAGGACGTCAGCGGAGGAGGAATGGACTCGAATGTTACGGGACGTTCCGCCGCCAACTTAAAGAGAGATTACACCCCGAATATCAGCCAGATTGTCATTCGCGACCTCACAAAGGCGACCAAGGGAAATGCCATTGGAATCGGTATGGCCGACATAACTACGCGTCGAGCAGCGGAGAAGATAAACTTAGGCATCACCTATACCAACGCCCTTACGGCTCGGACACCAATTTCGACGAGAATACCGCTCGTGGCCGAGACAGATCGAG
>MDTA01019896.1_pt1 | contig 19593 bp, 15 predicted proteins | sample 811151 | NCBI WGS metagenome assembly MDTA01 (sample SAMN05326648, study PRJNA326480) | marine metagenome | isolation source: seawater | place: Indian Ocean: South | collected 2010 | reverse complement strand
GGTAGCGGTAATGATATATTTTTTGGAGGATTAGGAGCTGATGATTTAACTGGTAATGGAGGAAGTGATACCTATTTCTTTTCTGATTTTTTGGAAGGTGCTGATACAATAAGAACCTTTAGTGCAGCTGATACTTTAAAATTTAGTTACAATTTTACAAATAATTATTCTCGAAATGTAACTTTCGCAGTCGATAACGGCTCTAATGGCTCTGTCCAAAATATTGGCGCTTATAGTGGAAACCTTCCAATTGTTTTTAAATTTACAGCTAATAATTCAAATCACAATACTTCTGCTGGTGTTTCAAACTTCCTAAGTAACTTTAGAGTTACAACTAATGGAAGCACTAGTATATCAAGTGTCGAAGATGCTCTTCTTGTAACTGGAAACGGTAGTAATACTAGTATCTGGGGATGGGAAAATAGTGGAACTAATGGTACTGTCGAGCAGACTGAGTTAGTTCGTTTAGCTACGCTTAATAGTTACGATAATGATAGTATGACAGCTGCTAACGTTGCTTTTGGAGCCTTGTAAATCAAAAAAAAGTGTGTGAACAACACCATTTTCTATTTTTCTAAATTTAAAATAAATTTTGAGTATTAAGTATAGTTGCTTTTTTAAAAATAAATTGTATAATAAAAATCTGTTTCGACTTTATTAAGTAACTACAAAAGTAATATTTTCTCAAAGGGAAAAACCTTAAGATACTAACTTTAGAAATTCTTGACTTTTAGGCTTCTCCACATTTATGTTAATTGTGGATTAATGGTTATTTTTGCAGTATGTACAGTCATCAAACTCATAAAAATTTATTTGAATCAATATATGCAGGTTCACCAACAACTTTGTATAATCTTCCTGAGTGGTTTTTAAAGGCTGATTTTAGCAGAAATAATACAGATCTAATTTCAGTTTTTAATGGTAAAAAAATAATTTTGATTGATTATTTCACCAATCATGAATTGCCAAGCGTACAAACTGAAAATGGACTTTTTTTGAAAGGTTCTACATTAAAATATTTAGCCGGCCCTTTGGCTAAAGGTAAATATGCTCAAGCAGCTAGTGAAGAATTATTATCAATTGGGGAAGTTTCGAATGTAAATGGCGAAGTAAAAGCAACTAGAATTGACGGAACAACAACTAATTTATCAAATGGTGATCCGGTTTTTCAAGGTGATACGATAGAAACAGTAGGATCAGGTTCCGTGGGTTTAGTTTTTTTAGATAAAACAACTCTTTCACTATCTGATGGTGGAAAAATGATATTAGATGAACTTATTTTTGATTCTTCTACTGGCACAGGAAGCATGGCTGTTAATATGGTTGAAGGTGCATTTAGTTTTATAAGTGGTGAAATTGCTAAAACTGGGCCAGATGCAATGACAATTGAAACACCTGTTGTAACAATGGGAATAAGAGGTACAACTGTGGCAGGTAAAGCTGCTGTAGAAGGCAGTGAAAATTCTTTTACATTACTTCAAGATTCTGATGGAGGTGTAGGTCAAATTTCTGTAAGTAATGCTGGAGGAACTCAAGTATTATCTCAAGTTGGAGCAACCACTGTTGTTTCAAGTTTTAATTCACCTCCACCAACACCAATAATTTTGACTACAGCTCAGATTCAAGCTAATTATGGAACGGCACTTAATGTGTTACCTCCAACACCTGCAGTAGCTCCGCAGCCTCAGGCAGCTTCTCCACAAGAAGAGCAGAGTGAAGAAACTCAGGAGGAAGAGGCTACAGAAGATGAAGGAGAAGATTCAGAAGAAGAAGTTACAGGAGAGGGAGAAGCAGAAGGAGAGGGAGAAGCAGAAGGAGAGGGAGAAGCAGAAGGAGAGGGAGAAGCAGAAGGAGAAGAAGGACCCCCAGAAGGAGAAGAAGGTCCTCCAGAAGGAGAAGAAGGTCCCCCTGAAGGAGAAGAAGGTTTAGCGGAAGAAGAAGGTTCTCCTGGTGGCACGCCTGAAGCTGATTCAGTAGCAGAAGAGCCTCTTGAAAGTGAAGCTGAACCAGCTCCGGGCTCAGAGAGCGAAGAAGGTCCTGGGGGTGAGCCAGAAGCTGCACGACAAGCTTTTGATACAGCATTAGCAGCTGGCGCTTCTCCAGAAGAAGCTATGGCAGAGGCAGCAGCAGCAGCAGGATTTGATGAACCACCTGCCGGTGGTCCATTAAGTGAATCTACTGATGGACCGTTAGGTCCCGGTCCTGGTAGTCCTAGTCCTGGAGCTGCAATTCCAGGTGACCCATCTTTTTCATCTGCATTAATTCCAGGAACAACAGGTTTTTCTGGACCAAGCGATTTTGGATCTCCCTTAGCACCACAAGTTGGCCCTATGAATACTTTATCAGGACCGATGATTGGACCGTCATATGGAATGGGTCCTTTAGGAGGGCCTGGTTTAGCAGGATTATCTATGGATACAATGGGTGGACCATTAGCACCAGGTGATATGATGTTGGGTACTACCGGATTTGCTGATCCTATTTCAGGTATGTTGGGCCTGGGTCCTTTTGGCCCTGTTAGTGAATATGGAAATTCATCAGCAGAACCAATTGTGGAATTTTTTGAAGATCCATCTTTATATGATGATTATAGGCAGAATCAAGATCCTCCAGAAATAGAAAACAACTTAAATACTTTTTTAATTAATGGTAGTGGAGATTTTGGAAAAACTTTTGAAAATTTTACAATTAATGACACTCTTACAATTAATTTTACATTTGATGAGCCAAGTTCAACATATTCAGTTACTAGATCTTCATTTTATGAGTATACAAGCACTGCTACTACAACAAGACTTACATGGGATTCTAGACCCTCGACTAGTTCACAAACTGTAAATGAAACAGAAAGTAATGGAAACTTCTCAAATGCTCAAGTTATATCAAGGGCACGTTTTAAAGTAGCAAGTAACAGTGATGTTGGTGATGATAGTCATCCATGGGTAAAAATCCAAAATGGATGGATTAATAATGGAGTTGATTTATTTAAAGTTGACCTTCAAGCCGGCGAAACATTGATTGTTGACGTTGATTATGGTGATTCATACAGTGATAGTTTTAATAGCTATGTAACACTTTATAATTCAAGTCAAGTCAGTGTAGCTGAAAACGATGATTCTGCAATTTCTTTGGGAGGTTCTGGTAGTTCAGGAACTGCAGATTCATACATTAGTTATACTAGTACAACAACTGAATCGTTTTATATATTTGTAGAGGATTCTCCAAAAAATAGTAATTCTAGTACAAGAGGAGATTATGTAGTAAACTTAAGTATTTCACCAACAAGTAGTTCAACAGGATTAGGAACATCATCAACTTCAAGTGTTGGTGGAAAAAATGAATTACCTTATATTATTAATTTTACAGAAGATACGAATAACCATTCTACAAATTCGTTTAGGAGTGATTTGGTATCATCAATCAGGTATACCGACTCTGTAAGTGGAAATGGAAGTGAAGTCTTTATAATAGCAGGTAATGGAACAGATTCTACAATATGGCTCTGGGATGATTTATCAGAAGGATATGGGATAAGTACAAATGAATTAACATTAGTTGCGTCACTACCCAATTTTAATAATGATAATTTAACTGGTTCAGAAATCACTTTTGGTACAATTTAATTCATTTATTTGTTTTTATTTATAATAGAATGATAATAAATATTTAGGTATTATAACCTCCTATGTCTTACTGGCTTCAAGTTCTTAAAAATAGTGGCTCACTTGGAACAATAATTATTTTGTCAGTTCTTATTACAATCATGGGGCTTCTCAGTCCAATTTTCATAATTCATATTTTTAATAGATATATATCTTTTGGACTTGAAGGAACATTAATTTTTTTAATGGTAGGCGCTTTATCTGTTGCGTTATTTGAGTTTTTTTTTCGAAATATAAGAAATAAAATTTTTTCACAAATTGTCCTTAATCCCATAAAAATAACAAAGCTTGATTTTATCAAAAATTATTTTGAAAGAGTTGGAAAAAATCGTAAAAATTTAGGAGAATCACTTGATGTTAATAATCAGTTTTATCAATTTTTGTCACCAATAAATCAATCCAATATTTTTGATTCTTTGTTTGTTTTAATAATAATATTTTTTCTTTTTTTTTTAAGTAAGGAACTTACTGGAGTATTTTTAGTTATTGTTTTTGTTTATTTATTGATACAAAAAAAAATTGATGATAACAAAAAAAAATTTTTAAAAATTAACAACATAAATCATAATGATTCACAAATTATAAGGGAATTAACAATTAATAGTGATTATCTAGAAACACAAAATTCATTCAAATATGTTGGGTATAATTTAAAGAACTATTTAGATAAAAAACTTTTTAATGATTCAAATTTATCAAGTTTTGATAATTATCAATTTTCATCAAACCATCTTCTAATTCTATTTTCATCAATAATTATAATTGGTATTGGTTCTACTCTTGTTGTTAATGGTTCTCTCTCTGTAGGAAGTTTAATAGGATTTAATATTTTTTCTTCAAGAGCTCTTGTATTAGCATCTGGTGCTCAAAGGTCATATTTAAATTTATCAGGACTTAATACACTTATCAGTAGTACATATGAGAAACTTAAGGATTCTAAGAATAGATCTAAGGGAATGCAATTAAATGCTATTAGTGGAAATATTGTTTTAAAAAAAGTCGACTTTTCTTATGACAATAGTGAATTTTTATTTAGAAATTTTTCTATTTCTATTAAATCAGGTGAAGTAATTGTTATTTCAGGTTCCAATGGTGACGGAAAAACAACACTGTCAAAGATTATTTTAGGTATTCATGAACCAAATACAGGTGAGGTTCTAGTTGATGGAACAAATCTTAGTAAATTATCTTTAAATTGGTGGAAAAATCAAGTTGCTTATATACCTCAAAACCCAGATATTTTATATTCTTCTATAATGGATAATATTTTAATGGGTAATAATAAATTAAATGAACAAGAGGTAAGTAGACTTCTTCAAACAGTTGGGTTAGATGATAAATTAAAAAAAAGTAACCTTACAATTGTAAATACGGTTGATAACAAACTTTCAAAGGGCATTTTAAAAAAAATTCATTATGCAAGAGCATTAGCTCAAAACCCAAAAGTTTTCTTAATAGATGACCCATTGGGACATTTAGATGATGATGGAGTTAAAATGGTTTTAAAATTGATAGAATCTTTAAAAAGATCAAACAAAACAATAATTTTATTCTCAGACAACAAATTATTATCTGATATATCAGATAATACTATCTCTATAGGTAATTGATAATATGGAAAAAAAATGGGTTAAATGGAATGAAAATGAATTAATTGAAGTTAGTAATAATGATTTTGTTAATTCTAAAAAATTTAAAATAACTTTTTTATCTTTTCTAATTATTTTTGTTTTTTTAATAAATTTAAGAATAATTGAGGTTTTAAGTTTAGCTGACGGGAAAGTAATTCCACAAGGAAGAATAAAATATGTTCAACATTTAGAGGGCGGGATAGTTGAAGAGATTTTAGTAAATGAAGGAGCAAAAGTTGAAACAAACCAACCTTTAGTAATTTTATCAAAAGCTAGGGCAACATCTGACTTTGAAGAAATTAATACAAGATTAAGATCAATTGATTTGACCATTTACAGAATAGACTTGGAAAAGAAAGGAAAAAGACTTTTGGTAATTAATGATAAAAATATTAAATATAATTCAGATCAATTAAAGTCTGAACAGGAACTTTTAAAAAGTCGTTTAAATACTATTGAATCTGAAAGAAAATCAAAAAAATCCTCTATTGAAAAAGCTACCAAAAACCTAGAAAATTTAAAAAAAAGATTAGAAATTGTTAAAGAACAAGAGTCTATAAGTCAAAAATTATTGGAGGCAGAAGCTACCAATAGGCTCAGACATTTAGAACTATTAAGAGAATTATCTGATGTTGAAGCAAAAATTGACGAGCAAAAATCTATTATTACCATTAGTAAAACAGATTTAGACAGGGTTAATAATAATTATAATGAACAATTAAATAAAGAATTATCAGACCTTCAAAAGGAGAGATCTGAACTAAAAAAAAGAATTGGAAAATACTCTGATAGCTTAAAAAGAACGGTACTCAAAAGTCCAGTAACAGGTGTAGTAAAATTAATGTCCGTCAACTCAAAAGGAGGTATTGTAGCACCTGGTGCAACAGTTGCAGAAATTGTTCCAGAGGATGAAAAGTTAATAATAGAAGCTAATCTACCACTTTCTGAGATAGGGTATATTGATGCTGGGTTAAAGGCAAAAATTAGATTAAATACACCAGAAGGATCTAGATTTAGACCTATAGATGGGAAAGTAATTTTTGTGGGTGCTGATAGAATTTCCACAAAAAATGAAAAGGAAGATTATTATTTAGTAAAAATTGAAACTGATGAAACTTCTTTTTCTAAGAATGATGAAACATTTAGATTATATTCTGGGGTACCAGTTGTTGTTGGAATAATAACAGGAAAAAGGAGCTTTATTGACTACTTTTTAACTCCTTTTAAATCAGGTTTAACATTTGCTTTATCAGAAAGATAAATGTTAAACGCTTATTTTGTTAATGGAATCAAATTTATAAATCACACCATTATTTTCTGTTGATAGCTTTAAAAAGTTATAAAGTTCATCAAAAATAGAGTTACTTTTTCTTTCTTTAACAATAAGTGTCAAGATTTCAGATTCACTAGCATCTCCGAATTGTTGTATATCAAACAAATCAGAGGCTCTTCCATTTGCATATCCGATAGATATAACGTTTATATTTTTAGAAAATCTTTCAACAACAGAGGTACCCATTCCTTTTTTTATTAGTCCACCAATCTCAACATAATTAGTCATTACTTAGCGCCTCCAGCTCTTTTAAGAACATCTTTTGGAATATGAGTAGCTACTCTATCAAGTTTTACCATCCACATGATTCCTTTACCAGGTGTGTCTAGGTCACCAGCTAGATACATTGATTCAAAAACTCTATTAGATTGTTCCTTTGATACTATTATTCTAATAACTTCCTTTTGTTCATCAATAGTAACTCCAAGAAGACCCATTCTATCTCTTACTCCAGTACCTCTTGCATAATTTATGGTGGCACCTTGAGCCCCAACACTAGTCGCAGCATTAATTATTTTATCAGCAATACCAGCTTCGACTACACAAGTTATTAAAAAAACATCTGAAAGATATGTTATTTCTCTAGCCATTGTCAGTTATCCTTTTTTGTTTGAATTGAATAAAAAGTCCCATTAATAGAACCGCCAATATAGGACAAATACTTGCCATAGATAAGATTCCGAATCCTTCCGTAGCAGACACAGCATTTCCTAGTCCTAAACCCATAGCCAAAACTAAAGGAACAGTAACTGGACCTGTTGTGACACCGGCACTATCCCAAGCTACATTAACAAACTCCTCGGTTGAAAAGTAGGTGAGTGCAATTGCAAGAAGATACAACGGTATTAAAACACTTACTAAATCAAAGTTGAAAACAATCTTTCCAACACCAAGTGCAATACCAAAAGCTACCCCACCAGCAACACTATACATCAGCATCGACTTTTTGAACGCACCATTTGTTAATTCTTGAACTGTTAAGCCGAGTGCATTTAAGGCAGGTTCTGCTAATGTTGCACCAAAACCTAAAACCCACGCAAAAAGGATCACAATTGTTAGTCCAAGAAGTTCATTATATATTGGTGATACTTCACTAATTTGGACTTCCATAAAAGCTGCAGGAAGAGTTGACCCTGCTTGACTTCCAATTGCCCCAAGTCCATAAGTCAATCCAATATTAAAAATACACATACCAACAATTGACAGTGTCAGGCCGTAGATTGTTACCAAATTATTTGGCAGTTTAGAGCGAAGAATTACAAAAAGAACTATCATCAAGTAAATAACTAAGGGGAGAATAGCTTGAACACCACCTCTTATTTCTGCGTAGGGTGTTTGTGTCCATATGGATTGTTCAACTCCAGATGTTGATCCTGAACTAGCAGCAGAAGCTAATGAAACTATTTCGTCAACAGTCATTGTTTGAGAAACATAAATAGACAATATTAAAACAGCAATAATAGGAAATAAAGAGGCCATTGTAACTACGCCAAAACCTGATAAAGACGAATCTCCTTTTCCTGCCGAAGCTGCAATACCTATACCCAATGATAAAACCAATGGAACAGTAACTGGACCAGTGGTAACAGCACCGCAATCCCAAGCTAACCCAAGTATTGTTCTTAAATCTGGGTTCATCCATGCATATAAAGTTAAAGCGATTGTCGGAGCTAATGCTAAATAAATTAAAGGCTTTAATGACCAACCTCTAACAAATCTAATTGTTCCTATAACAGCAGCAATACCAACTCCTGCCCCAACCATTACAACGAGTGTTTCACTTCTATTATTTAAAATTTCATATAAGTAAGGAGCATCCAATGGATTAACCGAAGCACCAAAAGCTTTTAAAGCACCAATAGCTGGTTCTGCATAGGTTACGCCAACACCCAAAATGGCAATTATTATGAGTACTACAAACATTGAGGCCCTTTTTGGTAATGTGTCACCAATTATTGTACCAAAAGGCATCAAACCAGTTTTAAGTCCTTCCATAAATACCGCCAAACCAATTATAACAGCAACTAAACCTAAAGAAATTACAGTCGCCTCAGAAATTGGTTGTCGTAATATTAATAATTGAAATAAAAAAAGGTAGGCAGCAAGAGGTACCACTGCTTTAATTTGTTCCAGAATTCTTGTATATGTATATGGGCCTAACAATGATAAAGCCTTTGCAGGACCAACTTTAATTTTTTCAGGTTTTAGTGATTTACCCTTTTTAGGGACCGGTGTTAGTAAATTGTAACTAATTGTTCTGTGCTTAATTTCAGATTCATGAATGAAGTCAGAGTATTTCATAACGTAATTACACTAGCATAATAAAATTCTTAATTAAACCATTATTCTACGTGACTAGTAGATTTGTCAAGCCTGTAGAAAATTTGTCTTGCAAACTTAGTTATAAGTTCATTTTCATCATCAATTTTAGAATTCAATTCATCAATTGAGAAAGGTATTTTTTGAAATTCATTTCTTTTTGAGAGTTCTTCACATAACTCCATAATCATTGACTTTACAACTGGTGAAGCTGAATCTAAGATCCTGTCTAGACCAGTTTTATTGATTTCTATAAGTTCAGTAGATTTAAGTGATCTAACCGTTGCACTTCTTTTTTGATTTAAGAGTAGTGCTAGTTCCCCAAAAACTTCACCTTCGCCCATATAACCAACTTCCTTTTCGTCAACAATTACAGAAAGTCTACCTGAAATAACCATATAAGCATTTTCACCCTCATCACCTTGAGAAAACAAAGTTTCTTCCTCTACCATTAAGACTTTATTAGTTTCGCCATGCTTAATTTTTTTCACTGAAAAATCCTTTGAGATAAGCGATAATGTAATTGAAGGGCTAATGCCCTTATTACATCTGGAGTATTTGCAACCATCTTTTTTAAATCTTTTTGAGTGATAGGAAGTTTATGATCAGAATTTTTACCCAATTCTTTTGACATTTCTTGAATTACTTTGTGTAACTCAAGGTTACTTGAGAGGAGGATTGCTTCTAAAGCATTTCTTTTAATTTCTATAATTTCAGTTGGAATTATTGCCTTTACACTTGCCTTTCTCTCTTCACCCAGTATCAATGAGAGTTCACCAAAGATCTCACCTGCTTCCATTTTTCCAACTTTTTTATTATCAATCTCAACATTTAGTGCACCAGAAACTATTAAAAACGCAGTACTTCCCTCATCTCCTTGTTTAAAAACATACTCGTCAGGTAAAATTCTTTTTTTCTTTAAAGCCATTTTCTACTTTGAAGTTGCTATATATACTCCATCCCAGTTGCTTGGTGGGGGAGACTTTTTATATTCATCAATTCTTAATGCCATTATATCATAGTATTCATTCATTAGATTATTACAAAGATTTTTTGCAAGATTCATTTCTTTCAAACAATTATCCCATTTTTGACTAAAATAACTTTCAAGAATTTTTTTATGCTTAATTTCCAAATTTTTAAACTCACTACTTTTTTTAAATTCTGTATCACCGGCTAAAGTAAAAATAGTAACTGCTTCTTTTTTTCCTTTAACTGCTATCATATCTAATTGGAGTGTTGCATAAATATCTTTTACACTATCATTTGTTTCAGGCCCGATAACCGTTTTAACTCCATAACTTTTTGATTGCCCCTCAAGTCTGGCAGCTAAATTAACAGAGTCCCCAAGAACTGAATAATCAAATCTTTGGTCAGATCCCATATTTCCAACTACACAACCACCTGTGTTTAGGCCAATACCAATTTTAAGTTCAAGATATTTTTTATTTTCTGATTTTGCTTCTTCTTCTCTTATTGCATTTAATTCTGCCATAGCTTTGTGCATTCTGAGAGTAGCGTCACATGCCATTTTTTCATGGCCGTCAACATCAATTGGAGCATTCCAAAATGCCATAATACAATCACCCATATATTTATCAATTGTTCCGTTAACATTGATAATTTCATTTGTTAGTGGTGTTAGAAATCTATTAATTAATTTTGTAAGACCCTGTGGGTCCGATTTAAAGGACTCAGAAATTGTAGTGAAACCTCTAACGTCACAAAATAAGAATGTCATTTTCTTTGTTTCACCACCTAATACCAATTTATCTGGATCTTCTGCTAATTGCTCTACCAGAGCAGGGGATAAATATTGAGAAAATGCTCCTCTTATCTGTTTTTTTTCATTGGCATCTCTTAGATAATTAGCAAATGTATTTCCAAAATATATAACGAAGGTAGAAAATCCAGCAAAGGTTGGATCAAATAATGTCTTTTCTTCTAAAAATAAATTTAAACTCAGGTAAAAGGCTGCCCCGACGACGACGACTAATAGAGAAATATTGACAATAGGACCAAATCTAAGCGCAGATATTGTTATAAACAAACCTAAAAGAATTGTGAATAAAGCTTCATAGAACTTCATATTGGTTCCGGATTTTAAAAAAGGAGCACCTTTGATTTTTACTTTATTTTTTTCTACTAAAGCCTCATCTTCACTCAGACCTTTTTTAATTGATTGCTTATATACATTTTCTGCATTTTTGCTTGATGTATAATAAAGTATAGCTGAAATAACAGTATCAATTAGATTTGCATGAATTTCCACACCAGGCATCCTATCTTCAACCGGAGTGGGTCTTATATCTTTTAAACCTGTAGCTGACGTCCCCAAAATTCCAAGTTTTCCCTGTAATCTCTCTTTACCAACCCTACCTTTGATTATATCTACTGCACTCACATAATATCTTCTTGAATTTTCTTTTTTTATTGAGTCTGATTCACCATAATAAATCCATACTCTTCCATTTTCATCTGTGGGAATAGCCGCATTTCCAATTGCTTTTGTTTGTATTATAATTTCTTCAATTCCATTAATGCCAGTTCTTGTTGCCACACTATTTCCTTGAAAGGCAACTCTTATCATATCAAGTCCAAGGGTGGGTCTGACAGTTCCCGCAACATCAGATATTAGAGGGACTCTTCTGATTATACCGTCAGGTTCCTCTGCAACAGATACAGTTCCTGCACCTGAGGCAGCTTTTTCAAACTCTGGAACATTTGCAAGAAGACCTGGATAAGAAATTAACCAATCTTTTGTATTTTTATTTTTACCTAAAAAAACTTTTACAGAAGTGTCTTTTATATCTTTTCTTTCGGCATCTCCAATTACATCAAGACCTGAATGTCCAATCACTGTAGGAAATATTTTCATTACTTCCATGGCTATAGATTCATTAGTTGGAAGTTCGATTAATTTTTTTGCTAATTCAGGATTTCTTTTTTCAAGATCCTTGGCAATTAAATCTGGAGAAGTTCTATCTTTTTCTGCAAAAAGCACATCTAAACCCAAAACTAACATACCTGATTCTTTTGATTTTTTAAAAAGTTCGGCAAGTACTGTTCTAGGCCAAGGCCATTGACCAACCTCTCGCAGAGATTTTTCATCAATATCAACAATTACAGAATATGTTTGACCATCTGTAGAGCGAGGATATTTTTTTTGAAGTTGATCAAAATATTTAAGTCGCATGACTTCTACAAACTGTGGGTCAGCAACTCTTACAAGACCTAAAAAGATGGCTGCAAGAATAGATGCCAAAGTAACAACAAGCCGAAAACTTAACTTTATTTTCATTTAAGGCTCCGCGAAACTATTGCCGAGTGTTCTTATAAGAGGGTAAATAAAGTATGTGATTAGTCTTCTTTGTCCAACTTTAAATTTTCCAGAAACCTTCATTCCTGGCATTAAATTAAAACCAGGAGGAGTGTCTTTAAGTTCTTTCTCAGTTATTTGAGCTCTTGCTCTATAAAAATTTCCTGAATTTCCGTCAACATCTTTATCTACTGTATCGGCTGATACGTATATTAATTTACCTTTAAGCTCTCCATGTTTTTGTGCGGGAAGGGCATTTAATTGAATTTTTACCGATGTATCAGGTATAAGTTTACTTATATCTGAAGGATCTACGTCAAAAACAGTTAATAGCTCAACACCTGTTGGAACTAATGTAACAACACTTTTTCCTTTAGTGATAACTGCGCCAGCATACAGAGAGTGAAGATCTAAAACCATGCCGTCAGACGGGGCTCTTACTATTACATCAGTTTGCTGTCTCTCTAACTTTTTTAAATCTTCTTGCATTGACATTCTTTGATCCTCTAGAGAAACTAATTCATCATTAATTCCTCCAAAAAACTGACTGGTATACTCTTTTCTATTAGATTTTAATTCACTTAGTTTATTACTAGTTTTGGTAAATTCTTTTTCCAGTGATAATCTTTTATTTTTTTCTGCTAAGACCTGAGATTCAGCAACGAGATCCAGTTCAAAAAGTTCTTTTTTAGAGTTTTCTAATTGTTTTTGAATATCTAGCTGTTCCTTAATATATTTTAAATCATCCTCTGTAGAAGAGATTTGTTGATTTAATGATGCCATCTTGGCCAAATATTGATCTTTTTTATCTTTAAAGATTTTACTTTGTCTTTCATCATCAGGGTTGTTAACTGCAATATTTGTTCTGAGCAAGGATTGTTTTTTTAGCCTATCAATTTTTGAATTTACAACACTTAATTGGTATGCAAGTTTCATTTTATCTGCTTGTTGGAGGGTAGCATCAAAAGTTAGAAGTGGCTCTCCTTCTTTAACACCTTGACCTTTTTTTACATATATGTCTTTTACAACAGAATCATAATTAGATTGAACTTCAACGTTCGGAACAATTGTTGTTATTTTACCAGAGGCTGAAATTGTTGTATCTATTTCAGAGAATGTCCCCCAAAGAATTAAAAAAATTACCAAAAAACTAAAAGAGTAAACAGAGTACTTAACCGATTTTGGCACTGCCTGAGATTTGATTCTATCTATGTCATCATCAAATTCATCCAATAACTCATTCATAATCTCACTTCTAAATTTTTTGTTTTTCTCATCTGGGGTTAATTCTTTTTCATTTTTTTCTTCATTAATTTGGTCAGAGTCTGATTCAGAACTAAATGCATCAACAGATAACTTTTCGTTAGCATTTCTTGCATAACTGGCTAGTTGTTGCATCATGTTAAATGCAGTTTGGGGAGAGTTTTTTAGATACCCGAGTAAAGCTTCTTTATCAATTTCTTTAACAACCGCTTCATCTATAGCTCTTGCCATTGCACTTCTCGGTTGCTTATCTATTAAAGCCATTTCACCAAATAAAGCATTTTTTTCAAGAATTGATAAAGTTACGTATTCGTCACCGTTAAACTTACAAACTTCAATTTTTCCTTTAACAATTTGGTAGGCAAAATCTCCAACCTCACCTTCGCGAAATAAAACATCTCCAGCAGCCAAATTTCTCAAAGATGGTTGTAATGTTTTAGCTGGCTGTGCCGGTTTTAACGGTTGTGTTGATTTTTGTGATTGTGCTGTTTTTTTTTTTTTAGCCATTATTAAACTACTTTTTTAAGAATTGTTTTAGTGGTTGAAAGTCCAAGAATAGAGGTTTGTTTTTCAAAAGTTTCTTTAAAAAATCCTGGCTCTTGTCTTAATTTTTCAAAGGAACCTTGTTGTGTTATTTTACCATCATTTAATACAAAAACCTTATTGCATAATCTTAAATGATAGAGTCTGTTAGATACAATTATTACCGTTCTACCGAGAGATATATCTGGTAAAGCATCATAGAGTTTAATCTCGCTATCAACATCAAATCCACTAATTGCATCATCTAAAATCAAAATTCTTGGGTTTCTAATGAGTGCTCTTGCAATTGCAAACTTCTGCCTTAAACCCGTTGAAATATTCGAAGCATTCTCCTCTAAAAAGGTTTCATAAGCATCTGGAAAAGACTCTATTTCATCATGTGCAAAAACTTTTTTCGTTGCCCATGTAATTCTATCCATGGAGGAATTTGGCATTGGACGAGCTATATTTTCTCTAATAGTTCCTGGGAAAAAATAACTTTCAGCTCCCACTAATGAAACTTGAGATCTGATATGACTTAAATCTAGCAATCTAAGATCAATATTATCTAAAGCAACAATGCCTGACTGTGGTCTGTATAGCCCTTGGATCAATTTTGACATTGTACTTTTTCCACAACCACTTTTTCCAGTTATACCAACTATTTGTCTAGGAGCAATTTCAATATCTATCTCTTTTAAAATTTTTGTCTCATCATCATAACCAAAATCAACTTTTTTGAAATTAATCTGTCCCATCAGTTGAGGTTTTTGACCTTTGACAGTTGTTTCTGAGTTTCCATCGACAATTCCAGACACAATCTGAAGTGACTGAACAAGTTTGGTTATCTCTGTTTTTAAGGTTACTAAATCAATAATGGGCCTTGAAACTCTTCCTGCTAACATGTTAAAACCAACCAAGATTCCAGCAGATAACCCCCCTGAAAAAACCAAGTGAACTCCAACAAATATAACCATTGCTGTCATTAATTGATTAATCGTTGATGTAATATTATTTAAAACAGCACTCTTTTTTTGCATCTCATCAGAAGCAATAATATAGTTTGCCTCAAGATCTCGCCACTCATCTCGTAGACCAGGTTCAAGAGCCAGACCTTTCACATTTTCAATTCCATTAACGCAAACAGATATAAATTCTTGTCTTTGCGATTCAGCTTTACCAACTCCACCCATTGCATCTCTTTGTTTTTTTGAATAATACATAGATGCAAGAGCTCCTAAAAGGCTAAAAACAAGTACCACTGTAAATAGAACAGGGCTGTAAAAAAATAATATTGGAACAAAAACAAGTAAACTAATGGAATCTAATCCAGTTGAAAAAATTTTTTGTGTTAACAATGATTTGATTTGACCAATTTGTGAGGTGAATCTTCTAAAAGTTAACGATTCTCTATGAAATCTTTGCATGGGTAAAGAAACTAACTTTTCAAACACTTTTACAGACAGTTTAGCTTCAATCTTCTGCGAAAAAAAATCAAGGAGGTAAGATTTAAGATAACCAAGAATACCATTAAATATATACGCCACAACAACTCCCGATGTAATTACATAAAGTGTGGAATATGCCTCATAATTAACAACCTTATCTAAAACTAACATCATAAAAACAGCAGGAATTACCGCAAATATATTTAAAATTAGTGCGACAATCACCACCTGAAAGACCACAGACTTATTTCTGAAAGATTCACCTATCAACCATCCCAAATTTAAATCGCTTGATTCTTCAAAAATTTTTAACTTTGGTTTGAGTAAAATTATTAATCCATCCCAGCCTTTTTGAAATTCCTTAATTGGAATTTGTTGAGGTTTTGGATTAGAAATACCTGCATCTAAACATAGAAGAGATTTTTCTTCATCTGAGGAAACTATTCTTAGTGCTATGATGTATCTTCCATTTTTTAATCTTAAAATTTGTTGTTTTTTTGAGACCAGTTTTTGAAGTTCGTCTATGCCAATTTTTGTAGATTTTGCTTTTAAATTAAAACATCTTGCGAGTTCACACATTTCCTTGGGTGATAATTCTCTATCATCAATTTTAAATCTATCTGGAATATCATTTGGACCAATGTGAGTTCCAAGTTGTCTAGCAACAAGAATTAAAGATTTTTGTGAACCACGCATTGCTTCCATCAGACCATTTAATCACATAGGAAAAAAAAAAGAAATAAAAAAAACCCCCATAATAAATTATCAAGAATTTTTAACTAACTAATAAATACTTAATTATTTATCTTCATTAATATTTGGAAGAGGGTCTTCCATTGCCTGATCTATCGACTCTCCAGCAGAAGAAAAAGCTTCTTCAGCGCTTGCACCTTGGGATAAAGCTAAATCAAAGCCTTCTTGAGCAGCCTTGGACATTAAAGCTACCAATTCAGTAGGAGCTCCCATTTCAGTCATAATTTTAGAGGCTGCTTCAATTGCAAAAGAGGCGGCTTTAGAGGTCTCCATTCCACTGTCTAGCGCAACGTTGTAGGCCTCATATGCGGCAGCACCTGCAGCGTCTGCCATATCTTCCATTTCCGGTGGCATAATTAAATCCTTTAATATTTATTTAGTAAATAAACAATTAAAATCGATACAGATAGTTATAATTATATTATAAGCATATTTTTTCAATCTACAATTTATATCACAAATCTAAATACTTAAAGTTGAGAAGACCACATAACTTTAAAAGTTCAAAAGAAGAAACAATTAATTGATACTGAGCATTAACTAAATTTGATTCTGACTGAGTAAGTTCTTTTTCCGCATCAAGAATATTTAATGTTGTTCTTGTCCCAACACCAGCTTCCTTAGTTACACCATCAACAGCCATAACATTTGATTCAACAGATAATTCAAGAGACCCAATACTTGACTTAGTACTTTCAATTTTTTTCCAGGAGGATTGAATTTGAAAAATTAAATCCAGTTTTTTTGATTCAAGTGACTTAAAAGAGGAAATTGCAGAATTTTTTGATTTTTCTAAATTATAAAAATTATGTCCTTTATTAAAAATTGGGACAGACAATGAGGCTGTAACCTCATAACTATCTTTTCTTTCCAAAGTTCTTGATGATTTTAAGGACTTCCCAACAGAACCAGATACGGACAATTCCGGAGCAAAGCTTAATCTACTTTTTTTTATATTAAACTTAGAGTTTTCATATTCATATTGTAATTGAATGTATTCAGGATTATTTTTTAAACCTATTTCTAGAGATTCTTCAAGAGTGGAGGGGATTTTTGGCAAATCACCAAATTTTGACCAATCTTTTGGATTAGCATTGGTAATGACTGTATCTTCAGAATCAAACCAATTTACGTTGGGATCTCGCCCTACCACTGTTCTAAAATCTGATATAGATATATCTAAATTATTCTCTGATTCAATTCTCTTGGAAGTGGCCTCTGCGAGCCTTGCTTTAGCTTGAAAAACATCGGTTCTTGTAACATCCCTAAACTCAAATCTTTTTTCTGTAGCTTCTAACTTTTTTATCAAATTTTCTTCATTTTTTTTTGAAACATCTAATAAAAAATAATCTTTTAATACGGTATAATATGCTTTACTAGCTCTCAAGAGAACATTCTGTGTAACTGATTCATCTTTAAGTGTAGAAATTTTTAATTTATTTTTTGATTGCTTAAAATTAATCACTTTGCCGTAGCTTAACGGCTGTGAAAGATCAACATCAAAGGTAGTAGGGCTTATGGTTGTATCTCCATAATTAGACGTATCCGGAAAGCTTCTACTTATATTTCTTCCTTGTGATGATGAAAAATCCAAAGATGGCAAAAAATCTGTTCTAGAAATTTGCAAGTCTCTTTTTGCATTTTCCAAATCTTTTTTACTTTTTTGAATATCTGGAAAATAATCATAAGCATCTTTCAAAACATCTCGTAGTTCTTCTGACAAAACTACTACGGGATTGATCAAAAAGATTAAAAGTAGAATTTTTTTCATAAAAAACACTTTTTTTCAATATCTATAAACAATTTTAACAAAAAAATTTCCCCTGCTATCTTAATATACCAATTAATATTATATTTCATTAATTAATTTTTTTCTTTAATTTATATTTTCATTGTATTATAAGCAAAATAACGGGGAGTAGCGCAGCCTGGTAGCGCATCTGTTTTGGGAACAGAGGGTCGCAGGTTCAAATCCTGTCTCCCCGACCACTTGTATGCAGTTAAGAAGGCAAGTAGTATAATTAATGAAGGAAGGAAATTATATGAAAACTTTACTTATTATTTTACTGATTCTATTTTCAAAAGTTTCGTATTCAAATGATTATTTTAATGCCTTGGAACTTTTCAACAAAAGAAAAATTACCGAATCAGTTGAGTTATTTAAAAATGTAGCAAAAGACGAAAAAAACCCAAAAAGAAGTGATGCAATGTATAACTTAGCGATTATTTTTGATAATGGGTTTGGTATATCGGCTGATAAAACTAGAGCTTTATTTTATTATGAAGCAGCATCAGAACTCTCTAATATGTATGCACAATATAATCTCGGCTGGAAATACTTTAATGGTGAAAATGTTAATAAAGATGTAATTAAAGCCTTTCAATTATACAAAGCTGCCTCTGATTATGGTCATCCGCAAGCTATGTATAATTTAGCTCATATGTATTATTCTGGGGTTGGAACAGTGAAGAATTTAAAACTAGCTTATAAAATGTTTCTTAATGCTAAAATAAGTGGAATTGATGAAAGTAATTATTTTATTGAAAAAATTACACAGGAGCTAACTCCACAAGAATTAATTGTTCTTACTGAAGAGTTTGCATCGCTTATAGAGGAAAAGATTCCTTTACCAGTTGCATTGGATGATGATGAGAAGAGCAATTAACTATAAAGCAATGTACTTATGAAATTTAATATCATTAAGATAACATAAAAAGATATTAGAAAGATAAGTAATATAAAAGTTTTGGAAAAATGTTTATTAATTGAAAGCCATTTATAACAAAAAAATGTATCTAAAGTTGCTAGAATAAATGCTAATATATAGATATTCATAAAATAAATATTTTATATTTTTAAAATAAATTTTACTTTATAAGAGATAATTTTATTATAGAAATATATATTCCTCCCCATTTTTCAAAAAGGCGTTTTTTAACGCCTTTTTGTGCATTTAAATACATCAATAAAATTCTTATCGTAAACAAGCCATTTAAAAGAGCCTATATTAAAAGAGCTCGTATAATCATAAACTTTATTGTGCATTATTATTTCATAGTTGTTAAAAATGACAAGATTATCAAATGGTTGACCAGATAAATTTTCAACTGTTTTATTCTCAAAATCAATAATTTTTGAAAATCTTTTGTTTAAATTTTGATTGAAAAGCTCTTTTGGAGTCTCGCAAATTATTTTAATATCTTTGGAAAATATTTGGTAAGGTAAGTATATTAAAAATATTAAAATAAACTTCATAATAGTGGCGACCCCGGTACGATTCGAACGTACGACCTACTGCTTAGAAGGCAGTTGCTCTATCCAGCTGAGCTACGGGGCCAATAT
>MDTA01123879.1_pt1 | contig 19605 bp, 14 predicted proteins | sample 811151 | NCBI WGS metagenome assembly MDTA01 (sample SAMN05326648, study PRJNA326480) | marine metagenome | isolation source: seawater | place: Indian Ocean: South | collected 2010 | reverse complement strand
CAAAACTGAAATTGATAAGTTTTCTCCAGATATAATTCATTCAAACTTAGGAAGAGCAGATATTTATTCCGCAATTTGTAAGCCATCAAATTGCAAGTTAATTACAACTGTACATACTCGTAGTAAAATTGAATTTTCAAGAGGCCTGTTTAATATAACACAAATAATTTTTAAATTATTAGATTGCAGGTTTAATCATAAAGTTTTTATTTCAAAAATTGTTCAAGATTCATGGAACAATAAATGTCATAAAAAAATAGGTACCATTATATATAATCCCGTAGCTATTAAGCAAATTTCAAATGCTAAAAATCATCAAAAAAAACCATTTAAAATATTATTTGTAGGAAGACTATTAGATTTTAAAAATGCAATATTAATAGTTAAGGCAATAAAAGAAATTATAAAAACTAATTCAAATGTTTTGCTATCCATTATTGGTGATGGTCCGGAGTTTGATTCTATTAAACATTTTGTTAAATGTAATAATTTAGATAAGAATGTTTTATTTTTTGGGTATTGTAATAATGTAACTTCTTTTTATGAAGAAGCAAATGTCCTAGTATTTCCATCAATATGGTCATCAGGCTTACCTCTAGTGGCTTTGGAAGCTTCGCAGTATGACATTGCTTTAGTTTCATCTAATATAAAAGGAATTAGAGAGCATATTGAAAGTGATTATAATGGTTTGCTATTTAAATCTAATTCTCATAAAGATTTAGCACAAAAATTAATATCATTAATTAATAACCCCAAAAAAATTGAATTTTTAGCAAAAAACTTAAAAAATTATACTGATAATTTGTTTTCAGTAGATAATTGTTCAAAAAAATATTTAAGCATTTATACAGAGTTATTAAATAATAAATTATGAAATCTATCTGTTATGTTTATAATACTTCTCAGTATTTATATCTTCATCGTTTTGATTTGATAAAAAAAATGTCCAAAAGCGGCTTTACTATTTATGCTATTGCTCCAAAAGATGATTATTCTGATAAAATAAGAGGCAAGAATATAAATTTTATTGAATTAGATATTGAAAGAAAAGGCTATAATATATTTAATGATATGAAGTACTTTTATAAATTATTGAAGATATATTTTAATTTAAAACCATCTATTGTACACCATTTTACAATTAAACCAATAATTTATGGGACTATTTGCGCACGAATCATCAAGGTACCTAAAATTATTAATTCCATAAATGGTCTAGGATATAGCTTAGTTAATAAAGGTTTTAAAAGTTTTTTAGCAAGGTTGGGGTACAAGTATTCTCTATACACACGAAAAGTTGTAAATATTTTTCAAAATAAAGATGATTTAAATTATTTTGTTTCAAACAGAATGTGTTATGAAAAATCTACTCATTTAATACAAGGTTGTGGAGTAAACTTGAATCGCTTTAGATCAACTAATAAAGATGATGATTGGTTTAATGGTGATATAAAATTCTTATTTTTGTCTCGTATGTTAAGAGATAAAGGTCTAATCGAATTAGTTGAAGCAGCAAAGTCTCTTTTTATTGATAATGATAAATTTGAATTATTACTCTTTGGTTTACCAGATGAGGGTAATCCTGAATCTGTAACGTCTAGTTGGCTGAAAAAAATTTCTGAACATCCCGCAATAAATTGGGTAGGATATACAGATAAAAGCCATAAAGAAATTGATAGATGCCATGTAATGATTCTACCATCATATCGTGAGGGACTTTCCCAATCTTTACTTGAAGGACTTGCTATGGGTAAACCAATAATTACATCAAATGTACCAGGTTGTAGAGAATTAATGTATAAAAATGGGTATTTAGTTACTCCAAAAGATAAAAATTCAATAATACAATCAATGAAGGAAATATTAGAAAATAGAGAAATTTTACCTTCAATGTCTAGAAATTCAAAAAAAATGTCAAAAAGGTTTGATGTTAATAAAATTAATTATCAATTAAAAAAATTATATGATTAAATGAAATTTAGAGAATTTTCACAACACACTAAAATTGAATTATTTGTAATTTTAGCGCTATTAATTGTTGATTCAGTAGGAATTTTATATTTAATTAAATTTTATGATTTCTCTTCAAATATAGTTTTTTTCACCCTAATAATTTTAACTACTTACCTTTCAAAAGGATATAATCCTAGCCCTACGTGTTCAAGGTTCGTAGAAATTAAAAGACTTTTTCTTTCTTTCTCTATTATTTGGATAATTGTAACATTTATTACGATTTTAGTAATAATAATTCCTTATAATAGCTTTGAAACTTTTTTTCAATTATATTTCTTTTCGTTTCTGTGGATTTTATTTTCGAGACAATCAATAAGATTTATTCAGAGGTATCTATTAAAATTTGATATAGGTTTGAGACGAGTGATCATAATTGGTAATGATAATAGTGCATATGAGTTAATTAAATTTTTAGATAATAACCCTTCATTAGGACATAAAGTAATTGGTTATTCAGCCGATAAAAGCAATGATAAAATTGATACTATATCTAGCTATTTAGGTAAGGTAAATTCTATCAATTCTTTTCTAGTTAGCAAAAACATTCATGATATTATAATTTCATCTGAAATTCATTCAAATAATGAGCTGCTCGATATAGTCGGATACTTTTACAATCAATCAGTAAATGTTAAGATAATACCAGATATGTACGAGGCATTATCAGGTAAGGTAAAAATGAACAAGCTAAATGGTGTTGCATTGATAGATGTTAATCCTCAAATATTGACTGAATATCAGAAGATTATAAAAAGAAATTTAGAGTTATTAATTTCATTATTGGCACTAATAATAATGCTGCCCGTAGTTCTAATTGCCATACCATTTATAAAGCTTACATCCAAGGGTGGAATTTTATACAAACAGATGAGAGTTGGAATGAATGGAAAAGAATTCAGTTTATATAAATTTAGAACAATGTATGAAAATTCTGAACAAAAAACAGGTCCTGTATGGGCTTGTAAAGATGATCCAAGAATAACCCCAATTGGTAAGTTTCTTAGAAAGTATAGAATTGATGAGTTACCACAATTAATAAATGTGATTAAAGGCGATATGAGTATAGTTGGACCTAGGCCAGAACGACCATTCTTTGTAAAAAAATTAACAAAAAAATTTCCATTTTATTCAAGAAGAGAATGTGTTAGGCCTGGTATTACAGGTTGGGCTCAAGTAGTAGGTGAATATGATACTACCATTGAAAATGTTGAGGAAAAATTAAAACATGATTTCTTTTATATTGAAAATATTTCAATCATATTAGATTTAAAGATTATGTTTATGACTATATTTATTTTGATAAAAGGTACTGGTAGATAAATTTATTTATCAATACTTGTTTTAGTTATACAAAATACAATTAAATTATTATCTAATAATTCCGATGAAAGAAACAAAATGCTATCAATAAAATTTATACGTGAAAACATTGATAAAATAACTTCTACCTTAAAACATAAAAAAATTAGTTTTGATTTAGATTTACTAATAAGTGATGATATTAGTAGAAGAAATATAATTAATGAAGTTGAAAAACTTAAATCTGATAGAAATAAAGTAACTAAAAAAATATCAGAGAAAAAGAAAAAAGGTGAAGATGCAAGTCATTTGATTGAAGAAATGCGGATTGTATCTGAAAAAATAAAATTTTTTGATAATGATTTAAAACAAATTGAAGCTAAGATAAATAATAGTCTTTATTTTTTACCGAATATTTTTCATCCATCAGTTCCAGATGGATTAAATTCAGATGATAATGAATTTATTAGAGAATGGGGTGAAAAACTAAATTTTACATTCAGCCCCAAAAGTCATTTAGAACTATCTAGGCTACATAACCTATTTGACTTTGAACGTGCGGCTAAAATGTCAGGAAATGGATTTCCTCTTTATCGAGGAATAGGTGCTAAATTAGAAAGAGCATTAATTAATTTTATGCTTGATTATCATGTTGATAAAAATGGATATGAAGAGTTATTTCCTCCATTTCTGACAACGCGACTTGCTACTACCACAACTGGTCAATTACCTAAATTCAAAGATGATATGTATCATATAAAGAACGATGATTTATATTGTATATCAACTGCAGAGGTACCAGTTACTAATATTCATGCAAATGAAGAGCTTATTGAAAAAAAATTACCATATAAGTATGTTGCTTATTCTGCATGCTTTAGAAGAGAAGCTGGAAGTTACGGAAAAGATACACGTGGATTATTGAGATTACATCAATTTAATAAAGTCGAAATGGTTCAATTTGTACATCCAGACAATTCTTATTCAGTTTTAGAGCAGTTACTGTGTGATGCTGAGAGTATTCTTAAAGCCCTTGGATTACACTATAGAATTGTAAGCCTATGTAAGGGGGATTTGTCATTCTCAGCTTCAAAGTGTTATGATATCGAAATTTGGGCACCTGGAGAAAAAAAATTTTTAGAAGTTTCAAGTTGTAGTAACTTTGAATCTTTTCAAGCACGACGCGGGAATATAAGATTTAGAAGATCAGATTCTAAAAAATTAGATTATGTCCATACAATAAATGGTTCTGGTTTAGCAACCCCTCGATTAATGGTAGCTCTTATAGAATCTTATCAACAAGAAGATGGCTCGATTAAAATACCAGATGTATTAGTTCCCTATTTGGGTCAAGAAATTATAAAATGATATATATGAATTTAATAGTTAAGATAATTATTTTTTTTTCATTTTTAGTTTTTCCAGAAACCATCCATAGTCAAGATTCAACTAATCAGTCAGATTTAAATATCTATACAGAAAATATTGATACAACAACGTTTTCATCGATTGAAATTGATTCATTACTTTATGATGAGGATGTAGATATTTTTCAAGCCCAGATGGAAGAAGCAAAAGCAATTTTTTCAGAAGCAATTATTTCAGATTTAACTGGAGATACTTTAGAAGCAATGTATCAGTTTGATTTACTATTTGAATCATTATCAGGATTAGATAATATAAGCAAAAACTTAGAAGATGAGTTTCAGAAGTTAGAATTTAATAGAATTCTTACTGCAGCTATTGATTATTATGAAGATGAATCAAATACTATAGATAAAGTTGAGACAGGTTTATCAGTAGCAGTGTTTAGAGATAAATTAAATGAATATGTTTATAGTCAAACATTAGAGGATTTAGAATTTGTCGAAGAAAAAGTTGAAGTTATACCAGGCCATATTCCTATAACTTATAATCAAAAAGTTGCCAGTATAATAAAATTTTTTCAAAATGAAGGGCGTTCTAGTGTTCAAAAATGGCTAAATAGAATGAATCGTTACAAAAAAATCATGCTTCCTATATTAGAAGAAGAAAATGTACCTCCTGAATTATTTTATTTAGCTATGATTGAAAGTGGATTGAATCCTGTGGCATATTCCTATGCTCATGCATCAGGACCATGGCAGTTTATTTCCTCAACTGGCAAAATTTATGGACTTAAAAAAAACTGGTGGGTTGACGAAAGACGTGACTTTGAAAAATCAACTCGTGCAGCAGCAATGTATTTAAAAGATTTATATAAAAAATTTGATGATTGGTATTTAGCGTTTGCTGCATATAATTGTGGGAGTGGTCGAGTAAGGAAAGAGATTAAAAGAAGTGGAAATACAAAAGATTATTGGAAATTAAATAGATTACCGGGACAAACCAGAAACTATGTTCCAAATATAATGGCAGCTATTTTTATTGCAACAGATCCAGAGAGATATGGATTTACCGTAAAGCCAGAACCTGATATGAATTGGGTTACTAAAAATCTTGATAAATCAGTAAGTTTAGAAGTTATTGCAGAATTATCTGGTATAAAAACTGAGGTATTACAGAGTTATAACCCAGAAATACGTCAAGGCACAATACCACCATTAAAAGAAAATGAAACTTATCGTTTTCGATTACCTGAAGGTTTCAATAAATCATTTGATTCATTATTTTCAAAAATTGAATTTGAAAAAGTTGAAGAAATTGTTTTTATAGAACATAAGGTAAAACGAGGTGAAAGTTTGTGGCTTATTGCTCGTAAATATGGTATTCGTGTCAAAGATATTGTTTCAATAAATAAATTAGGTAACGCAAAATATATTCGTCCTGGCCAAAGATTACAAATACCTACTGATGGCTATTCACAATATCGAAAAAATTCAATGGTTAATTCATCAAAAAGTACTAAAATATATTATACTGTAAAGCGAGGAGATACTTTAAGTGAAATAGCTATGAAATATCGAACATCAATCAGAAAAATAAAAAAATGGAATGGTTTACGTTCAAATAGAATATATATTGGGCAAAAATTAAAAATATGGAAAAGTAGTTAATATGAATAAAAAATGGTTTATAATCTTAGGGATTATGTTTTTGTTTATACTATCATATATTCCTTTCAAAAATATATCCTGGGGTCCTCAAATTGGTGTTATTAAAATTAACGATGCAATAATGGAATCTGAATCTGTTGTTAAAAATTTAAATGATTTTCACATAAGAGAGGATATTGATGCTATAATTTTACGTATAAATAGTCCTGGTGGTGGTGTTGCCGCTAGTCAAGAAATTTATGAAAAAGTCAAGCAAATTTCAGAGCAGAACAAAAAGCCAATAATTGCTTCCATGGCTACAGTAGCAGCATCTGGTGGCTATTATATAGCTTGTGGTGCTGATACTATTATTGCAAACAGAGGAACCACAACAGGGTCAATCGGTGTAATTATGTCTTATCCAATAGCTGCTAGGTTAATGCAAAAAATTGGTTTGCAATTTCAATCTGTTAAGAGTGGTGAGTTAAAAGATGCTGGTAATTTTTCAAGAGTACCAACTAAAGAAGAATTAGACTATTTTCAAAATTTAGTTGATGATTTACACCAACAATTTGTTGATGTAGTTGCCTATGAACGAGGTATGTTATATGAAGGTGCATCTAAACTAGCAACTGGTGAAGTTTTTTCTGGTCAGCAGGCTTTTGATAATGATTTAGTAGATATCATTGGAACGTTTGATGATTCTATTGAGTTGATTTCTAAGTTAATTGGTATAAACGAAAAACCAAAACTGGTATATCCTAAAGAAAAAAAACAGGGAGTTTGGGATATCTTATCTAATAATAGTAAAATAGATTTCCCTTTTTCTAATATGAATATCTTTCCTTTGCCCGAATATAGCTTATATTATGGGGGTAATAATTAATGACTAAAGCAGATATAATTAATGAAGTAGCTTTAGCTACAGGTTTAACTAAAGTAGAAACTGAAGCAGTTTTAGAAGGGCTAATTAATTCTATTATTCTTTCTTTATCTAGAGGAGAGAGAGTAGATATTCGTGGTTTTGGTAGTTTTCTGGTTAGTAAAAAACCTGCAAGAAATGCTCACAACCCTGCGACTAGAGAATTAGTAAGATTAAAAGAGAGATTTGTTCCAAAATTTAAAATTTCAAAGAAATTTAAAGAAATAGTTAATAATAGTCTTATCAGAGGCTTTTAAAATAGGAGATAGATTGTATGCCATGTGGTAAAAAACGAAAAAAGAGGAAAATGAATACACATAAGCGCAAAAAGCGTCTTCGTGCTAATAGACATAAAAAGAAAAAGTAAATTTTAATTATTGAAATATTAATATCCTTTTCTTTTATTTTTAAATTTTCAATAATAATCAAGCCGTCAACTTTTAAAAACAGTTGACGGCTCTTGTTTTAGTAAAATGAAACATAATAAAACTACATTATCTGTCTCGCAGTTAAATAATCAAGCTAAATTTTTATTAGAAAAAGAATTTTCTGATATTTGGGTTGAGGGAGAGGTAAGTTCAGTCCGTAAGTATAGTTCCGGCCACACATATTTTACATTGAAAGATTCATTTCAAGAAATATCAGTTGTATTTTTTTCTCAATATGCTCAAAAATCATCAATTACACTGAAGAATGGTGAAAAGATTATAGTTAATGGTTCTCTGAGTATATATGCAATAAGAGGTCAATATCAATTTATTGCAAAAAATATACAAATTTCCGGACAAGGAAACTTATGGCTTGATTATGAAAAATTAAAAAATAAATTAGAATATGAAGGTCTATTCAAAGCATCAAGAAAAAAACAAATACCATCATACCCTCACAAAATTGGTGTTATTACTTCAGCTGATGGTGCCGTCATTCAAGATATTATTAATATAATTTCAAGAAGATCTCCTCATTTAAAAATATTTCTGCGACCTTCTTTAGTACAGGGACAGAAAGCAGTTAAATCTTTAATAAACTCAATTGATGATTTTTGTTCCTATGAAAGCACTATTGATGTAATTATAATATGTAGAGGAGGTGGTTCAATGGAAGATTTATGGTGTTTTAATGATGAAAATCTTGTAAGAAAGATAGCAGATTGTAAAATACCAATTATATCAGCTATTGGTCACGAAACTGATTTTACTCTCTCTGATTTTGTATCTGATTTAAGAGCTCCAACTCCTTCTGCAGCGGCAGAGTTAGTAGCCCCTTCACGTGATGATTTATATCAGTATCTTGATGATAGAGAGCAACAATTATCAGATTCGATAAAATCATATTTTGAGAAAAAATATAAAACTATCGAAATACATAGTCTTTCTAAAGGATTTTTAAAGCCTGAAATTTTTTTAACTAATAAAAAAGAAAGAATTAATAAATTATCTGAAAATCTTTTAAAAAATTTTCAATTTTCGTTTGAAAAGTTAAAAAAGCAGTCACTTGTAAATTCTACTAAATTAAATGCACTGAATCCTGATAATGTAATGAAAAGAGGTTATTCACTTATTTATTCAGAATCGGAAAAACTGATAGACTCAGGCGCTAAATTGCAAATAGATGATAATATCAGTATACATTTTTCAGATTCAGTAGTTAATGCACAAATAAGAAAGATAAATAAAAAATAATAATTATTGAGGATTATATGACATTTGAAGAATCTATGAACTCCCTTGAAGATGTGATTAAAAAATTAGAGTCTGAAACAACATCATTGGAAGAAATGATCAAATTATATGAAAAAGGAATTGAGTTTACGCGAATATGTAAAAACCATTTAAAAGATGCTGAGCAAAGAGTAACAACCCTTGTTAAAGATAATAATCAATTTAAAGAATTAACAAAATAATGATAATTGGTTTAACAGGTAATTTTCGAAAAAATAGATTTTATGAAATAGTAAATAAAATTTATCCTTTAATTAGTAAAAGTGGAAATGATTGTTATATATCTTCTGACTACAAATCATATGAAAAGTCTAATAAGTTAATTGTTAAGATTAACTCACTAAATTTTGAGACTTTAATTGAAAATTCTGATATAATTTTATCAATTGGTGGTGATGGAACTTTACTTTCAACAGCAAGAAGAATGGAAGGTAAAATAAAGCCTATTTTAGGTATACACATTGGTGGCTTGGGTTTTTTGGCAGATAGTAACCGTAAGACCATGAATGAAGCTATTGAACTTATGACTGAAGGCAAGTATATTATTGATTCTAGAATGATGTTATCACTTACAATTAATGATATTAACGATAACAATTTAGAATATCACGCATTAAATGATATTGTTATTAATCATGGTAATTCTGGAAGGATTTTAAAAACTGAGGTTTTGGTATCAAATAAGTATTTAAATACTTATGAAAGTGATGGTTTGATTTTTTCAACACCAACAGGTTCTACAGCTTATTCCTTATCAGCAGGTGGACCAATTATTACTCCTACAATTGAAACTATTACAGTAACACCAATTTGCCCACATAGTCTGTCTGCAAGACCAATTGTGTTACCAGCAAATGAGGTTATAAAATCACGCTTCAAAGATGATTCTAGTGGTATGGTTTGCACAATTGATGGTCAGGTTCATCTAAATCTAGATAGTAATTCTATTTTAGTAATAAGAAAATCCTCTAGAATGATTAACCTAGTATCCTTACCAGGCTATAACTATTTTGAAACACTAAGGTCTAAAATGGGTTGGGTTGGCAATTTAAGATAGATATTTAATTGATAAGAGACTTCTATTTTGGCCATCAGTTTTTTAAATTTACCCATATGAAATCTCTTTTGTTATTTATAATTATTATTTTTTATGGTTGTGGCCAATCATATGTTAATTCTTACAAATCCCTAGAGTCAGCTTTTATCGAATGGTATCTAAAGTATAATCCAATAAAGTCTTCAAAGTTAGGGTTTAATAAAGATAATTCTACAATCAAAAACCTAGACTTAGAATCAATTGAAGAATATGTGGCTGATATTGAGCGTTTTAGAATTGAGCTAACACAAATTGATTATACTAAATTACCATCATATGAAAAAACTAATTTTGAATTGATAAAGGTATTTATCGACCAAGAATTATTTGATTTAAAATCTGAAAAAAAATATGAATGGGATTCTAGTTTTTATATTGAAAAGATTTATGAAAGTATTTTGTCGATTCTTGATATTAGAAATATAGATATTAACCTCAAAACACAAGCCATAAACAGCAGGTTAGCATTCAGTAACAAACTTTTAGAAGATGGTTATGATAATTTAAAATACTATTCAATTTTTCATAAAAATTTATCATTAAACTTAATTACTTCCCTGAATATTCTTTTAGATGATCTTCCTTTAAAATTGATGTCTGACAATCAAACGCTAGATCAAATTGATGATAATATTAGGCTATTGAAAAATAATTTAAAGAGATACAAAAATTGGTTAGTTAATGAGTATAGTAGATATGATGAGTTCGATGTTTATAATGAACCCAATTATATAGATAGTAAATTCAAATATTTTATTGGGAAAGAATATTCAATTAGTAAAATTTCTAAACTAGCCAAAAGAAAAGTTGAAAATAATCAAAATTTATTATTTGATCTATCTCTACCATTTTATCTGCAAAAAAATGATGAACCTGTATGGGTCGATAGAGATGATTCTTTATTTGTTATTGATTGGATGTATAATCAAATAGATAAAGAAAAAGTTGAGTTAGATGAGTATATTTCAACAATATACTTAAGCTCAAAAAAAATCAAAAAGTTTATTGATGATAATGATTTAGTAATTAATAAATCTCCTGATATTGAAATTAAATATGATGAGGAGTATTTTCACAAAAGTAATGTAAGTAATATTGGAAGATTAAGATTTGTTTCAAATACATTAGCTGAATATTTAGTATTACCATTAAATGCAACTAATGATTCTATTCAATTACCCAATAACTATCACTTAGAAATTAATTTAATGAAAGATTTATATCCAGGGAGATTGATACTAAATCATTTAAAAAGATATTCTGATAGTTTATTACGTAGAATTATTAGTAGTAAATTGACTGATTATGGTTGGGAATCTTATATTGCATCTTATTTAGTTGACTCCGGATATGGGGGTGGTAAAAATTATGCATATAAGTTTATGAATTTATATGAGGAATTAAAAATAGCTACTCTATCGTGGATGGAGCTTGAGATGAAATATTATAAATCAGATGAGCAAAAGGTTATTCTTAAATTAAATGAAATGATACATTTATCTACTAAAGAATCTGAACATTACTTGGAAAACATTCAATTAGAACCTCTGAGATATACAAAACAATTTATTGGTACAATTGAAATGAATAGGTTGTTTTCAGATTATAGTAAAAAAAATAATAACATAAATAGTTTTAAAGATTTTCAGTCTCAAATATTAAACGAGGGTAGTATTCAAATATCTCAATTAAGAGATTTAATATTGAATTAATAGGATTTATATAAATGAAAAAACATAATTATGATGAAAGCAGTATCAAATCACTTGATTGGAAAGAGCATATTCGTTTACGTCCTGGAATGTATATAGGTAAGCTAGGAGATGGCTCAGCAAACGATGATGGTATATATGTACTGATTAAAGAAATTATCGACAACTGTATTGATGAATTCATAATGGGTTTTGGAAAGAATATAGATATAAAAATAATTGATAATAAAGTAGTTGTACGTGATTACGGAAGAGGTATCCCGCTTGGTAAAGTCATAGATTGTGTTTCAAAGATTAATACTGGGGGGAAATATGATTCTGAAGCATTTCAAAAATCAGTTGGACTTAATGGTGTTGGAACCAAAGCTGTGAATGCTTTATCAGATGATTTTTCTGTTCAATCAATCCGTGATGGAGAATCTAAACTAGCCAAATTTAAGTCTGGAAAATTGATTCAAGATTCACCTATTGAAAAAACTACTGTAAGAAGTGGTACCAAAATTAGTTTTATACCTGATAAAAAGATATTTAAAAAATACAGATTTTTACCTGAATATGTGGAAGAACAAATTTGGAATTATGTTTATTTAAATACCGGCCTTACAATAAACTTTAATGGAACTAAATATTTTTCTGAAAATGGACTATTAGATTTTTTAAATCGTAAAACTGATAATGAAAAAGTTAAATATTCAATTATTCATCTTAAAGGTAATGATGTTGAAGTTGCAATTACTCATGGTCAACAGTATGGCGAAGAGTATTATTCTTTCGTAAATGGTCAAAATACGACGCAAGGAGGAACACATTTAGCAGCATTCAGAGAGGCCTTAGTGAGAACAATAAGAGAATTTTTTAAAAAAGATTATGATGCTTCTGACATTCGTGCATCAATAATTTCTGCTGTGAGTATTAGAGTCCAAAATCCAGTCTTTGAATCGCAAACAAAAACAAAATTAGGTTCAACTGATATTGGGCCTGAAGGGCCTACCATTAAAGTTTTTTTAAATGATTTTATAAAGAAAGCATTAGATGATTATTTACATAAGAATTCTGATGTAGCTGAAGCACTACAGGCACGAATTCTTCAATCTGAAAAAGAACGAAAAGATATGGCTGGAATAAAAAAACTAGCTAATCAACGCGCAAAAAAAGCTAATCTTCATAATAAAAAATTAAGAGATTGTCGTGTGCAATATAATAATGAAAAAGCTGATGAAGAAAAGCGTTTAAAGTCAACATTGTTTATTACTGAAGGTGATTCTGCCAGTGGTTCAATTACAAAATCAAGGGATGTTGAAACACAAGCTGTATTTAGTTTAAGGGGTAAACCTCTAAATTCTTTTGGTTTAAGGAAAAAAATAGTTTACGAAAATGAAGAGTTTAATTTGCTTCAACATGCTTTAAGTATTGAAAATGGTATTGATGATCTTCGTTATAATCGTATTGTCATTGCTACAGATGCTGATGTTGATGGGATGCATATTAGACTTTTAATTCTTACATTTTTTTTACAATTTTTCCCAGAGTTGATTAAAAATGGTCATGTTTTTATATTAGAAACTCCTCTTTTTAGGATTCGAAATACAAAAGAAACAATTTATGCATATTCAGATATGGAAAAAAATAATGCTATTAAAAAACTCACAGGTAAAAAAGAAATTACTCGTTTTAAGGGATTAGGTGAAATATCTCCCCATGAGTTTAAAAAGTTTATAGGTGATGATATAAGGTTAGTTCCAGTTATTTCAAGAGGAAAAACTCCAATCCAAGATACTCTCTCATTTTATATGGGTAAAAATACACTTGACAGGCAGGAGTTTATAATTGATAATTTAAAATTTGAAGAAGATTTAATAAATGGAAAAGTTTGAAAATAAAAACAACGGTTCAGATTTAAACAACAATTCATATGAAGCTAAATCACTTACTAGTTTATATGAAAATTGGTTTCTTGAATATGCATCATATGTTATACTAGAAAGAGCTATTCCCAAGTTTAATGATGGCCTTAAGCCTGTTCAGCGTAGAATTCTTCATGCAATGAAAGAAATGGATGATGGCAGGTTTCATAAAGTTGCTAATATCATAGGTCAAACTATGCAATATCATCCTCACGGTGATGCTGCAATTGGTGATGCACTTGTAAATATTGGTCAAAAAGATTTGTTGGTAGAAACTCAAGGTAATTGGGGTGATATTAGAACTGGAGATCGCGCTGCAGCATCTAGATATATTGAATCACGTCTGTCAAAATTTGCTCTAGATATTGCTTTTAATAAAGAAATTACCCAATGGCAACTATCATATGATGGTCGTAAAAATGAACCTGTTAACTTACCTGTAAAGTTTCCATTACTTTTAGCTCAAGGAGTTGAAGGTATCGCAGTTGGTTTATCGACAAAAATCATGCCACACAATTTTGTTGAATTAATTAAAGCATCAATATCAATTTTAAATAAAAAGCCATTCAAATTGAATCCAGATTTTCAAACTGGTGGAATTGCTGATTTCTCATTATATAATCAAGGCAAAAAAGGAGGCAAGATACGTCTGCGCAGTAATATTGATGTATTAGATAAAAAAACATTATCTATTAAAAATGTACCATATTCTATTACAACGACAGGTTTAATTGATTCAATTTTAAAAGCAAATGAAAACAATAAAATTAAGATTAAAAAAGTTGAAGATAATACTGCAGAAAATGTTGAAATTCTTGTTCATTTAACTCAAGGTGTCTCACCAGAAGTTACGATTGATGCATTGTATGCTTTTACTCAATGTGAAATATCCATATCACCAAATTGCTGTGTGATTGTTGATGATCGGCCACAATTTATCTCTGTTTCAAAATTATTGAACCTTTCCACTGAAAATACTGTTGATCTACTTCGACAAGAATTGGAACTATCAAAGAAAAATTTATCAGAAAAATGGCATATTTCTTCATTAGAGAGAATTTTTATCGAAAATAAAATTTATAGAGAAATAGAAAAATGTGAAACTTGGGATGAAGTAATTACGACAATTGATGTAGGTTTAAATCCTTATAAAAGTCTTTTAAAGCGAGTAATTACAAGGGAAGATATTATCAAATTAACAGAAATAAAAATTAAACGTATTTCTAAATTTGATTCGCTTAAAGCTGATGAGATAATAAAGAATTTAGAAGCTGATATAGATGAAGTTATCAATAATTTAGCTCATCTTAAGGAATATGCTATCAGGTATTTTGAATCACTACTAAAAAAATATGGTAATGGTAAAGAAAGACGTACAGAAATATCTTCCTTTGAATCGATTACTGCCAGGAATGTGGTGCTTGCTAATGAAAAATTATTTATTAATAGGAAAGAAGGGTTTATTGGAACAAGCCTAAAAAAAGAAGAATATATTGGTGATTGTTCTGATATTGATAACATTATTGTTTTTAGATCTAATGGTAAATATTTAATAACTCAGGTTGGTACTAAGAAATTTGTTGGAAAAGATATTTTGCATGCTGCTGTTTGGAAAAAAGGCGATGAACATATGGTTTATAATGTAGTTTACCAAGATGGTAAAAAAGGTAAATATATGGTCAAGCGATTTTCTGTAACATCCATTGTGCGTGATCGCGAATATGATTTAACTACTGGTTCTCCAGACAGTAAAATTTCTTATTTTACAGCTAATCCAAACAGTGAGTCAGAAGTAATAACAGTTTTTTTAAATGGGTTAGTTAAAGCTCGTATAAAAGAATTTGATTTTGATTTTGCCAATCTATCAATTAAAGGTAGAGCTTCAAAAGGAAATATTTTATCTAAGTATGCTGTTAAAAAAATCGTTCAAAAGTCCATTGGTACTTCAACATTAGGTGGTAGGAGTATATGGTTAGATGAAAACATAGGTAGACTTTCAACTGAAAATCGTGGAAGGTTTTTAGGAAATTTTAATGCTGATGATAAAATAATAGTTATACATGATGATGGATGTTACGAGTTAACTACATTTGATCTTTCAAATAGGTACAAGTGTAATGAGATAAAATATATTGGTAAATACGATACTAATGATATTATTTCAGTTTTACATTATGATGGAAAGAATAAAAGCTATTACATCAAACGTTTTTGTGTTGAAACTAATACTACAGGTAAAAGATTTAAGTTCATAAGCGATGAACGTGCCTCAAAGTTGCTTTTAATATCATTGCATCAAAATCCTCAGTTTATTTTTAATCATAGGCTTAAAAATGGAGATAAAAAAACCAAAAAGATCGATGTGATGAATTTTATTGATGTTAAGGGTTGGAAAGCTATGGGTAATAAATTAATTGGATTTTCTCGTTTGAGTGGATTTAAAGTAAATGAGTTAGAAATAATAGAAGAACATTTAGATAGCTTAAATGATATATCCTTACATGAAAAGGCTAGTGAAGAAGATAAAAATGATAGTAAATCTGAAATTGATAAATCAAAAGATGATGAAGATAATGAACTGCGACTCTTTTGAAATAATAAATTTTTAGTTAAGTATTAAAATTTTTGTACTCTAGACCTATTGTATTTTAATTAATTTTTATAAAAATATCGTTCCTTTATGCTTGAATACGAATATAAATATTGGTTAAAAGGATTCAAAAAAATAGCTGGTATAGATGAATCCGGCCGTGGACCATTAGCAGGACCAGTTATAGCATGTGCAGTTGTCTTTCCTCAAAATATTGATTTACCTCATGTGAATGATTCAAAAAAAATCTCTCCTCGAAAAAGAGATAGCTTATTTAATGAAATTAAATCAAATGCTTTATCCATTGGGATAGGGATTGTTGATGAAGAGACTATAGATAAAATTAATATTCAAAAGGCAACGCATAGAGCAATGCAAATTGCAGTTGAAAATTTAAGTTTAGAGCCTGATATATTATTAGTTGATGGATATAGAGCTGATATTAAAAATTATAAGCAGGAAAGTATACTCAAGGGCGATAGCAAATCACTTAGTATAGCAGCGGCATCAATAATTGCTAAGGTAACTCGAGATAGAATAATGAATAGCTATGATTTGGTTTTCCCCCAATATGGATTTAAGAGTAATAAGGGATACGGAACAAAAAAACATATTGAGGCAATTAAAGATTATTTTATTTGCCCAATACATAGAAAGACATTCAGACCAGCATCTAATTATATTCAATCAATAAAATATTATGAACAAAACAATTTTATTAATGAACTAGGTAGGCAGTTAGCAGCTTCTAGTTTTATAAAAGATGGACATGAAATAATTTTATATGATAAAATTAAATCTTTAATTGTTGGGGTTGATTTTATTACTTTTAGTTTGAAGACCATTTTTATTGTAAGTGTATCTATAAGCCATAAAAAATTTAAAACAAAATATAATGATAATGTATTTCTAGATAAGCATTTTAACGAGTTAAGACTATTCTTTGAAGAAAAGGTAAAAAAATACGAAGAATGTAGATATTTAATAGTTGATGTTTTTATAAAGGAGGATAGTTACAAAATTAAAATAAATAAAAATAAACTTCTCTCATATTAGAGATTCAAAAAAATATTAAATGAAACATGCAAATAAATTGCGTAAAATATTTAAATTATAGTTATAAAATTTTCCTACAAATATTAACTAATGCATAAAAAATTATCAAAATTTAAAAAAATTGTTTTATCAACCATAATACTATCGTCAGCTTTCTCACGTTTTCCAGATGCAGTTGGAATGAATGGTGCTGTTGTCTCATCAAATAAATTAGCAAGCCAAATAGGTATTGATATTTTAAAAAAAGGCGGAAATGCGATTGATGCAGCAATCGCAACAGGTTTTGCTCTATCTGTTGTTCATCCAGGTGCAGGAAATATTGGAGGTGGTGGATTCATGGTGATTCGATTTGCTGATGGTAAAGTTACAACAATAGATTTTAGAGAAACTGCTCCAGCAAATGCCTATAAAGATATGTTTTTAGATGACTCATTAAATATTATTCCTGGTAAGAGTTGGTCAACATCATGGGCATCAGGAATACCAGGGTCGGTTGCTGGTTTTGGCTTAGCTCATGAAAAATATGGTTCAATGGAATGGAGAAACCTAATTTATCCAGCTTCAAGATTAGCTTTAAAGGGTTTTAAACTGGATATTGTTAATTTTAGTTATTTGAATTCTCCCTACTATAAACAATTTTTGTCAAATGATATTGAATCAGCCAAAATTTTTACCAAGGAAAATGGTGCAGATTTTGACCTAGGAGAAATTTTCATTCAGCAAGATTTAGGGCTAACCCTCAAACGTATTGCTCGTAATGGTTACAAAGAATTTTATGAGGGTAAAACAGCAAAAATGATAATTGATTGCATGTCAAGAACAGAAGGTTTAATCACTGAGGAGGATTTGAAAAACTATTATCCAGTAGAACGTAAACCTATTGAGTTTGAATATAGAGGTCATAAGGTTTTTTCTATGCCTCCTGCGTCTTCTGGAGGAATTACAATTGCTGGTATTTTAAATCAATTAGAAAATATTGACCTTGGATCTCTCAACTATCATAGTGCACAACATATTCACTACGTTACAGAAGCGGAGAGGCGTGTATACGCAGATAGAGCAGAATTTATTGGTGATATGGATTTTGTCAGCGTACCAATTGAAAAATTAACTTCCGATAAATATGCTTTATCAAGGTGGAATACAATAGATTCTTTAAATGCCAGTTTAAGTACAGATATTTTACATGGAGATTTATCTATACCTTATTTTGAATCAGAAGAAACAACCCATTATTCAGTTGTGGATAAGTGGGGTAATGCTGTGAGTGTTACTACTACAGTAAATGGTTGGTTCGGTAATGGAATAGTTGTAGATGGTGCGGGATTTCTTCTTAATAATGAAATGGATGATTTCTCATCTAAGCCTGGTATTCCTAATAAATATGGACTTGTAGGGAATAAAGCAAATGCTATTGAAGCTGGTAAGCGTATGTTAAGTTCAATGTCACCAACTATCGTTGAAGATGCTAAAGGTGATTTGTTATTAGTGGTTGGTTCACCGGGTGGTTCGACAATTATTACAACAACTGCGCAAGTAATTATGAATGTTATTGATTTTGGAATGAATATTGAAGATGCAGTTGAATCTCCAAGATTTCATCATCAATGGTTGCCAGATGTAATACAATTTGAAAAAAGTGGCTTTTCCACAGAAACAATTAATTCTTTGTCAAAAAGAGGACACGATTACAAGTTCCGTCAGAGTATTGGTGAGGCTAATTGCATTCAAGTTAATGGTATGATGATATATGGAAGTGCTGATAGTCGAAGAGGAGCTAGTGCAATAGCGTATTAAAAATGATTAATAAGAAAAACTTTTTTGAAGAAATAAGAGTACTTTTTGTATTGATTGTAGTTGCTTTTACAGTTAAAGCTACATTAGTTGAAATATATGTTGTTCCAACAGGTTCAATGGAAAATGAAATTTTAGTTGGTGATATGCTTATCGGCAATAAATTTATTTATGGAATGCGGACACCTACATGGGTTGGATTACCATATTCTAGAATAGGATTTGATATCCCCTGGATTCGCTTGCCTAAATATAAACCAGTTGAAAATGGGGATGTTACAATTTTTGAGTTCCCAAGAGATCCTTTTCAAAAGTATGTTAAAAGATGTATTGGTATTGCTGGTGATAGGGTTTCAATAAACGAGGGTAATATCACACTTAATGGTAAGGCAATGGAATTTCCTGAAAATGCTAAATATATTAAGGGTGAGATTTATGGACCTGAAAAAGAGCAACGATTATATCCTATGTTCATTGGTAATAT
>MDTA01173765.1_pt1 | contig 19607 bp, 20 predicted proteins | sample 811151 | NCBI WGS metagenome assembly MDTA01 (sample SAMN05326648, study PRJNA326480) | marine metagenome | isolation source: seawater | place: Indian Ocean: South | collected 2010 | reverse complement strand
CTGACTACCCTAATCAAGTAAATAATTTAATTGGATTTCCTTATATCTTCAGGGGGGCATTAGATGTTAGATCTAAAACAATAAATGAAGAAATGAAAATTGCTGCGGCTCATGCTATAGCTAAATTAGCAAAGGAAGATGTTCCAGACGAAGTTGTTGCTGCTATGGGTGGTGAGAGACCACATTATGGTAAAGATTATATAATACCATCAACATTTGATCCTAGATTAATTAGTGTAATTCCAGCAGCAGTTGCTAAAGCTGCAATAGATACTGGTGTGGCTAGAATTAAAATAAATGATTTTGAGACATATAAAGAACAACTTAAACAAAGACTAGATCCAACAGTAACTATTATGCAGGGTATAAATAATTATATAAAGAAGAAACCAAAGAAAGTTGTTTTTGCAGATGGTGAAGATGAAAATATGCTAAAGGCTGCAATAGCTTTTAAAAATTCAAAACTTGGAACACCAATATTAATTGGTAAAGAGGAAAAGGTTAAAGAACAAATTAAAAAAATTGGATTTAATGAAAATTTTGATATTGAAATTATTAATTCAAAAGATACATCAAAAAGAAAAAAATATGTTCAATATCTTTTCGAAAAACTTCAAAGAGAGAAGGGAATGCTTGAATGGGATTGTGATAGGCTTGTCAGAAATGATAGGGTAATTTGGGCATCTTGCATGGTTGCCTGTAATGATGCAGACGCAATGGTCACAGGTAATACGAGAAGATATTCTTCTTCGTTAGAAAAAATAACTAAAGTCGTAAACTCTAGACCTGGAGAGATAATGTTTGGACTTAATTTAGTTGTAAACAGAGGAAAAACAATTTTTATATGTGATACCTCAGTAATAGAGTACCCTGATGCAAATCAATTGGCGGAAATGGCAGTATCGGCAGCTAGAGTTGTCAGGCTTTTTGGTTTTGATCCAAAGGTTGCCTTTTTATCTCACTCTACTTTTGGCGAACCAGTCACTGACAGAACAAAAAGAATAAGTGATGCAGTAAAAATTTTAAAAAATAAAAATGTAGATTTTAAATTTGATGGAGAAATGCAGCCAGATGTTGCTTTAGAAGAAATATATAAAGAACTATATCCATTTTCTGAGATTGTAGGAAATTCAAATGTTTTAATTATGCCCAGTCAACATAGTGCAGCAATTTCTTATAAAATGATTAAATCGATGAGTAGAGCTAAAGTAATAGGACCATTGCTTATTGGTTTAGGTCTTCCTATTGAAATTGCACCATTAAGAAGCTCAACCTCTGAGATAATTAATTTAGCATCGATTGCAGCATATTCATCTGACGTTATTAATTACTCAAAAAGTTAATCTTTTTGAATCCGTAAATTTTCTACAAGAATAATACTAGCAATAACATCAGTCACATCTAAAATTTCTTTTGCTTCTTTAACAACCTCTTCTTTCTCGTCAGAAGTAATGGCTATTCCATAAATATAAATTTTCTTTTTATAGGTATCAATTTGATAATTGGCTGCTTTAATCGATTTATTTAGTATCAATGCTGTTCGTAGTTGAGAGGTAATTAGAATGTCTTTTGCTGAAATTTTAAAATTAAATTGTTCTTTTATCTTTATATCATTTCTTACTGATCGAGCGCCAGTTGTTTCCCAGGCAAGTTTAGTTAATCTTAATTTTTCCTCAGGATTATCTACTTTGCCTGTTAGGTATATTCTCCCATCTAAAACTTTTGATTTTACAGAGATTAAATATTTTTTATCTAAAATTAACATTCTTGCTGATAGATTTTTTTGCATTATAGATTCATCAATTTGAGTTCCAACAGACCTAGGATCAAATGCGACACTAACCCCAGTTCCAAAAATTCCTGTTGAAGATACCCCAACACAACCTGATAAAAATAATCCAAAAAATAAAGTTAAAATTAGCCTATTTTTCATTTTTTTAATTTTAAACAATAATTATAAATTTCTTTTTTTGGAACTTTTGTATTTTTGCTTAATATTCCCACTATTTCTTTTACACTTAATTTATTAATCATTTTACTTATAGTCTTTTTATCTGATTCACTCAAATAATGTGAGGTTTTTTTTTTATCAATTTTTTCTGAAATAACAATTGTTAGCTCACCTTTTAGATCGTCATTAAACAACTCTAAATTCTTTACTGGGGATCTAACATATTCTTCATATAATTTTGAGATTTCTCTACAAACTAAAATATTTCTATCAAAAAAAAACTCTTTAATTTTAGGTATATTCTTATTAAGTTTTTTTGGGGATATAAAAAAAACTATAGCACAATTTAAATCTGACAAAATTTCTAGATCTTTTTTAATAATTTTGTCTTTTTCTGGAAAAAATCCATAGAAAAAATATTTATCAATAAATCCACTAACAGACATTGCGGCTGTAACAGCAGACGGTCCAGGCAATGGAAAAACATTTATATCTTCCTCAACACATTTTCTTACCAATATTGCCCCCGGGTCAGAAATTCCTGGTGTACCAGCATCTGTAATTAGTGAAACTAATTTTCCACCCTTTAAAAAATCTATGGTTTTAGAAACATTCTTTTTTTCATTAAATTTGTGATTTGAAATCAAACTTGTTTTGATCATAAATTTATTTAAAAAATTTTTAGAAATTCTAGTATCCTCACAAAGTACTAGATCTGATTTTTTTAATATTTCTATTGCTCTGAAGGTAATATCTCCCATATTTCCAATAGGAGTGGGTATTAAATAAAGCCCATTTTTTATTTTATTATTAGACTTATAGTTTACCATAATTATAACAGCTTTAATGTTATAATATCATTAAATGAAAATATTTCTTAAATTACTTTTTTTTATATTTTTGAATCTATTGGTTTTAAATAATTCAGTATTTTCTGAAGAGGGTAAAATAAAAATTGGTCTTTTAGCTCCTTTAACAGGAGAAAATTCGGAATTGGGAAGACAAATAATCAAAGCTGTAAGAATGGCTTTAAAAGATATAGGGGCTAATCAAATAGAAATATATCCAAAAGATACCGCTTCAAATCCAAAAAAAACTCTTAACTCTGCATTAGAATTTGAACAGATGGGTATTAATTTAGTTATTGGACCTATATTTTATGAAAACTTAACTTATTTGAGTGAAATAAATTCCATCACTTTTTTATCATTAACTAACAAAACACTAGATCTTCCTAAAAATGTAATTAGTAGTGGTATTAACTCTACATCACAACTTAATACAATAAAGAAGTTTATTGAGTTAAATGAAATAAATAAAACAATCTTTTTAATACCAAATTCGAATTATGATTTAGAAATAAGAAAAGGAATTAAAGAGTCAAAAATAAAAATTTATAAACAGCATTATTACGATATTGAGCCAACAAAACTCACTAAACAAATAGAAAAAATTACTAATTATAATATTAGAAAGCAAAATTTAATTGATGAAATTACAAGATTAGAAAAATCTGAGGAAGCAAATAAAGAGAAGAAAATAGAAAATTTAAAAAAAAGATATACTTTGGGAAAACTAAAATTTGATTCTATAATAATTGCTGACTTTGATCAAAGTCTTAAGAGTGTAGCTACATCATTATTATACACGGATGTTTCTCCAAGTGATAAATATTTAATCACACTTAATCAATGGTTCGATGATAGTTTGTTAAAAGAATCTAGTCTCCAACCTATTTACTATCCATCAATAAATAAAGAAAACTTAGATAGCTTCAAAAAAAAATTTTTTAATGAATTCAGTGAAAATCCAAATTATTTATCGTTATTAAGTTACGATTTAATTGGATTGGTTTATTATCTTTCTCTTAAAACTGATCTTTCTGATATAAGCAAATCATTTAAAACAAAAAATACTTTTAAAGGAAAAATAGGTACATTTGATATCAAAAACAATAAGATTAATCATAAATTAAATTTCTATCAAATAGAGTCTGGATCTCTTAAAAAAGTTTTTTAATTTTTTAAAAGCCTTAAATCTATGATCAATTTTATATTTTTGAGAAGATTTCATTTCTCCAAAAGTTTTTAAATGATTTTTAGGTATAAAAATCGGATCATATCCAAAACCTCTTTTTCCTTTTGGTTTATTAGAAATAAATCCTTCTACTTTTCCAGTTTTACAAATTAGCTTCTTATCTGCATAACAAATTGAAAGAGAACATATAAATCGTGCTTTTATTTTTTTTTCTCTCCATCTTTTATCTTTTTTATCAAGTTCTCTATAAACTTTTTTTATTGCTTTCTTAAAATCTGAATTTTTACCACCCCATCTTGCAGAAAAAATACCAGGTTTTTTATTCAAAAGATCAATTTCTAATCCAGAATCATCAGCCAAACATATTAATTTAGTTTTTTTTGAAAAGTATTTTGATTTTATTAAAGAATTTTCCTCGAATGTTTTTCCTGTTTCTTTAGGACTTTTAATTTTAATATCTAAAACTGACAAAACTTTGATGTTTTTTGGTAATAAATTAGTAATTTCTCTAAGTTTTCCTTTATTATTGGTACCAATAAAGATCTTTATATTTTTTTTATTTAACATCTAGAAATTTATATTTTTCTTACCATATTAGATCTTATGGAAAAAGAACAAAACCAAAATTCTGAAAAAAATGAGAATATAGAAAAAAAAACAATCTCTGATTTGGATATTAAGAATGATGAAAATAAAGAAGAGCCTAAAAAAAGTCCTGAGGAAAAAATTACTGAACTTGAAGATAAATTAGCAAGAACATTCGCTGAAATGGAAAATCAAAGAAGAAGATTTGAAAAAGAAAAAGATGAAGCTTTTGAATATGGAGGTTACGCTTTCGCAAAAGAAGCTTTAGGTATAATTGACAATCTTGAAAGGTCAAAACAAATTTTAGAAAATGATGAAAAACTAAAAGAAACTGAAACATTAAAAAAGTCTTTAGACCATTTTGATATTATCTATAAAGATCTAATATCTATTTTTAATAAAAACGATATCAAACCAATAGAAAGTATCGATAAAAAACTCGATCCAAATTTTCATCAAGCAATGATGGAAGTTGAAGATGATACCAAAGAACCAGGCACTATTGTTCAAGAAATTCAAAAAGGATTCATGATTAAAGATCGATTATTAAGGCCATCATTGGTTGGGGTGGTAAAAAAAAGAGAGAAAAAAGAAGAAAAAAACGATGAAAATAAACAAAATTTAGATGAGAAATAGTGAACTGAGGAACTTGTAGATTGAAAAATAAACCTTATATGACCGGAAGAGATTAATTATGAGTAAGATAATAGGAATAGATTTAGGTACAACAAATTCTTGTGTGGCTATTATGGAAGGTAGTCAGGCAAAAGTTTTGGAAAACGCTGAAGGAGCTAGAACAACTCCTTCTGTTGTAGCTTTTACGGATGATAAAGAAAAACTTATCGGTCAACCTGCAAAAAGACAAGCGGTAACAAATCCTGAAAATACTATATTTGCTGTGAAGAGATTAATAGGGAGAAATTTTGAGGATCCAACAGTAAAAAAAGATATAGAAGCTGCGCCATTTAAAATAATTAATTCTGAAAAAGGAGATGCGTGGATAGAAGCAAAAGGAGAAAAATATTCACCTTCACAAATTTCGGCTTTTATTTTACAAAAAATGAAAGAAACTGCTGAAAAATATTTAGGTCAAGCTGTTACAAAAGCTGTAATAACTGTCCCAGCATATTTTAATGATGCTCAAAGACAAGCTACCAAGGATGCTGGTAAAATTGCTGGACTAGAAGTTTTAAGAATCATAAATGAACCTACTGCTGCATCTTTAGCTTATGGTTTAGATAAAAAACAAAATAAAAAAATTGCTGTATACGATCTTGGAGGTGGTACCTTCGATGTGTCTATTCTTGAATTGGGAGACGGCGTTTTTGAAGTTAAGTCTACTAACGGAGATACATTCTTAGGTGGAGAAGATTTTGATAATACTGTTGTTGAGTATTTAATTAATGAATTTAAAAAAGATAATGGTATAGATTTAAAATCTGATAAACTAGCGTTACAAAGATTAAAAGAGGCTGCTGAGAAAGCAAAAATTGAACTTTCATCTGCAGAACAAACAGATATTAACCTACCTTTTATCACTGCAGATAAAACTGGCCCAAAACACATAAATTTAAAAATGACTAGAGCAAAACTAGAGGCTTTAGTTGAGGATTTAATTGCTAAAACAATTCCTCCTTGTAAAACTGCTTTAAAAGATGCTGGTATATCAGCAAGTGAAATTGATGAGGTGGTAATGGTTGGTGGTATGACAAGAATGCCAAAAGTTATCGAGGAAGTTAAAAATTTTTTTGGTAAAGATCCAAACAAAAGTGTAAACCCAGACGAAGTTGTGGCTATGGGAGCTGCCATACAAGCAGGTGTATTACAAGGTGATGTAAAAGATGTTCTTTTATTGGATGTTACACCTTTATCATTAGGTATAGAAACTCTAGGTGGAGTTTCAACAAAACTTATTGATAAGAATACAACTATTCCAACAAAAAAAAGTCAGGTTTTTTCTACAGCAGAAGATAATCAACCTGCTGTTTCTATCAGGGTGCTTCAAGGTGAAAGGGAAATGGCAACAGATAACAAACTACTTGGTAACTTTGAATTAGTTGGAATCGCACCAGCTCCTAGAGGTGTCCCCCAGATTGAAGTTACATTTGATATTGATGCTAATGGTATTGTTAATGTATCAGCAAAAGATAAGGGAACTGGTAAAGAACAAAAAATTCAAATTCAAGCATCTGGAGGCTTAAGCGAAGAAGAAATTGAAAAAATGGTTAAAGATGCAGAGGCTAATAAAGATGCTGATAAGAAGAAAAGAGAGTCTGTAGATGTTAGAAATCAAGCAGATACCTTGATTCATTCAACAGATAAAAACTTAAAAGAACATGGTTCAAAAATTTCAGATGCAGAAAAGAAAGCAATCGAAGACTCTTCATCAGCTCTAAAAGAAGCTTTAAAAAGTGAAAATATCGAGGATATAAAGAAAAAGACAGAATCTTTAGTTCAGGCCTCAATGAAACTAGGTGAGGCTATTTATAAATCCCAACAAAGTTCAAAACCAAAGTCTGATAAAGACGATGGAAACGATAGTAAAGGAAAAAAAGACGATAATGTTGTTGATGCGGATTTTGAAGAAGTAAAAGACGAAAATAAAGAAAAAAGCGCTTAACTGACATCTATTTGTCCAAGTTAATACATGGCTAAAAGAGATTATTATGATGTCCTAGGCGTAAATAAAAACGCTACTCCAAATGAATTAAAATCTGCTTACAGGAAATTGGCAATAAAATACCATCCAGATAAAAATCCTGGGGATAAGTCAGCTGAAGATAAGTTTAAGGAAGCTAGTGAAGCTTATGGCGTGCTCTCAGATAAATCAAAAAAAGAAAATTATGATAACTTTGGTCATGCAGCCTTCGAAAATGGTGGTGGTGGGCGTGGAGGTTTTAGTGGTTTTGGTGGATTCAGTGGTGCAGATTTTTCAGATATTTTTGAGGATTTTTTTGGTGACTTCGGTGGAGGTGGCCGAAAGAGCTCAAGAAAAAGTTCGAGTAACAGAGGCTCAGATTTAAGATACGATTTATCAATATCTTTAGAGGAAGCTTATTTGGGAAAAAAACAAAATATACAATTCTCAACTACAGAAAAATGTGTCACTTGTAAAGGGAACGGATCAAAACCCGGTTATAATCCGGATAGATGCACATATTGTGGAGGAAATGGAAGAGTTAGGACAAACCAGGGTTTTTTTACAGTGCAACAAACATGTCCTCAGTGTGCTGGAAGTGGTGAGGAAATTACTAACCCTTGTGATAGTTGTAATGGTCAAGGTAACAAACATATAACAAAAAAAATTTCCGTTACTATTCCTAAAGGTGTAGATGATGGAACCAGAATAAGACTTGCAGGAAAAGGAGAAGCTGGTGTTAGGGGAGGAACCAGTGGAGATTTATATCTATTTATTAATGTTGAAACTCATCAACTGTTTAAAAGATCAGATGTAAATTTATTTTTTGAATTTCCTATTTCAATAGCTGATGCAGCTCTAGGTACTACCATTGAAATACCGACTATTGATGGAGGAAAGGCAAAAATAAAAATACCCGAAGGTACTCAAAACGAAAAACAATTTAGATTAAAAGGTAAAGGAATGCCTTTTATGCGAAGAGGTGACTTTGGAGATTTATATGTTCAAGTTAAGACAGAAGTACCTGTATCTTTAAACAAAGATCAGAAAGAATTGTTAGAAAAATTTAGAAAAATAGAGAATGAAAGATCAAACCCAAGTATCAAAAAATTTTTTCAAAAAGCAAAATCTTTTTGGAAAAACTAAAAGATGGGTTTAGAAGAAATAATTCCAACACTTGCCTTAATAGCAGTTTTATTTTTAGTTCTTCCTAATTTTATTAGAAGTAATATTAAAGAAAAAACATTTTTAAAAAATTTTATCATTTGGGGTATTATTGTCTTAATACTTGTGGTATTTCTTTATTTTATCACTTAATGAAAAAAATAAAATTAGCTATTACAGGATGCATAGGTCGGATGGGTCAGCAAATAATTAAATCCGCAAAGTCCAATAAAAATTTTATGATAGTCACTCTGACAGAGAATAGATTAATCAATAAAAAGATTAATAAAATTAAACCAAAACTTAACAGCTATGAGGCTTTTAAAAAAGCAGATGTAATAATCGACTTTACTGTTCCAAAATGCACACTTGAAGTATTAAAAATTGTATCAAAATTGAAAAAAAAAATAGTTATTGGAACTACTGGATTTTCAAAAAAAGAAGAGGATTTAATTAAACGATATTCAAAAAAAATATCTATTCTCAAAGCAGGCAATATGAGTCTAGGTATAAATCTTTTGATGTATCTAACTGAAATTGCATCTGCATCTCTTGGAAATAACTATTTAAGTAAAATTTATGAGGTACATCATAAACATAAAAAAGATCATCCATCTGGAACCGCTTTAATGTTAGGAAAGGGTATTGCAATTGGTAAAAATAGAAACTTTTATAATTTAATGGGAAAAACATTTTTAAATAAGAAATCATTTCCTTATGGGAAAAAAATTAATTTTAATTCTTTAAGAAAGGGAGAAATTATTGGAGAGCATGAAATCAAATTCTCAAGTGGTAAAGAAATTATTACTCTTAACCATGAGGCTTTTGATAGAGCATTATATTCTGAAGGTGCGCTTGAAGCTGCTAAATGGTTAAAAAATAAAAAACCAGGTCTCTACTCAATGCGTAATGTTTTGAATTTCAAGTAATGAATGAAATTCAAAGATCAAAAATAATACTTAAAATTTTAAATAAAACTTATCCGAAAACACCTATTCCATTAAAATATAAAAATACATTTACTTTGTTAATATCTGTTCTTTTGTCTGCACAATGTACAGATATCAATGTTAATAATGTTACCAAAAACATCTATCCAAAATATAATAAACCTGAACACTTTGTAAAACTAGGAATTAAAAAAATTGAAAAATTAATTAGAAGTATTGGAATATTTAGAGTTAAAGCAAAAAGTATTTATTTTTTATCCAAAACTTTAATTCAAAAATACAAAGGAAAAGTTCCTAAAACTTTTGAAGACTTAGAGGAATTGCCAGGTGTTGGTCATAAGACAGCTAGTGTAGTAATGTCTCAAGGTTTTGGTATACCTGCATTTCCAGTCGATACACACATTCATAGACTTGCTCAAAGATGGGGTTTAACAAATGGTAAAAACGTTGTTCAAACAGAGAAAGATTTAAAACGTATATTTCCAAAAAAACTTTGGAATAAATTACATTTACAAATAATTTTTTATGGAAGAGAATATTGTAAAGCAAGAGATTGTTATGGATTATCTTGTAAAATTTGTACTACTTGCTATCCTAATAGAAAAAAAGCCATAAAAACCAAAAAAGCTAAATGAAAATCATAGGTATTGGAAATGCAATAGTTGACGTTCTGTGCAAAGTTTCAGATGAGTTTCTAATTAAAAATTCTTTAACTAAAAGTACGATGAAATTAATTGATGAGAATGAATTTAAAAAATTGATTTCATCTTTAAATATTGAGGAAACAATATCAGGAGGCTCTGTTGCAAATTCTATTGTTGGTCTTTCACAATTAGGAAATAAAACTGGCTTTATTGGAAAGGTTAGCGATGATGAGCTTGGATTAAAATATGAAGAAGGTTTAATTAGAGAAAAAGTAAGTTTTTTTTATAAAAAAAAAAAAGAGCCTTTACCAACAGGATCTTGTTTAATTCTAATTACACCTGACTCGGAAAGAACTATGTGCACATTCTTAGGTACTGCTGGAAATATAAATGATACTGATGTCGATGCAAATGATATAAAAAATTCTGAAATTACCTTTTTGGAAGGATATTTGTGGGATAAGGGAAATCCAAAGAGAGCTTTCGAAAAAGCTATAAAATATTCAAATATTTCTGCAATGTCTTTATCTGATTTGTTTTGTGTTGAAAGACATAAACAATTTTTTTTAGATTTAGTAAAAAATCAACTAGATATCATTTTTGCTAATGAACAAGAAATATTATCTTTAATTAATGCAAAATCATTTAATGAGGTAATTTCATTTTCGAAAGAAATCAAAAAAAATATTATTATAACTAGAGGAAATAAGGGAGCTGTATCAATTAATAATGATGAAATTTTTGAATGTGCTGCACAATCAAATTTAAATATAAAAGATCTTACCGGCGCTGGTGATTTATTTGCTGCAGGTTATCTTCATGGTATCTTAAATAAACTTTCACCAAAAGAAAGTTTGATTAAAGGAACTGAATTATCTTCTAAAATTATACAAAAAATTGGAGCTAGAATTTAATTTTTTTTCTTTTAAAACTTCCTTTACCTTTTTTCGGTTTAACTACTTTAGGTTTGTATCTTTTATTAAACAAATTTTTGGCTATTGGATTTTTTTTCAATTTAAAGAATACCCTGTCTTATTATGCTTGATAAACTTATCATCATTAAATTTTTCATTTATTTTTTTTCTAAGTCTATAGATATGCGTTTCAACAGTGTGAGTTTCCAAATCTGAAGAATGTTTCCAGACATTTTTTTGTAAATCTTTTAAATTTGCTTTTTTTTGTTTATAAATATATATAATTAAATCTGTCTCTTTTTCAGTTAGATCTAAACTAATATCATTAAATATTATTTTTCTAGAATTTAAATCCAATTTATATTTTCCAATTTTTAACTCTGATTGATTTACAAATTTATTCTTTAAAAAGTTTATGTTAATTTTTTCTAATAATTTGGAAATTTTTTTTGGTGATTCATCTATCACCAAACATTTTTTGATCTTGTTTTGTTTTTTTTGAGAAATTATTAAATAATTTTCTATTTTGTTAAAATCTACTTCACCAATATTCTTGTCATTTATTGCTAAAATTTCTAGGTTTAAATAATCTTTTATTTCATTTAATATTTCGTATAAAATTTTAGAATTATATACAAACAAAGTTTTTGAGCTCATAAATATTAAATATGCAAATAATTATTAAAAATAAGGATACACTTTTATTTGATGAATTTAAATTTAAATGTTCTATTGGAAAAAAAGGTTTTACTTCCAAAAAATTTGAGGGTGATAAAAAAACTCCAAAAGGTAATTATACTCTTGGTCCCCTATATTATAGAGCAGATAGAATATCGAATTTAAAATCTAATCTCAAAAAGAAAAAAATAAAAAAAAATATGGGATGGTGTGATGATGTTAATAGTAATTTATATAATAAACAAATAAATATCAAAAAAAAAGTTAAACACGAAAAGATGTTTAGAAAGGATTCCAAATATGATCTTCTTATTCCAATAAATTATAATTGTTTTAAAATTAAAAAAAATAAAGGAAGTGCCATCTTTATTCACCTTACAAATGATTATAAAAAAACACTTGGATGTATTGCGATTAAAAAAAAGGATATGCTAATTTTGTTGAGACTAATTAATAAGAAAACTAAAATAAAAATAAGTTAGCTTCTACTACCAAAGATCTTAGAGCCTATTCTTACAAACGTTGCACCACAATCTATAGCATCTAAATAATCCTCTGACATACCCATACTCAACTCTTTAAGACCAACTGAGTCATTTAAATCTTTCATTTTTAAAAAAAAACTTTTTGTGTCTCCACCTTGTGGTGGAATGCACATTAATCCAATGATATCTAATTTGAGATCTTTCGTACATTTTTCATAAAAAGTCTTTAAATCATCTGTTTTTATCCCACTTTTTTGGTTTTCATCACCAATATTAATTTGAATGAAAATTTTAAGATTTTTATTTGTTTTTTTTTGTTCAGAAGAAATCTTTTCTGCTAATTTCACATTATCTAGAGAATGGATATAGTCAAAAATAGGGATAACATACTTTACCTTATTTGTTTGTAACTTACCAATCATATGAAGTTTTAGATTATTATTGTTTTTTTTAATTTCAGACCATTTATCTACAGCTTCCTGAACTTTGTTTTCGCCAAAATGTAAATGATTATAATTTATTAAAGGCATTATTTTTTCTAGAGAAAATGTTTTGGAAACTGCAATAATTTTTACCTTTTCATCCTTAAATCTTATATCATCTTTTATAAGATTAATATTTTCTATAATTTTATGACTCATAAATATAATTTTTACTATTTTATAGATGAATTTAATATAAATGAATTAATAGTTTTAGATAATAAAATTAATTTAATATTTAGAAATTATAATAAAAATATCAAAATAAACCAAATAATTAGTGATTTAAAAAAATTTTGTAAAAAAACTCAAAGAAAAATTTTTATATCTAACAATCTTAAAATAGCACAAAGATATAATCTTGATGGTTTGTATATACCATCATTTAATAAGTCATTAAGGTTTAAAAACTTAAATGTTAAAAATGGATTTAGGTTAATTGGTTCTGCTCACAACATAAATGAATTGAAAATCAAAGAAAAACAAGGATGTGAAGAAATATTCATAAGCCCAATTTTTTTTAATAAAAAAAATAACAATTTTTTAGATGTTATAAAATTTAATATGCTTAGTTTGAATACAAAAAAAAATATTAATGCACTCGGTGGTATCAATATTAACAATGCCAAAAGATTACGATTAACTAAATCCCTGGGTATAGCTGGTATTTCCTATTTTAGAAAAAAGTAGGCAAAAAAAAGGCCCCTTAAAAAGGGGCCTTTAAATATTAAATCTAAATTAAATTAGAATGCGAAAGCAACTGAAATTCTGCTTTCTTCGTAAGTATTACCTGCTGTACCGCCTGCATTACTTGTTTCAGATAAAGCACCTGAAATAGTCATTGCACCCATAGTGTAAGCAGCTTGAACTGAATCAAGTTGTCTTTCAACTACAGTTGAACCACCAATACCTTCGTTAGCAAGTTGAGACTCACCATATGATACTGATAGGTCACCAGCTGTATAAGCTATACCCATGAATTCAGCACTGTTATCTTCAGCACCGTTTGCACTGTTTTGGTAAGCTTCTTGGTAACCAACTGATAATGGTCCCATAGCAAACTTAACATAAGCAGTTGCATTTTTCTCATCAGATCCAGTTGAAGCAGAAGTACCGTTTTCGATCTTCTCCCAACCACCACCTAGTTCTAAACCAGATTCGTGTGCAACTTGGATTGTGTAAGCTTCACCATTAGTAGAGCTTGTAGCAATACTACCTGCTGTTGCTGGACCTACGTCCGCTGCGCTATCTAAAGTTACTGAAGCGTTAATTGTTGCTCCTGCAAAATCCATAGCTGGAATTCTGTAATCAACAGAACCACTTGCTGTAGATGAACCGAAGAAAGAAGGGTTATCAGTTGTTAACGCCATTCCATCCCATGTTTCGTTGTATGCAGCAGGCATTACGTCGTCAATACCGTTAGCTTTTGCACCAAACTTGTTGTTAAAGTGAAGTGAACCTAAAGATCCCATTCCAATAGCAACTTGTGATGATGTATTTGATAATGCACCATCTGTATCAAATACTTGTGTAAATGAAACTGTGTAACCATTATCAAGTTCTCCTGAAGCACTTAAAGTAAGGTCAGAGTTAACACCTATACCTTTACCGTTTAATGATTCAGCACCTTGTGGGTAGTCTTGAGATGCGAACTCAATTTTAGCATTACCAGTCATTGAGTACTCAACTGCGTTTACAGAAGTCATTACTAATGACCCTGCTAATGCAGACAACCCTATTTTTTTAAAGTTATTCATATTTCTCCTTTTTTTAAAAAAATTAATGAATAGCTGGAATTTATTACCTAAATTCTATTTTACTTGTATTTTTTACTAAATAAGCCTAAATTTTTGATAAGTGTGATATTTTTACAACAAATTTATCTTTTGAATTCATTAGCTTATAATATAAACCACTGTTTAATTATTAATCAATTCAATTTATTGTTTAAAAACAGGTAAATTATGGTTTTTGCTAGAAAATTTATAAATATTTTAACTATTTTAATACTATTGAGCATGACCTCCTGCAAATCATTCAAAGATATTGATTGGTCTAAACCAGCAGAACCAGATGGACGTAAAAGAGCCCAAAAAAATGTTCAAGAAGGTAAGGGTATTAAGTGGTTGGGGGGAGATAAAAAACAAGGGGGAAATTTTTTATTTGCATCATCTAATCCATTGTGGAGAGCATCTCTTGATGTCGTTGATTTTATGGGCTTATCAAATGTTGATTATGCTGGAGGTTTAATAATTACAGATTGGTACAGTGATGATAATCCCAATGAAAGTGTAAAAATAACATTAAAATTCCTAACAAATGAAATTAGAGTTGATGCAATAAATGTAGATATAAGAAAAAGAAATTGTGATAGCTCTAATAAATGCTTAACAAAAAAAATTGAGACAGATTTAAATTTTTTAATAAAAGATAAAATTTTAAAACAAGCAGCAGTTTATAAACAAGAATTGGATCAAAATATAAAAAAAAATAGACCCAAAAAAGTATTTAAACCTGATGAACAATAAATCTTCATAAAGATTTATGAATAGATACAATTTTAAAGTAATAGAAGAAAAGTGGCAAAAATTTTGGGAAGATAAAAAAATTTTTAAAGCCAAAAAAGACAATAAAAAACAAAAATTTTATTGTCTTGAAATGTTTCCATATCCATCAGGAAAAATTCACATGGGTCATGTGAGAAACTATACGATTGGCGATGTTTTAACCCGATACAAAATGCAAAAAGGTTTTAATGTTTTACATCCAATGGGTTGGGATTCGTTTGGTATGCCAGCTGAGAATGCAGCAAAATCAAATAATCTTGACCCTAAAACTTGGACAGAGAAAAATATTAATAACATGAAAATTCAATTAAAAAAATTGGGTTTAGGAATAGATTGGGATAGAGAAATATCCACATGTGCTCCTGAATATTATAAACACCAACAAAAATTTTTTTTAGATCTTTTTGATAAAGGTCTTGTTTATAGAAAAGAGAACTATGTTAATTGGGATCCAGTAGACCAAACTGTTTTAGCTAATGAACAAGTTATCAATGGAAAGGGTTGGCGATCAGGAGCAATTGTTGAACGAAAAAAACTGAATCAATGGTTCTTTAACATAAATAAATTTGCAGATGAGTTGCTTGATAACTTAGAAAATTTAAAAAAATGGCCATCAAAAGTTAAAATAATGCAAAAAAATTGGATTGGTAAATCTTTTGGATGTGAGTTGAATTTTAAAATCAAAGGAAATGTAGATATTAAAGAAATTAAATGTTTTACCACAAGACCAGATACTCTTTTTGGCATGTCTTTTCTTGCTTTATCAATAGATCATCCAATTGCAAAATATTACGCAAAAAATGAATCATTTAATAAATTTAAATTAGATTGCTCTAAAACTGGTACTACTGAAGAATCCCTTGCTCGTGCGGAAAAGTTGGGTTTCAAAACAGAATTAAAAGCAATAAATCCTTTAAACAATAAACATGAAGTTCCTGTCTATTTTGCTAATTTTGTTTTAATGGATTATGGATTTGGTGCAGTATTTGGGTGTCCAGCACATGATCAACGAGATTTGGATTTTGCTCTAAAATATAATTTAGATGTTAAACCAGTAGTCAAACCAGAAAGCTCAACAAATAATTTTAAAATAGAAAAAGAGGCATATACAGGTCCTGGAAAAATCTTTAATTCTGAATTTTTAAACGGTTTAAAAGTTCCAGAAGAGTCGATTATTAAAACAATTGAAATAATTGAAGAAAAAAAATTAGGAAAAAAAAAAATAAATTTTCGATTAAAAGATTGGGGTGTTTCAAGACAAAGATATTGGGGGTGTCCTATTCCAATTGCATATGACTCAAACAATAAAATAGTTAAAGTTCCTGAAAAACAATTGCCTATAAAATTGCCAGAAAATATAAATCTTAACGTTAATGGAAACCCACTTGATCATCAGAATGATTGGAAAAAAATTAATATCAATGGTGAAGAGTGCACTTTGGAAACTGACACGCTTGATACTTTTGTTGACTCATCTTGGTATTTCTTAAGATTTTGTTCACCCGACAACTCAAAAAATGGTTTTGATGTTGATGAAGTAAATTACTGGATGCCTGTAGATCAATACATTGGAGGTGTTGAACATGCTATACTTCATTTGCTTTATTCAAGATTTTTTACTAAAGCTTTGTCATATCAAAATAACAAAATAAAAATTTCTGAACCATTCGATGGTTTATTTACCCAGGGTATGGTTTGTCATGAAACTTATAAAATTGACAATAAATGGTTAAGTCCTGATGAGGTTTTTTCAAATAATGGCAAAGATTTTTTTTTGAAAAATGAACCAAAAAAAAAAGTAAATGTAGGGCCATCAGAATCTATGTCTAAATCAAAAAAAAATACTATAGATCCTGAGATAATGATTAAAAACTATGGTGCAGATGCTGTAAGATTTTTTATATTATCAGATAGCCCCCCTGAAAAAGATGTACAATGGTCAGACCAGGGCATGTTAGCATCTTATAAATTTATACAAAAATTTTGGGAATTAAATTCTTCTATTGAAAAAAAAATTAATTCAAAAATTCAAAAAAAATTAAGTAAAATTGATATCAATGAAGAGATAAACTTGTTTACTAATGAAATTCTAGATAAAATTACATTTAATATTGAGAACTTTAACTATAATGTAATCATTGCTAATTTGCACGAGGTCTATAATTTTTATAGCAAGAAAATTATTCACGAAAACATTGAGATAAAAAGTCTTTCAAATAATTATATCAAGATATTAAAAGTAATGTACCCAATACTTCCACATTTAGCATCTGAATGCTTAAAACAATTCAGTAATGAAATCAAATTTCCAGAATGGCCACAGGTTGAAAAAAAATATTTATTAAAAAAATCTATTACCATAGTGGTCCAAATAAATGGAAAAAAAAGAGGAACTTTAGAATACAAAAGTGATATCAATGAGGAAAATTTGGTAAAAGATATTATTGAAAATAACGAATTAAAAAAATATTTTGAAAATAAAAAGATAATAAAAAAGATTTATGTAAAAAATAAGATTATTAATTTTTTAATGAAATGAAAAAAATACTAATTTTAATTGTATATTTGTTACTTAATAACTGTGTAGGCTATGAACCAATATTATCTGATAAAAATATGAAATTTTATATCGGAGAGATATTAGATAAATCTGGAAATGATATTAATAAAAAAATTATAAAAAAACTTCAACCATACAAAACCACCAATGATATAGATAATTTTAGAATTGATTTAGAGATACAGTCATCTGAAATTGAAAAAACTGTATCAAAAGACTCTAAAGGAGATCCTTTAATATTTGAAAAAATAATACAGATAAATCTTGTAGTACTAAAAGGTAATGAAAAAAATATTTTAAATTATGAAGAAAATTTTATTTTCAATAATCAATCAAATAAATTTGAATTAAACCAATACAAAAAAAATATAGATGAAATAATGATTAATAAAATTTTTGAGCAAATAATCATCGATATGAATTAATTAAAAATGATAATTAAAAATTTTGAAACTAAAAAAGTTAATTTTGAAAAAAATAATATATTATTATTATATGGTGAAAATGATGGCGCAAAAGATGATTTTTTAAAAATAATATTAAAAGAGAAGTTCAAAAAGATTCAAAATTATAATGAGAATGAGGTTTTGGAAAATCTTGACAATTTTTACGATACATTATTAACAAAATCCTTTTTTGATCAAGAAAAAATTATTGTAATAAAAAAAACAACAAATAAAATTGTAAATTTTGTTGAAGAGATAGTTAGTAAAAAAATTCAAGAATTAATTTTGATACTCACTTCAGATTCACTTGATAAAAAATCAAAGCTTAGAAATCTTTTTGAAAAAGATAAACATATGATTTGTGTTGCATTTTACCCAGACACTTATCAATCTTTAAATTTTATTATTATCGATTTTCTTAAACAAAAAAAGATTAATTTATCCCAACAATCTATAAATTTAATTATTGAAAGATCTAATGGAAATAGACAACATCTTAAAAATGAGTTAGATAAATTGGAAAACTTATCTGCATCAAACAAGAAAATAAATTTTGATCAAATTATCAAACTAACAAATTTAAGTAGTCAAAATTCTGTATCAGAACTTATTGATTTTTGTTTATCAAAAAATAAAATTAAAATGATAAAGATATTAAATGAAAACAATTTTTCTGAAGAAGATTCTATTCTAATTTTAAGAACTCTTCTTTCTAAAACAAAACGATTATTTAAATTAAAAAAAGATCAAAAAATGAATAATAATCTTGATAATTTAATATTGTCTTATAAGCCACCTATTTTTTGGAAAGAGAAAGATTTTGTTAAACAACAAATTAAATTATGGAAAGATTTTGATATAAAGAAATTAATATCTCAAATAAATGAGGTTGAACTCTTAATAAAAAAAACCCCTATAAACTCTAAATATATATTGAATAATTTATTATTTGAAACTTCTTCACAAAATTAATAGTTGGCTTTTATTATTTCGATTATCTTATTTAATTGATTTAGGTCGTTATATGAAAAACTAATAATACCTTTGTTTCGTTTATCATTTTTTATAGAAACATTTAGACCTATCTTCTCCATAATAGAATTTTCCAAGGCTTCAATATTAGAATCCTTTTTTTTGACAGCACTAGACTTATTTTTTCTAAAAATTGAGACAAATTTTTCTGCTTGTCTCACCGAAAGTTTTCTTTCAATAATTTTATTGGCTACAAAGAAAGCATTTTCTAGACCAACTAAAATTTTAGCGTGTCCTGAAGAAATTTTTTTTTTTTCAATTAAGTGTAAAACTTCTGATGGCAAAGTAAGTAATCTTAAAGCATTGGCAATATAACTTCTGCTTTTTCCTATAAACTTAGCCACTTTTTCCTGGTCATATTTAAATTCATCTATTAATCTTTTATATCCTTGTGCTTCCTCTAAGGGATTTAAATCGTGTCTCTGAACATTTTCAACAATCGCAAATTCTAAAGATTTAAGATCATCAGCATCT